>Ga0160423_10004356_pt1 | contig 11640 bp, 8 predicted proteins | sample CRUFie14St8metaG_FD_108191 | JGI IMG/M metagenome (GOLD analysis project Ga0160423, IMG submission 108191) | Marine microbial communities from the Costa Rica Dome - CRUD Field 142mm St8 metaG | ecosystem: Environmental > Aquatic > Marine > Oceanic > Photic zone | place: Costa Rica: the Eastern... | reverse complement strand
ATTTTTGCAGGAGGTAAATCAGCTAACTCTTGAGATTGTAACTCTAATACGTTAGCAGGTTCTATATTTTGTGTTAAAACTAAATCTGTATTTTTACTTAATACTGCACAACCACTAAAAGCTGAAATCGCCAATAGGCAACTCAATAATTGTTTCATTCCCGTCACTATCTACAATCCTTAATGTTATTATTCCATCTTCAATACTATACTCAATAGTATTACCTTCTAATTCTAATATCCCACTTGTACTTGGAGTTTCACCAAATAAATTTTCTACTAGCTGTCTTGATAGTTGTGCGTATATTCTAGACTCTAGGTTTCTTATAAACCTTGCTAGTGTAGTGTTCTCTTTATCTCTTTCTATTTGTTCTTGTATAGCTTTTAATTCTTCTTTGATAGTCATCTTTCTTGAGAACTCTTGATTCTCTATGGTAAGCCAATGTGCAGAAGTACCTATCCCACTAAAACTGGGATTCTTAAATTGATGTACCATTTCATCTGCCTTAACATCTACAACAGAAAATAGTGCAATTAAAAATATACTTACTAATGTAAACATCTCAATCCTTTCTTTGGTCTTTTTTGCCATCTGCCCTCGCCAATCTATCTACGTCTATCTGGACACCTACAGCAGTTCTAACCATTGAATCTATCCTTATCATATCATTATCCATTTGTCTTATTCTATCTATTAGTGCAACTATCATACCATGTTGCGTATCTAACTTTTTATGTACATCTGCTATTAAATGTTGAAATAATTTCCACACCATATAACCACAAGCTACAGCAAAAGCTGCAGGAATACCTACAGTTTCTAATAAATTCATCCATTGATTAGCGTTCATTATTTACCTTTTACTAAACTTCCTCCGAAGTACATTCCTATAATAGCTGATACTAAGTTTGTATCAAGCTGTGTAATTACTAAGCCCTTAAAGGTTATCCATTCAAATATTTCTCTACCTTCTTTAAGAAACCAAAATCCGGGATTCCAATTTGTATAACCTACAGTTACAGATACATCAGGGTAATATACTGCAACTAACTTAGGTAAAAGCACAATAGCAAATACTGATGTTAATGCTATAATTCTTCTAGTCCAAGCAAAACCTTTATCTGCTAATCCAGCATTAAGAGATTGTTCTCTAGCTTTCATTTCAAACTCACCACGAGTTATTAATAATTTTTGTTGTTCTGCTTTAGCTTTTCTACTTTCAGCCCAAACACTCATAAGTCCACCAAGAACTGTAGAGGCTAACATAGTTATTATTTCAAACGGAAATCCCATTATACCATACTCGCTACTAAATCTTCATATAAAATTCTAAAATCTTTTAACTGCATAAAACCTAAATCTTTTTCTATTTGATGTATCCTATAAATCTTGTAAGCCTTTTCAAGTTGTTCTTCGGTGTAAAGTATCATTTTATATTTCTATAAGTAAAAGCTAACTCTACTGCTTTATCTAAATCATTATCTTGTATATTTTGATGTCCTTCAAAAGTAGCAACAAGTCTTGCATATTCTTTCATAACTTTACGGTCTTTTAAATTTATTTCTTGATTAGGATTTACTCCTAAATTTTTAGAAACAAAATTTATAAAATTACGTTGATTAGGATTTTCATCTCCGTTTTTTATAATATCTCCTTTTTTTGGAGCATGTTTTGTTATTAGTTGTTCTACTGTGTTAAGACCATCTCTATCATAATGTGTTAAAGTATTTAATATACCTGCTCTAAATCCAAATGCATTATTTTCAAATACTTCAAATGTATCTTCTACTTCTGGATTATGTTTTACCTTACCTTCCCAATCAATATTAGATGCTCCAATAGCAGGACCATAAACTATATTAAAAGGATTATTATTTTTTGTTGCTCTATTTAATTTAACTTCTTTACCTTCAGCCAATCCAAGTCTAGCCATCTGGTCAGAATATGGTGCTCCTGTAAAAGGGTCTACTCTATCTGCTGGGTTTTCTTTAGTGTCAGAAACTTCTGGTCCTGTTATTAAACCACCGGTAGATTTAGGTATTCTTAAATCTTCAAATATTTTATCAACTTCATCTGATAAAGGAATTGTTATTTCTTTTTCATTTTCAGGGTCTACTAAAACTGGTAGTTGATTTAAAGTTTTAGATAATCTATTTACATCTAATAGTATATCAAAATAATCTTGACTTAATGAAGGAGAATCTAACATCTGTTGTTTCATTTGGTCAGTAAGTAATAAAGGAGTAAAATATCTATTACCTCCAATAAAAGAAACTCTATCTCTTCTAGAAACTCCATTATCTTTTAAAATTTGTAAAGTATTTAATTCTAAATTTTCAGCAGCTTCTGTTAAAGTATGTAATTTTTTATAAGATTTATAATATTCTCTATTAGCATTTAAATAATTATCTAAAAATTTTTCTTTTGTTATTTCATCTGTTATAGCTCTATAAATTTGACTATTAGCTTTACCTTTAGACTTTTTAAAATCATTAATTTTAAATGAATAAATATTTTCTACATATTCTTTATTAAAAGGAATACCCCCAAAACCTGTAAGCCATTTAAACATAGCTTCTTCTCTATATATTTTTTGGTCAAGAGATGTCATTTCTTTACCAAATTTATCTCTAAAATATTTTCTAGTATCTGTAACTGTCCCCGGTTCTAAAGTTTCTACTAAATTCATAGCTACAATTTTTAAATTAGTTAGATTTAATCTTCCACCTTCTCTATCTGGGTCATATACTTCTAATTTATTAAAAGGATTTTTTAACAGTCTTCCATCAGCAGTTACTCCATCTCTAAATATATAAGCATTTAAAGTTTCTTGTGTTAAAGATTCTCCAAAAAACGGAGTAAATATTTCATTTAATAAATCATAATCATATTGTTGTAATTCTTCTTCAGTTAAATCTTTATTTATTGCTTTATTTATTAATGTTTGTACAGGTTTTCTAGGAAAATCAAAAGCATCCCAAGGAGTAATATTATAAACAATAGGAACTCCTTCTTCATTTACTGTATATACAACATTATCATTTTGCATCCATTCTGGTAAAAAAGGTTTTATATTATCTATAACATCTTGTTTAACTCCAGAAGCATAATTAGCTACGACTGTTGCTATTGCTCCTCCTCCAACTGCAAAATTAGTATATCCTATAGCCCTATCTAAACCTCTATCTCTCATTATTTTACTAGCTTTATCAGCTCCTAAACTTTTAAGTTCTCTAGCCATACTAAATTCTTTAACAAATTGTCTTGGTATAGTCATCGCTAATCTTGTAGACTCTGATAGAAATGAAAAGAAAGTACCTATAAAAGGAATAGCTCTTAATTCTTTTAAATTATCTGGCACTAAATCATAGTTAGGTAACCCATTACGAGTTAATCTTCCTGCTTCATTTTGTAATTTTTGAGCAGTATCATATCTAAATTTATCAAATTTAATATCTTTAGGTAAAGCTTTATTAAATGTATCTAAATATTCTTTTTCATTTAAATACATATTTATTTTCCAAAAATCATCTTCAGCTATATAAGCTTCAGTAACTTTTTCATCGGCTTTTAAAAGTTGTTTTATAACAGGAGCTTTACTAGCTCTAGTAGATAAATATTTAAAAGGGCGAGAAAAAAGTCCTTTATTTAAAATTGATTCACTTGAAGCATCTTTACTCATATTACGCAAATCATTTACAATAGCATTTTTATTTAATACTCCTTGACCAGCTATTTCTTCGATAAATTGTTGTTGTTCTAAATCAGTTGTTCTAGTTAATTGATTATATACAGTTTTAAAACTTTTTGTAATATTTTTAGGAGTTAATAATCTTATACCATTTGCTCCTGTTATAGTTCCACCACCAAAAATATTTTTAATATGTGTAGTTATTCTTCTAGTTGTAGCTGACCTTTGAGCTTGACCTTTAATAAATAATAAAGTTTGCCAAAATTCTTTTAAAACAGGAGGTAAAGATTCTACTAACTTAGAGCTTCCTTGTTGGTATCTTTTAGTATAATACTCTGCTAATTCTGGAGTAGTATACATACCTGATAACTCACCAAAAGGTTGAACTTTAACATTATCATATTTAGGTATTTGAACTGTAAATCCGGGTACATTATTTTTTTCATGAAAATAAATATCTTTACCATCTCTATATGCTTGATTATGAAAATTACTATCCTCTACAAATTGTGCTATTTTTTTCATAGAAATTAATAATTTTTCTGTAGGGTCAGTTATTTCACCTAAATATGCTTTTATAGGTGCAGGTATTTCTTGTTTTTCAACTAAGATACCATCTCTAATTTTACCAAAACTTTCAAAACCACTTGTAACATTTGTAAATTGTCCTTTACCTCCAGCTAATTTATCCATTTCAGCTTGAGTTTGTAATCTAAATTGTAAGTCAGTTATACTTGGATTTTTTCTTTTTATTTCAGATTCTATAAATCTTCTAGCAGCTTGTGTTGCTTGTACTGTAGGGCGATAATTTGAATCTTCAAACATTCTATAACTTTCTCTGACATAAAAACCTAATTGTTCTTTTATAATTTCTTTATCTTGACTAGGAACATTTTCAGACTTTAATAATAATTTAGATAGTTGGTCTTGTAAATTTCTAGCTTTTTTTATAGATTGTCTAGCTTCTTCTGGAAACTTTAAAAGCTCTTTATCAAAAGCACTTTGTTGAGTTTTTCCTACATTTATTCCTTTACTTGTAATAGTTGTAGGAACTCTAAAGTCTGTAAATAAAATTTTATTTAAGTCATCTAATATTTCTTTTTTATTTCCACCTATTACTTGATAAATATCATTTATAGATTTTTCTAAGTTTCTTGCAGTATGGTCTATGGTAGCATCCCATTTTTCTTTAGCATTTTGTGTTTTTAAATAATTTTCATGTAGTAATTCACTTCTACCACCTCTAGCTGAAAAAGTTTTTGCTAATGAATTTGCTATAAATCTAATAGGACTTATAGTACTAAATTTTCTTAAACCAAGAAATCTTTCATTTTTAAGAGCATTAATATCTCCTAAATTAAATTCGCCTGTAGGAAATAAATTTTGTTTTCCTTTTACAATAGCTTCTTGTCTTTTTCTTAAAGCTTCTGTAGTAAAATCTTTATCTTGTCTTTTAAATCTTTTGATGTTATCTAAAAAGGCAGTAGCTGTTTCGCCTCCTTGTTCTTTAATATTATCTAAAGTATTAAAAAAAGATTTACTGATAGCTTCTCTATTACGAATACCTGCACCTACTGCACCAAAAGCTCCTGTAAATATTAATCCTTCAGCTAATAATCCTAGTCTGTTTTGTAACTCTGATTTTTCTTGGCTAGATTTAATAGGCTCTAACATATACTTTTCTAAATCTGAAGCAAATCCTTCGCTGTCATCATCAATCATATCGCCTAATATATTAGCAAAGTTTTCTTGATAAGGATTTAAAGATAGTTGAGCAGCAGTTTCACCTCTAGCTACAAAACCTGTAGTTGCTACAGTTTTAGGAGCTACTTGAGTTGCTTTTTGTACAGGTTTTAAAGCTTGTAAAGGTTTTGCAATTTTACCAAGACCTGCTAAAGAAACACCAAACGAACCTATATCTCTTACTACTTGAGCAGCAGTACTTTCAGGTTCAGCAATAGTTACTACTTCTCTGTCACCTCTTTGAACTCTTTCAACATTTTCAACACCAACAACATTAGAATATAAATTTTCTAAAAAGTTTTCTGTAGATAAAACTTCCTCTTGTGTAGGCTTATCGAACATTCTATAAAGCTCAATACCTTCACGTAATACTTGGCTAGTAACACCAGCACCAGTACGTTTTAATTCTTGTTTTTGTTTATCGGTAAGAGCACCATACAAGGTTGTTAAAGTAGTTAATCTCATAAATTTTAATCTAATTGATTTTTATAATAATCTACTGCATCTTTTTGAGCTTTAACTGTAAAAGCAAACCACTCATTTAAATTTGTAAATCTAGGAGTATCTAAAGTGTTTTCTTTATTAATATCAGCTTCTATTATTCTTCTAGATTCTACATCTATAATTTGAACTAAAGTTGTTCTAAGAATTGATTCTGTTTGTTCATCTACTGTATATTTATTTAATTGATTAAGTAATGCTTTTTCTTGTTGACTTCCCTCTTCAACATTTTCTAATTCATTTAATAGTCTATTCATTTGAGAAGTAGTAGGGTCTACTTTAAACACATTAATATCTAAGTAATCATTTTTAGCATCTAAATAATCTTGATAATTCTCTGAACCTTCAGCAGGTATATCACCATACTTTCTAGTATAACTAGCATTAAATAATTGAATTGCTGAATTTACTTCTTTTTGAACTATATTTAAATTATCTGGATTTAAAACTTGTCTTGATAAAGCTATACCAAATATTTCATTTTCTGATATTTTTAAATCATTAGGTTTTTTATTAACATCATTTAAAATTTGACTAAATAATTTATCACTAACTTGAACATTTTCTGAAAAATTATTAACTACATAGTCTAAAGCTTCTTCTTTAGTATATAATCTTTCATTTTGTGTTATATCTTTAACTGATGTTTCTTGTTCTTTTCTTTTATTTTCTGCATTATCAAAAGCATTATCTAAGTCAGCTTTAGTTGCATCAAATCTTTTAGGAAATATTTTACTAACAGCAGCCATAAATAATGATTTTTTAGTTGGGTCATCTTTAATTACATTTAAAGCTGCTTTATATTCATCGTGATAAACTTTATTATATTCTAAAAAGTTAGAAGTACTATACATTGGATTATCTTGAATTTGTTGAAAAAAGTTTTTTGCATCCTCTAATTTTTTATTATAAAAAACTGTATCTAATTTTTTTACATCAGGGTCTGCTATTTTACCTCTCATTTCAAAAGTCATATTTCTTCCAGATATAATATCATCATTATTATAAAGTTCTCTAGCTAATTCTGTTATTGCTTTTTGTGGATTTTGTTCGTATAATCTTAATCTATTTCTATTTTCTTTAGCTAAATCACTATTATATTCTGCTTCTCTACTAGCAGTTTCTATAGTATAATTTTCTTGTAAATCATTAGTAGCATCTATAACATCTTGTTTTTGATTACGTTGTAGTGCACCTAAACCTTCTAACACAGCAGAAGCTAACAAAGCTCTCTTAGCTTGTTTCTTATCTTCTTTATCTCTTCTAGCTAGTAAAGCACCAGCAACTTGACCAAACTCTGAACCAGATAAATAATCTGAACCACTCACTATTGGTTTAAATTGACTTTCAAATTCTTGTGCCATTATGCTTCTCCTTTAGTTAATAAACTTCTAATCTCTGGACCTTGTTCTTTTACTCTATCTAATATATTTCTAGGCACTACATTTTCATCTACTGTTGGTTTTAATTTTTGTGTAGTTTGATTTTTAATATCAGAAACAGCAGTTCTAAACTCACTAATTTTATTAGTCATTTCTTCAGCTTCATCTTCCTCATCAAACTCATCTAAGTCATTACCTTCAATATTATATTTAATGTTTGCTTCTTCACCTATAGCCATAATAGTATACATAACAGGTTCTGCTAGTAACATCATAGTATCAGGAGTTATATCTCCTTCAGTAAACTTAGCATATAATATAGCACTACCTATATCACCTACTGCAGCACCATTAGCTAAAGCATTTACAATATTCTTTACAGCTTCTGGTTGCATTATCTCAGCTACAATAACATCTAAAGCTTCACGAGGATTAGTAAGTGTTGGAGGACTTTCCCAAGGATATGCACTCTCAGGACTATTAGTTAAACTTTGTCCCGGAATAGGTCTACCTTGTCCTGATAAGTTAGTAAGCTCATCTAAACCTTCTTGACTAAATCTAGCTTCACCTCTTATCTTAGTACCTTTATCAGGTGCAATATCTTCTATATCAAATCCAGCATCTAAACCATCAAGAACTGCTAGACCTGCAGCCTCACTTATGTTATCAGATATTATAGGTCTTACTTGTCTATTTGGTTTTCCCATTATGCTACTCCTACTGTTTCTTGACTATATAACTGTGAACCATACATACTACTTGGGTCAGCATTACCATATAAAACTTGATTATAAATATCACTTACGTTAATATTATTTTCAGATGCATATATTCTTAGTGGGTCAAAAACACCAGCTCCTTCTTTACCACCACCCGGAAGAGTTGTACCTCTAAGTTCTGGGTCTCCTTGTATAGCTGACATAGCTGCTCCAGTAAATACATTTGTTGCTACTCTAGTTCCTACAGTTCTACCAAACTCACGAAGTCCTGTTGATTGTGCACCGTCTACTACTCCAGAAGCAACTGTTGTACTACTTGTAGCTCTAGCAGCATCTACATCTGCCATAGTAAATGTACCTACTCCTCCTTGTGTATCTACATATGTTTGGGCTGCTCCTTGTAAAGCTGAAGAACCTTCTGCTGTTAATTGTGCAATATCTGATTCACTCATACCAGTCCTAGATAAAATACTAGCAGCTTGTTCATCACTTGTTACTAATCCTTTTTTTGCAGCATCAGTTAAACCTGTAAAATCTGTAACTCCTCTTGCAATATTACCTACACTACTACCAACAGAAGCAAAAGGTTTAGCAGCTACTTTAGTAAGAAAGTTTCCTGCACTTTGTGCAGCACCTGCAAGTCCACTTGCCTTTGTACCAAATAATGCACCACTACTTATAGTATTACTAGCATTCATTAACCAACCACCAAATCCAGTAGCAGTTCCTCCAGTAAATGCTCCAATAGCAGCACCTCCCGTGACTATGGCAGCTCCAGCAATAGCAATAGCTTTAAGAATTTTACTAGAGCCAATTTTCTTGACTACTTTCTTAACTCCTTTAACTACTTTCTTAACTACCTTTTTTACTTTGCTAGTAATCTTTTTAAAAGCTTTCTTTAATTTTTTAAATAATCCCATAATCTATACCTTAACTTCCTGTTCCACCAGTTAATAATGTTATTAATGATTTAATAGCAGTTAGACCAGAACCATACTTAGAAGGGTCTGAAGCTAACGCTGTATTTACTAATGCTGATATTCTATTCTTTTCATTTTCACTTGACCTAAAATCATAATCAGCTTGGTCTCTTAATTCTTGCCATAAGAATGATTGTGCTGTTTGTGACATAGCAAAAGCATTCTGTGCATTTTGTGCATTAATCTGATTTTGCATTGCAGTATTAGCAGTATTAATCTGTCTTCTCCATTGAGTATTAGATTGTTCTACTACTGCTTGGTTCTGTGCATTCCATTGATTTCTTGCAAAATCTTGATTAGAATTAAATTGGTCTATCTGTGTTGCTAACTGTGTATTAAACTTTTCAACATCAGCAGCTCTATTAGCATCTCTAGCTGCTGCTGCATTAGTTTGTGTAGCATTAAACTGCTCCATTGAATTTAATTGAGTAGTATTATACTGTTCCATTTGAGCAGATAGACTCATCATAAACTGGTCTCGTTGTTGTTCATTAGTAGCATTAAATTGTCTTGATGCATTTTCAGCAGCTTCAGCAGATAATATTCTTTGCTGTTCTTGCTGTGCTCTCATCATATTAGCTTGTTGCTCATTATTCATGTTAGCCATATCCATAGTTAAAAAGTTTTTAGCATTTTGTACAGCTAATCTTTCTCTTGTTCCTAAGTTTGCTAAATCCATTGAAGCCATAGCTGTAGCATTCTGCATAATAGCTTGTTGTTCTGCATTCATATCTGTAAGAGCTACAGTTTGCATAAACTTACTATTAGCTAATTCAACTTGTTGAGCTGCTGAAAACTTAGCCATATCCATATTAGCCTTAGTTGTAGCATTTTGTATAGCTGATTGTTGGTCAACATTAAGTTGAGCTAATCCCATTTGATTAGCTAACTGTGCTTGGAGCTGATTAGTCTGTAAAGTTTTATTAAGATTTGCAAGTTCTGTTTTTTCAGCATTACTTAATAATTCACTAGCAGCTAAATTACGAGAAGATAAATTAGCTAATCTCATTTGTTGTTCATTACTTAAATTAGCAAGTTCCATCTGCTGTTTAAATCCTTCATTTTTAGCAAGAAAATCAGCAGCAGTTTGCATTTCTAATATACGTTTTTGATTAACTGCAGCTTGATTAGCTCCTTCAACTTGTGCTTCTATTTGAAGCTCTGCCATATTTAGTTGTTGCTCATTACCAAGTTCTTGCATATTTACTTGTTGTTGATTTTGAGAACGTACTAAAGCAGCTTGTTGTTCATTTTGTAAGTTAGCTAGTCTTGTTTGTTGTTGTTGTTCAGCAGTTGTCATCACAGCTTGTTGGTCAAACTGACTTTGCATAACTCTCATCTGTTGAGACATTTGAGCTGTTTGACTTGCAGCAGTTTGTCTATTAGATAAGTTTTGTAATCTTAATTGTTGTTGTTGTGTAGCTTGTTGTAAGTTTGCTTGTTGTTCATTACTTAAGTTTTGAGCTGCTCTTTGCTGTAAAGCTTGTGCATTACTTTGTGCCATTGGTAAAGCACTTTGTACAATAGCATTAAACAATGCATCTCTACCTACAGTAGAAACAGCAATACCTCTAGCAGCCATAGCTTGATTAACTGTATCAACTGCTGGTCTTGCCCATCTAGGTATTTCACCATCTTCCATACCACCTAGTAATGTTTCCATTTGTGATGATACTAAAGCTTCTTGAGGCAAAGCAGCAACAGCAGCTTGTACTTCTACAGGTTGATTATCTATTTGAGCTTGAACTGTTGCAGGGTCTTGTACAACTGCAGCAGCTATCTCTGGTGGTAAGTCTGCAGTTTGTGCTACCATATCTGCAGCAGCACCTTGAGCAGCTTTACCTTTTACTGGTCTTTGTTTAGCAGCTTTATAACCTACTGTTTCATTAATAGCAGCAGCAACACCATCAGGAGCAGCTTCACCTAATATTGTTTGCCTTTCTTGTCTTTCAGCATCAGGAGTTATATTAACAGTAGTATCTTCTCCTTCAACCTCATCAACTAAATATGTACCTGTAAGAATATCATCAACTCTTGTAGCTTGTGCAGCTTCAGCTTGTAATTCATCAACAGTTGCAAATTTAACACCTGCTGTTATTTCACCGGGAGCTACGTCTTCTATACGTCTTGCTTCTCTTTCTCTTGCAGCTTGAACATCAGCAACTTCATCACTTACAAAAGCATCATATCCAGCAGCTTCTCTTTCTGCCGGAGTTGTTGCTGTAGTAGTAGTTCCTTCTCTAACTGCTTCTGGTCCAACTGGTTCAGCTTGTCTTTGTCCTACAGTTGTAGGCTCTGCCATTGTTGTAGTTTGTTGTGGAGTTCCTTCTTCTACTTTAACAGCATCAGGTAATTGTGCAGCTTCAGGAACTTCACCTCTTGCTGCAGCCTCTGCAGATTGTCTAGCAAAACTAGGTGTTTGAGTTTCTTCTTCTGATGTCTGTGAATCTTCATTTGTATCATCATCACCTGTTCCTGTGTCATCATCACCTGTTCCTGTGTCATCATCACCTGTTCCTGTATCATCTGTATCATCATAATCATAATAATCATCATTTAAATCATCACCATTTTGTTCTGTTGTACTTGTAACAGTTGTTTGTGTTCCACCCGGATTAAAAGGT
>Ga0160423_10004355_pt1 | contig 11640 bp, 13 predicted proteins | sample CRUFie14St8metaG_FD_108191 | JGI IMG/M metagenome (GOLD analysis project Ga0160423, IMG submission 108191) | Marine microbial communities from the Costa Rica Dome - CRUD Field 142mm St8 metaG | ecosystem: Environmental > Aquatic > Marine > Oceanic > Photic zone | place: Costa Rica: the Eastern... | reverse complement strand
GCCATTTTGTTAAAATTTAATTTATAGTTATAATTATTTGTTTGCTAGTTTACTGAAAACTGAATCCATGATATTTCTTTGTCTCTTAGGAGAGAAAGTTTTATTTAATTTCACATCTTCTTTGTTCTCAGGGTTGTAAACGATAGGCTCTACTTCCTCTTCTTTAGAAAGCTCTACCTCTTCTTTTACTTCTTCTTTCTTTTCTTCTTCTTTCTCCTCTACTACCTCTTCTTTAGAAAGTTCTTCTTTCTCAGCTTTAAGAGCTTCGATTTCAGATTTAAGTTTTTCAATTTCAGAAAAATAAGACTCTTTAGAAACTGATTCAACAATCTTTTTAGGACTTGCAGTTTCAGTAGATGCTTCTACTTCTTCTTCAACTTCAGGAGCTTCTTCTTTAGCTTCCTCTTCTTTCTCCTCTCCCATTACCTCAGCGATAACACCGTCTTCTTCTACTCTGAATTTTTTACCATCCTCTAGAGTATACTCTCCTTTTGGAAGTGCTACTTTTCCATCTTCTGAAATAATTACTACTTCGTCTCCTGCTTCAAAGTTTGCAGATTCTACGATAGTGATTCCATCTTCTAATTTAGCAGATGCTAATTTTACTTCCTCAGTTCCTGATAGAAGTGTCTTAATTTTACTTAAAATTTCTGTTGTATTCATTTTGTTATTAATTTATATTTATAAGACTTTATACAGTAAGCTCTGTTTTATTTTATTAGTAACCTTGAGCCTGCATCGTACCATCGCAACACTTTCTAGAGTATTTACCATCTTTACAAAGACATCCTTTTTTACCTCCTTTAGGAGATGTTTTAGAGGGTACTTTTTTATCTGTTTTTCTTGGCATGATTATTTATTTATTATCTATTGATTTTAATTTTCTTATTGCCCAATTAACACCTGAAGTTCCACCCCATCCTAACCAAGCTACGTATCCTTTATCTTTCCATGGAGTAGATTTAAATTCAGCAGATACTTCTGCATTTTTCTGATGTCTTTTAAATGAAGCCATTCTTGCAATCGTTGAACGTGAAATGTTTTCTCCTTTAGCTAATTGGTTTGCACGTGTCCACCCTACTCTAGTCATTCCCTTAACCTCATCTCCGTACTTCTCTCTCCATCTAAGAACTTTCTTAGCGTTATTCTTAGCAGACTCAGGATAGTCGTTATAAGTTTCTAAAACTACTCTATCTTTACTAAAAAGCTTTCTAAATACTGTATGAGTTGTATTCATTTATCCGTTAAATTTAGATATTAGATTCTTAATCTCTTCTAGTACTTCCTCTTCTGAAAGTTGTTTATTTAGTTCTTCTTTTTCTTGAAAATATCCCTCAATACTAAAGCCTTTATATTTGCCCTCCTTAACGTCTTTCCAAACGTCATCATTGTTTACTTGCATTGATAACATCCAAGTACCTACAGGAACATCGAAACCGTATAAAGCAGACTTATCTTTCTCTTTATCTTCTACTATCCAAGACTCAAAACAAGTCATTCCTGAAACTTTTTCGTTATGTTCAGTAGTTGCGTTATTTTGATTGCCTTTTTTAAAGAATAATTGACTAGCTTTTAGTATAGTATCAGCTGAAAAGTATATATAATACTCTTCGTTTTTCTCATTTCTTCTATAAATTTGCTTATCAGGAACTAAAGCAGCTCCCATAAGAACTCTTTTTTCTTCATTTATAGTCTTTAATTCTACATTATGTTTCTTTAAAGCTACAAAATCCTCCTCAATTGCAGGGTTTTCCACTACAGATACTGCGTCAATACCTGCGTTTTCCTGTTTTTCGTCTATGATTAACTCTACTATTCTCATAATAATTAGACCTTTATATTGTTATATTGTTGCGTTTTGAATCTTATTTCTATCTAGAGCCTGTGCTGTGCTTACATCTCCACTTACAACGAATGCTTTTGTAGGCTGCATCTGTAACTGAGCTAACTGATTTACGTTAGAATTACCTACTACATTGAACTGTGGCGTAGTATTTCCTCCTGTTGGTGCAGATGGAGAGCTAGGAGAGCCTCCTGTGTTACCTCCTGATGTTTGAAACTTTTGTTTTGCTATTGTAGCTATTTGAGCTACACCTGTAGCAGATATAACACCTGCTTTTATAAAGTTCATACCTGTTAAAGCATCTTTAGGAACTGCTAACTGAGTCATAACCCCTTGAGCCGTAGATATTATAGCTTGAGCTATACCTACTGCTTTATTAACTTCAAAAGCTCTTCTCTGCTGTTCTTCGCCCTCTCCTGCAAACGCTTGAACTAATCCGTTAATAGCTACTAGTGAATCGTTAGCTATTTGTAATTTAGTATTCCAAACTCTTTCTTGGTCAGTTATTTTTTTATCGTTATTAAGCTTATCTTTGTCAGCGTATTTTTTCTCTATTGCTTTGATAGCTACGTTTCTATTTTCTTCTAATTCAGCAGTATCTAATCCATATTGTTTAGCCATTTCAATAAGTCTAAAATACTTATCTCTAACTGCGTTAATTTCAAACTCCTGCTCTCCTATTATTCTCTTATTAGCGATTTCAGTTTCAGCTTCTAACTCATTGAAAAATTCATTCTTAATATTCTTAAGATTATCCTGATGCTCTTTCTCTGCTAACTCTTCCTCTAGTCTATATTTAGCATTGATATCTTTTAGAGCTTTTGTTAATTTGTCTTCAGATATTTTTTTAAATTCTGCATATTGATCATCTGATATTTTTTTATCTCTTAGTCTAATATCTAAATCTTCTATCTCTCTTTTCTTAGTTCTTTCTGCTAAGTCTATTTCTTTTTGCTCTGAATCTTTCCTTAAAGCTGAACGCTTATCCTCTAACTCTCTTTCAATAGCTAATAAATCGTCTTTTCTTTGGTTAGCAATTTGTCTAGATGTTTTAGCTGATTCTATTTGCTGTTTCTCAAATTTAATGTTCATCAATTTTCTTTGAGCTTGTAGTTTAGCTAGATTATTTTCTGCATCTGTTACTGCTTGGTTAGCTTGATTAGTCACAGCTGTAATATCAAAGACTGAATCTGAAATAGTTTTAGCTATACTTTGAATCCTAGTTAACTTTAAAACATCAGCTATTTCATTATATAAATCTATAATTTTTTGAATAGGGAATAGTAGTCCGTTAAGAATAACCTCTAATATTTTTTTATTCCTTTTAGCTTTCTCTATGTCGTTTTGCTTCTCAAATTTAGCTATTCGAATCTTTTCTTTTGCTAGTTCTATTTCAGTATCTAATATACCTAATCTTACTTTGTGAACTTCCTCAGCAGTAGCACCCTCTGCTTCCATTATTTGAACTTGTAACTCTGACTGTTCTTTTTGTGCTTTCAATAAAGATACTCCTTTGTCATACTCTTCGTTAAGTTTCTTAGCTTTTCCTGAACCTGCATCTATAAAAGCGGAAATCTCATCCCAATAAGCTACAGCAGTTCCTAATAAAACAACAAAAGCTCCTACTCCTGTTGCTATAACAGCCTTTTTAATACCTCCTAAAGCTATTTTAGCCTGTACTCCCATAGCTTTAAAAGCTTTTGCTCCCTCTCTAAGACCCTCCATTCCTTGAACTAGAGCCATAGCAGACTGTACTTTTAACATAGTCTTTTCTAGTTCTTCTGATTCAGAACCGAATAAAGCCATTCCCGCTTGACCTACTGCAAACCCTCCTGCAACTCCTTGCAAAGCTCCACCTAGTTTTTGAGCCATAGTAGTAGCAGCTGCATCTACAATCATGTCAGTATCCTGCTGTACTTTCTTATACTTACCTACTTCAACTAATAAATCTTGGTATTCTTTAGAAGCTGTATCTCCTGCCAAAGCCATCTCATAAAGTCTATCCTCCATTTCTCCCATTCTACCTGTAAGAGGTTTCATCTCTCCATGTACATCCTCAAAAGAAGCACCTAAGTCAGTATTCGCCTGATTTAATTCTTTATAACTGTTCTCTAGTTTTTCTAGTTCAGCGTTTAACTCTCTAACCTCTTTCTCGTAGTTCTCAGAAGATTTATCTAAACCCTCTATTGATTCCTTAGTTTCGTTTATAGATTTTCTAAGGTCTCCAAATTGTTTTTGTACGTCTTGTGCGTTAGTTTTCGCTTCTACGTCTATTGTGAATTTCTTTGCCATTTGTAGCTACGTTTTCTCTGTTTGTAAATATCTTTAATACTGCTATTTATTTTGTATTTTCCTTTTGCTATTTCCACTTCCTCAGATACATTTTTATGGTCATGTATTTTAAGGAGTTCTACTATGTTTCTTATCATTGTGTTATTAATATTGTATTTGTGTTAGTTGAGCCATTAGGATAAGTCTCAGTTACCTCTATGTCTATTACATTTGCTTGACTAGTCTCTGTAACTATATTCTCTAAAACCTCAGTATTTAATTTATCAGATGTTGATTCTGTAATTATATTTGTAACCTCATTAGGATTTGCAGGAATGCATATCTGAACTATTTGACTGCTTGTAATTGTGCTAGGTGTAATGGTTACTCCTGCTGTTGTACTTGTTATAGTAGCACTAGCAACTCCATTAGATAAGTCTATAGGCATATTAATACAGTTTGCACCAATAGGAGCAGGACTAATCTGAACAGGTCTAGTAGGTCTAAAGTCTAATAGTAATGTAAAGGTAACTTCTCCTGTAGTTAATGAGCTAGAAAAATCATTGATAATATATCTTCTATCCCTAATAATTACTCTGTCATTTAATTTCAAAGATGTTAAAATTGAAACAGGTAAAATAGTTTTAACTTTTACTAATCTATTTTGTAAATTATATAGGTTGGTTAAGTAGTTATAATAGTAAGTGTAATACAAAGAATTTTGCACAGGACTTAATAAAAATGTACTTATATCTGCGTTAAAATTTAATGAAAAATCCGAAGCGTTTTCTCTTACATCCTGACCGAAAGGCATATAGGTAGAAATAGTTTCCTCTGACCCTCCGTTATAGTATTTAAAATCAGTTGTTTGCTGTTCGTACATATACAATAAAACAGGCTTAGGAATATAGCTCTCAAAGTTCTCATCTAGTGAGTATGATACTTGAGTATTAGTTAAAGCTCCTGTGCTATCGTTAAATCTAGTTCCCATTATATTTTCAAAAGGTAACTCTATTTGAAAGTCTCCACCATCGTATGGAAACTCCATAGAAGCGTTACCATATTCTTTAGTAAAAAGGGATTTAAATTCTTTATTTAAAAATGATTCTGACTCCTGATAATTAAAGTTAATTCTCTTATATAATGGAACTCTATCTATATCAATAGATTCTATGTCAGTATATTTAGTTATATCGTGCTTATTACCGGTGTTATAAAACGTTTCTAATGTCTCTATAGTATATACATCTGAATCAGTAGCAAACAGCGTTAAATTAAACATTTTAAGAATACCACTAAAGAAGTCTGAGACTTTCATTTCAGGTACTAATCCTGCCATATTAGTTAATCCTACTAGAGTTTGATTTACTCCTGTTGAGTATGTATATAATTTATCAGTTCCATAAACAGATGTTAAAGGCTGATTATAAACGATATCCTGTTCATAAGTTATAAACGCATTAAATGTAGTGGCCTCTGTAGCTCTAAATTCAAACCTAAAAGATATAGGATTAGAGACAGGTCTAGCAGGAGCAGTATAAGCTACTCCTACAGCTGTGAGTCCCTGTGCAGATGGTGGTAAATTGTTTGTGGGTAGACCCTCTATTGTATTAACTAGTACATTGTTATTATCATATACATCTAGATACCATGTAGCAGTTGTAGAGGTAACATTTACATTTACCTTAACTACGTCAGTTACTTGTATTATTTGAAAAGGGTTTACAGATGAATAATTAGTGTTTAATAAACTACCCTCTGTTAGGCAGTTTAATGTGTTATTTGTAAAATCAAAAGGGTTAGAATTAACTCCTGAGCTTACACCTTGAGGAGCAGAAATATCTATCTCTATTGGTTGAGTTACAAAAGTATTTTCTTTACTATTCTTACCCCATAAAAATAGCTTATTAAATTTATCTTGGTCGAAGAAAGTAGAGTTAAATGTTAATCCATATTTAGCCTCCATAGCTTCGATTAATTTCTTAACTTTTACAGCAGGAAATAAATCTATAAAGTTGATTCTACCTCCTGAAGTTTTTATGTCGTAAGTTCCTCCATCGTCATAAGTCCATAAATCTTTAGAACTAATTAAAGGGTATCTTACATCATAATCAGTAGCTCCATCAGTAATTCTATTTTTTACCTCTGCACCTGTATAGTCATGATTTAAGCTATCTAAATTTAAGTCAGATAGTAAATCTTCTCCAAAGGTATCTTTAAGGCTTGTAACGTCTCCGTAGAATGTTATAGAATAACTCTCAGGTTTTCCGTTTTTAAGATTAGCTTTTTCTAGTTGAATCTTACCTGTTCTAAAGGGAGTTAAGTTAATTTCTATCCTAGCATCTCTTCTTATGTTTGGATTCGTTTGTGTATCATTATATTTATATACATCTGAATTATAAAAATGAGAAAATATTTTATTGTTGTTTATGGTTGCAGGAATCGTAAAGCTCTGAGAATAATCTGCAAAAACTTTGGATATATCGGAAATATTTTGTATAGAAGAGTTTACTTGAATGTTCTCATCATTAAATAAGTCAATCATTTGACCCTCTATATATATCTGAATCTTTCTCATTATATTACTGAGTTTATAGTATCAAAAGAAAATATAAATTCTAATTCGTAAGAGATTAATTTATCTCCGTTAATATTTTTTTGCTGTTCTAAGGATTTAGTATTTACTTGAGCAGGTTTAGAATCAACTAATAATTTTTCTGATAACATCATTTGTTTAATAGTATCAAAATAAGCCTCTGTAACGTATCCTGTGTTACAGTTTATACTTTCCTGTCCATTGATATTAAAAAGTCCTCTCTGACCCTCTATAGTATTATAAGAAAAGCTACTAGACTGCATTAAATTGTAGCTAGAATCTGAAACATTTATCTTCTTCTTAGATGCTTTGAATAAGAACTCTCTTTGCCAATATCCTTTCTTATTTACAAAGTCAATCATGACAGGTGTATATCTACATTCGTCTTTAGGTTTTATAATATATTCTTGTAGTGTAATACCTGAATTGATAAACTCTACTTTGTTTCCTGCACTATAATAATCATACCATACTAAAGGCACATCATAAAGTCTATTAGAAATAGTAAAAGGAGCTGTTACAGTATGAGAAGCACCGGTAACTAGATTAGTATACTTAATATCAGTTCCTACTCCACCATCCCAAACTCCAAGAATCCCTGCTCTATCTTCTATATTGTTTACAGGGTCAGATGTACTAGAATATTTATAGTGATAAGTTCCCTCATCTAAAGAGAAATATATACCTGATATAGTAGGATTAGAACCCTCTTCATAGTATCCATAACCATCCCAAACATAGTGCGTAGTGGTATCTAGTAAAGTATATACATTTCCTGCTGTTTGTTTATATCTTTTTACATCTACATTACATACCTGACCATGAGTATTTAAAGTAACCCCTGAGTCCACAGCTGAACCTATAACAGACTGTCTAGTATTAAAGCTCATGAACTCTCTTAAATATGGGGCTATATCATAATACATCTTTAGGTTGTTAGATGCAGGTATTAACTTATCTAGTGTGTAAGTTGGTGTGCTTGGAACTGATGAACCTTGAGAATAAATAAAAAGCTCTATCTTAGAACCTGTTACTCCTGTCTCATCTATCTCAATTATATGTGGGCTTCGTGCTAATATTCTTGCCATTATTTCTTAAAGTTTTCGTCTATTATATTTCCTAATAAATCTTGTAAATCGAATCCTAATTCGTTTGCTGCTGTTTCTTCTAATCTTTTTAATGCTTTGTTAAATGGTTTAGTAAAAAACATACTTGGTTTTATACCGTAATTCTTTACTATTGTAGCCATAGCATAGCCTGACTGTTCGTAACTTAAAAATCTTCCTTTCTTATCTCTTCTCTGTACTCTCCTAGCTTCTAACCATTTCTTAAATGTCTTGGTATGGTATTCCATTCCTATAACATTAGAGCTACTCTTATAGCTAAAATTAGATAATGATTTACCTGATTTAACACCTTTGACTCCTTGGTCCTGAAACCATCCGTATAAATCCATCTCAAAGAATACTCTAATAGAGTTTTTCATTACTGAAACCTCAGAGTCTATAGAGTCAGATAGCTCTCCTGTAACGTTTTTATTTCTTTTACGCAGGTTAGCCTTAGCAGAATTAACTACCTCTTTCTCAAAGTCTCTTAGAGCAGCCTGAAATCGTTTATTCTCAAACACAAATTGTCATTTTATTTGGTGTAACAATTGAAAAAGTACAAGACCATCCTATTAATTTATTCTCAAATCTATCTGAGAAAGGTTCACAGTTAGCATCAGTAATAACTTGGAAATTATCGTCATATAAATCTCCTCTTCTTAACTCTTCATAAGCTTTGTTAAGGATGCTGAGTTGAGTATTTAGGATGTCTTGTTCATTGTCATTTCCTCTAAAAACATCTCCATCTTCTTTGGAAACATCTCCTACATCCATGCATAAGATATTAACATTATATTGTATAGTATCTCCTGACAAAGTTACATTGTCTACCATAACATGAGCTAAAGGAAATATAGTTTGTTTAGTTAAATCTATATCAAAGATACTTCCTGATGAACAGGTATTAACTAATGGGTCATTGTTAAAATGCTCCTGAAGTTTTGTTGTTATATCGTAATACATATTATCTTTTAAATTGTCTTTCTAATTCGTTTTGTTCTATTTCTGCTTTTTGTTTTTCAAAGGTAAGCCAAGTAAAGCACTCTCGTACGGGCAACCTTGTAACTTCTTTAAATCGTCTAAGGTCTCCTTTAGCAATTGCGTAAATTGAATTATAGAATCCCCATTGTTTATTAAACTGCCCTCTTTGTGAGAAGTCTGTTTCTCCGTCTTGTTCTTCATCTGCTTTAAATAAGTAAGAGAACTGTTTAACAAGTCGTTCGTTAAATTGTAAAAAAAAACCTTAGCAGATAATGCTACTCCTAGAGGCGCTGATTTCATAATCTCAGCATAGTTAGCTGTCCCCTCATATTGTTCTATAGAATACCTTTCTCCTTGAGTTTCTGTTATAGGTCTATATAAAACTGCCATAGCTTTATTAAAGTCCTTTATATCCTTTAAATTATGATCTAAATCTATATACTCTCCGAAAGATAAATCCTCTAACGATGGAATAAAACCAAACTCCACTTTTTTATTAGGAGTTTCTATAGTAAATCTATTTTGGAATTTAGGTTTATTATTAAATACCTCTGTTAAATGAGCTGTAATAGAATTAACATCTGCTAGAGAAATCTCTAATACATCTCTTAATCTAATACCACAAAATATCTCTATCATCTTTTGAGCTAAAAACTCATTGTCATTAGACTTGTTAGCTGTGTTAATAAACTTCTGATAACTACCTAAGGTAATCTCGTTAATATCTGTTGGAACTAATATTTCTGCTTTCATATAATAATAAGACTTTATTTATTAAATATCGTAACACCTGAATAGTTTCTTATTTAGAATGATTCTAAATTAGCATTATATTTAATATTTCTTTGCAATTTATTTGCTTTTCTCATTTATTAGTTTTAACTTCGCCCCCTCTCAGGGTAGCGTACATCAGGATAGCTATCTCACAAACCAAAAGAAACCGAGGGACTACATTACTTATTTAATCAAGCCATAGCTATATTTATACTCGAAGTATATTTCTCTTTTTTTAGTACTTTACAAAGTTTTTATTTAAGTGTTAGCTCTATAGGTCTTACCTGTATTAACTTGTGTAGTTAACTAGCATTTAACTAGTAGTTAACTAGTAGATAACTAGAAATGTTATTTAGTATAGATAATAAGTTCCGTTATTCTTATTAGATAAAGATTCCATTTCAAAGTATCTTAGAGCATCTATCGCATGGTCTTGTCCTCCTTTAGGTTTATTTAATCTCTTACCTGTCTTATCAGAGTCCCATACATAGCCTCTAAGCTCTTTAATTAAGTTAAGGCTATTAGATGTAACTAAATACTCCTGAGACTGCATTAGCTGAACTCCATATAGGATAGAATCTCTTCCTTTAGTACATCCCTTAATCATATATCCTAGTCTCTTTATTTCTTCTATGGATTTAGGTTCTGCTGAGTCAGCTATAATTAACTCATGCTTCTTTAGTCTATTAGCTATGTCACTATTTACCATCTGAGTATTATAACATATTTCATTTACGACTCTCTTACCATTCCATGAATAAACCTCTACTATACTTGTAGGGTCGTTAGTATATCCAAAGTCTAATCCATATCCTAAGAATTTAGCGTCCTCAGGTACTTGACTAATCTGCTTCCAATTCTCAAAGACTATTCCCTCTAGATTACCTATCTCCCCATCAATATAAACCTTACACCAATTTTTCCAAAAGTTACTTGTTTTTGCTTTCTCCTGATTCTTTTCTAGTTCTCTTACTATACTCTCATCTAGTGCTTCATTGTCTCTGTAAGTTAATATAATGAAGTCTGAGTTATCTTCATTTACTAGTTCAGTATGTACCCAAAATTCATTAGCAGGGTTAAAGTCTAAGAATATACTTTTCTTTGTCCTGATAGATAGCTCTGTATAAGAATTAAAATCTATACCATTACATTCATTAACATATAAGACATCTCTTCTAGAACCTCTTAATTTAGCAGAGTCATCTGCACTAAAGAACTCTATATAACTACCATTAGCAAAGTTGTATTTTAAGAGGCTTTTATTGTATCTACCCTCTACATACCTATTAGTACTTCTCATAATCTTTAAGAAGTCTTTTAAAGCACCTCTACGAAGATGTGGTATACTCTCAGATACTACACTAATCTCCATATTCTCTACTGAGGTAGCTATGTTAATAAGTATAGGGAGTATTCCGAAAGTCTTACCTGCGGAAGTGCCTCCCTGTACTATCTTAATCCTTTTCTTAAGATTACTTATCTTTTTTATCGCTGTGGTATTCTGTAACATCGTGGTCAGGGAATAAAGGCTGTTCTATAATTGTTTGGTCTATCTGTTGAACAGGAGAACCAAATGCTGAATCCATAATAGCTTTGTAAGCGTTTACATCGCCCTCCTTAGCCTTTTTTATTTGTGCTAATGTCATAAGATCTTCTTGAGTTAAAACCTCTTCTAATCCTGTTATATCGTTAAAGGCTTTCTGATTTACTTCTAACCATTTCTTAGCTAGTGTACTTCTATTTTTACTTCCCTTTTTTCTTCCTGTAGGATTACCACTTTGTCCTTTCTTAAATGGTATTAAATTTTTCTTGCTATTCTCGTGCATAATTTCTTTGTTGTTTCTCTACTGATTCTATTTTTTTTCGTCTTTATATTCGTTATAAACTTTCTTAAGATTATGTACTAAATCTCTTAAACAGCTTCCACAATTTGTTGGCTGTGTTTTCTTATTAAAAACTCTATTATATACTGCTCTTAACTCTGCTTGTTCAGTAGGTCTAAAAATACTTTTATTTTCTTTGAAATGTTTATCTAGAACATTATACTCATCCTCAGTTAAGCATTCAGG
>Ga0160423_10004354_pt1 | contig 11641 bp, 7 predicted proteins | sample CRUFie14St8metaG_FD_108191 | JGI IMG/M metagenome (GOLD analysis project Ga0160423, IMG submission 108191) | Marine microbial communities from the Costa Rica Dome - CRUD Field 142mm St8 metaG | ecosystem: Environmental > Aquatic > Marine > Oceanic > Photic zone | place: Costa Rica: the Eastern... | reverse complement strand
TCCACCGCACCAACAGCACATTTTTTATATCAATATGCCCTCCCCCCTGATATGCTTAATAGTGTTCCGAGAGCGGTTTATGCAAGTGGTGACCGAGGCTCACCAAAAATAAATGGTGAATGGCAAGTGCAAGGCGAAACACTTCTTACAGATAGAGATAAAATTTTTGTTGATTATCAACAGGATGTGGTTGAAGGCAAACTACCGAGTTACTTTACACAATTACTAGTGTATATGTTAGCTTGGAACTTAGCCGAACCAATAACAGATCAAACAGAGAAAGGTGCATATTATAAACAAATTGCATTAGGCACAGCTGCCGACAACAACAGAGGAGGTTATTTCAGAACAGCTATTAACATTGATGGTGCTGGAGAAACACCGCCTGTCATTGCTCAGTATCTGTTAACTGAGGTTAGAAATTAATGTCTAGGATTGTTCAGTATCAATCGTCATTTACTATGGGCGAGTTTGATCCATTGGTAAAAGGTAGAGTTGATATTCAACAATATCAAAATGCTTTACAAAAAGCGACAAACATTGTTTGTATTCCTCAAGGCGCAATAGAACGCAGACCAGGAACACAATTTTTATTAGATGTAACAAGTGATCTAGGATCAGGAATTACTGCTCAGCAAGGGATAAGACTTATACCCTTTGAATTTTCTACTGTTGATACATTTATGCTTGCATTTGTTAAGACAGGAACAGGAGCTACTAATAATGTAAAAATGTTTATTTTTAAATCTGGAGCTTTACTGACTAATATAAATGGAAGCGGTAATAATTATCTAACACTTTCTTTTGGTGATATATCTTTTGATAAATTAGCATTTACTCAATCTGCTGATACTTTAATTATTATTAATGAAGATTTACCACCCATAAAGATTGTAAGAGGTGCAACCAATACGACTTGGACAGCGACAACTATTTCTTTAACCTCTCCTAAGTTTGCATTTAATTTAAATACAACTACACCATCAGGAACAATAACACCTTCTTCAATAGATGGCACATCTACCATAACTGCCTCTGCAAGTATATTCCATGAAGGAAGAAGCGACACAGCTCAAGCTGGAGGATCAGATACTATTACTTTAGATAGTTCGGCTGTGGCTACTAATGACATATACAATGGGTCAACAATAAGAATTACAGGTGGTACAGGGGCAGGACAAAATAGAATTATATCTGATTATGTAGGCTCTACAAAAGTAGCAACTGTTAGTGAGGCTTGGACTACTCAACCAGACAACACATCAACTTTTTCTATTGATAGTCAGGTCGGACAATTTATTAATTCACTAAATGGTTTTGGAAGAGCTAGAATCATAGAATTTGAATCAGCTACAAAAGTTAAAACTAATGTGGAAGTACCCTTTTTTAATACCTCTGCCATAGCAAGTGGTGATTATGAGATAGAATTTGGTTATGAAGATGTGTGGTCAACAGACAGAGGGTATCCTAAATCAGGAACATTCCATGAAGGTCGTCTATATTTTGGTGGTGCTAAAAGTTTACCTAATACATTATTTGGCAGTAAGGTTGGAGATTTCTTTAATTTTAAAGAATCCGAAGGTTTGGATGATGACGCAATCTTTGCTATACTTTCTTCAGATGCAGTAAACGCAATTACAGGTTTAAGAAGTGGGAGAGATTTGCAGATTTTTTCAAGTGGATCAGAATTTTTTGTCCAGCAAAGTGAAGGACAACCAATAACACCAGGCAATCTTACAATTAAAGCTGCGACTAAATCCGGATCAAAAGAAAATATTATGCCTGTGGCTGCGGAAGGGGGAACTATATTTTTGCAACGATCAGGGAAAGCCTTACGAGAATTTCTATTTAGTGATGTTGAGTTATCTTATCAATCAAACAACATATCTTTGCTATCTAGCCACTTACTAAAAACCCCTGTAAAGATGACATTTCGAAGAGCAACCTCTACTGACGATGGTGATTTGTTAATTATTGTTAATGGACAGGATGGCACTATGGCAGCATACTCAATACACAGAACACAGAAAGTTGTTGCACCAAGTGAATTTATAACTGACGGAACTTTTGAAGATTGTAGTGTAGATATTAACGATATATATGTTATTGTTAAAAGAACAATTAATTCAACAACAAAATACTATGTGGAGATTTTAGATGACGATAGAACTACTGATGCTTCTTTCCAGCTTTTTGATGGGTCTGCTGATGGGAGCAAGCCTACCTCAACGACAGTTACAGGTCTTACGCACCTGGAAGGAGAAACTGTGGAAGTTATTAGAGATGATATATTCTTGGGTACGAAAACTGTTTCGTCAGGGCAAATAACTATAGATCAAGTGCCAACAACCTATGTAGAGATAGGTTTACATTATGATGTAGTTGCCAAGACTTTACCAGCTGAACCTAAACTACCTTCTGGAACTATGGTGGGTAGAAAGAAAAGAATTGTAGATGCTAGTCCTATTTTATTTCAAACTCAGAATATTGCTATCAATGGCAAGGAAGTTCCGTTAAAACAGTTTCCGTATACTCTTGATTCAGCCGAAACTATTTTTTCTGGTCGTAAAAGAGTCACTCCGATACTTGGATATAGTAGCGAAGTACAATTAGAAATAACCCAGACTAAGCCTTTGTTTTTTACATTACTTGGTTTAGAATACAATGTGAGTGGTAGTCAATGAGTGCTTCAGCAGTATTTGGTGGAATTGGTTTATTTTTAGCTTACCGACAATATCAGGCAACTGTTGCTGGTGGTAAGATTCAACAACAAGCCTACGAAGCTAAAGCGAGAAACAGAAGATTAGAAGGTAGAATAGAAGCGGTAACTGCACAAGAAAAGGCGAATGAAATATTAAGACGAGCAAAGGTAGCTTTAGCTAGTAACATAGCTGGTGGTTATGCAAGCGCAGTAAATCCTTTTGTTGGTTCTGTTGATACTGTAAGTAAACAACAGATTTTAAGACCAGCTGCTCTAGATGTAAATATACAGGAAGAAGAGGCTTTACTAGCTGTAGAAAAAGCGGATAGGGAAGCTCGTTATTTAGAGTACAGAGGACAGATGGCAAAAGCTCAAGCCAGAAGTCAGGCATTAAGTGGTTTGGGTATGGCAGCATTACAGGTTGGTTTATCTGGTGCGTTTAGTGGATTAAATATGGGTGCATCAACAGGATATTCAGCTAGTGCTTTCCAAGGCATAAGTGCAGCTGGAACAACAAATGTACCAATGTCTGCTAGATTTGGATCGGCTTTTGGCGGTACTCCAGGAGTAGCATTATAATGGCAACAAGAAAAACATTACAAAGACAATTTCTAGGTCCTCGCTACTCTCCATCGTCAGAGGCAGAGATGGGTGTATATAACCAGGCACAATCTGGAATGTCCGCATTGTCACAAAATCTAAATCAAATGACCAATTTCTTTTTTAAGGAAATGCAAACAAGAGCAGTAGAAGAGGGGGAGATTTATGGAGCTACTAATCCTATAACATTAAAAGAATTACAAAAAATGGAGGAAGGTGAAAACATAACAGCTCGTTTTGGTTATGGTGCTAAAGGTAAGGCAGCTCGTAAAGCAGCATTTCAGGCTCTACAAAGTGAAATAGAAATTGAGGCATCAAAAGAATACCAAACTTATATGACAAATGCAGAGATAAATAATTTATCAATAGAACAGGTTGCTGATGGATTAGATGCAATTACTATTGGCTACACATCTAAATTAAAACAGATTGATGCTCAAACAGGCATAAATACAAAAGCAAGATTGTCACAACTAACTAATTCTTATTATTCTAGTTATGCAGCAGATGTAATAAAAAAACAAAAGCAAAATGAACAGCTTAAATTAATCTTAAATACTGAACAAGAGATTGATTCTATTCCTGTTGTTTTAAAAACTTTTATAAGAAATGAACCACCTAATACTATCGTTACAGAATTAACAAATTTAAAAAATCGTTTTTCACAACAAATTATGAATAGTAATTTAGATGCAAATGACAAATTAAAATTTATTCAAAATGGTGAAGAGAGAATTGATGAATCAATCATAAGAGGTATGGTTGAATTTTATCAAGAGCAAGGTTTAGATTTAAATACTTTAATTGATACTAAGCAGACAAACCCTTACATGAAAAGTTTATACAGTATGTTATCACCTAGCACAAAAAGTAATTATGTTGATAAAATAAATAATAAACTTTCTGAAATTAATAATGAAAACTCTATTCAAAGCAAACAAACAGCAACACTTATAAATTTAAGTAAAGATAAAATAGAACAAAATCTCAATAGATTTTTTAATCAATTTACACCTGGTATGGATGTTCCAAATGATATTACAAGCACTATACAAAAACTTAAAATTATTGATAGAGATGCAGCTGTTAAATATGAGGAAAACATTGCCGATATAGCTGCTGGTTTTAGTATTAATGTTGATCAAATATTAACTAATAGTTTAAATAAAAAAGTTAATAATGGCACACTTGAATTTACCGATATCAAAGATAATTTATCAAAACTTACAGCAGAACAATGGGAAGAATATAGTAAAAAAGCATTAGATATACAAATGACAGAAATACAAGATTTTAAACAAAAGGTAGTTTCTGACCCTGCATTAAAAAAATTGTATCCTGAGTTTGCCATTGATTATTCAAAAGTAGTTCATATTAAAGAAAGAGAGCAAGAAAAACTAGTAAGACAACAAACAATAGAAGCAGGTATGAGCCAATTAGCAAAACAAGCAAAATTAAAACAAGAACCTTTTGACCCTTTTACAGCTTATCAACAAGTAGTTAAGGGATTACCTCAATTCATTACTAAAAGTCAGTTAGAGGAACAGGCAACTAAAGCAACTGCATCTGTAATTTCTGATATAGCAGGTGTATCAAGTATTTTGCGTGATTCTGGAATTCTTTCTGATGATATGAATATTGTTGATAATTTAGAATTTTATAAAGATTTTGAGAAAAGATATAAACAATTTAATATGAGATTATCTAGAATAGTAAAAAGTAAAAAAGAAACAGGATTAACCTCAACTACATTTACAAATATTATACAAAAAGTAAGAGAAAGAATTAAACAGCTGGAGTCTGGTAATGAATAAAGATATTGATATGTTTGACATCATAATTGATGAGATAGAATTAAAACAAAAAGGGGGAGTTCTGACACCAACTCTAAAAGATGGATATGTTACAGTTAAAGAAAAATCTTTTTTAGATACATTTGATGATGAAGTAAGAGATGGTGTGGATGGTATACTTGAACGATTAAAACTTAATGAACGAACAAAAAAAGATTTAAAAGCTACAGGTGAATTTGTAGAAGGTATTGGTAAAGGTTTATTCGCAGGAGGCATAGTTAACCCATTAGATTTAGTCTTACCTGATGATTCTGTGTTTATGCAACAAGCAAGAGAGGCTGTTCAGTTTGACCCTGAATATAAAGTGAATACTTTTGGATATGAAGCATCTAAATTTTTTGGTTCATTTTTAGGTTTAGGAAAACTTTTGGCTATAGGTAAACTTGGTTCTCAAACTGCAAAACTTGGATCATTTGGTCAGGATGCGGTAAGAAGTCTTGCATCAACATTTACAGGTTACGAAGCTACAGATGAAAATTTAGCTGACGCAATTATTGCTATGGGAGCAGACCCAGAAGATTTTCCTGTATTACAGCAGCTAATGACAAATCCTGATGATAGTGAATTTGAAGGAAGATTAAAAAATGTTCTAGCTGATTTACCTATTGAGGCTTTAGTACCAACAATATCTACTGTTATAAAATCTATTAAAAAAGGTGATCCAACAGCAATAAATCAGAACACAGAAAATTTAGAAAAAGAAATTAAAGAATTACTTGATAAGCAATCTGTTGGTTCAGCAATAAATCCTGAGGGTGAATTGGCACAATCCATTATTGAACAAGCCGATATTGACACAAGTGTATCTAAATTAGACTTTGATAAAGGTGATGTAATAAATATTAATAAAAAAATTAAACAGGTCGTAGACATAAGAGCAGAACAAATGAAACTTCCTATGAAAGATAGAGTGCAACCAAGCGGTGAACAATTTTTTAATAGAAATTATAAAACACAAACCGCAGACCAGACAGAAATAGAAACACCAAGTATAGATGAAACAAAGCCATTTCCAAAAAATAATAGAGCAAAAAAATTAGAAAGTTTTAGTGATGAAATAGCTTTAACGATTGCTAATAAATTAAAAGATAAAGTAGGAAGTAATGAACAATTTTTTTATAATACCCAGCCTTTAATAGATAAAGCTACAGAATTAGGAATACCAGAAGATGTAGCCAAAAAACAATTAGAAAAGTTATCTTTAAATTATGCAGCAACAAGTCCTAAATCAGCAACAGAAGAAAATTTAAGGTCTGCCTCTCTTGTATCTGCAAAACAAACAGCAAAAATTCCTGTTGATTCAGTTATTGGTCCTGGAACTGTTGATCCCAAAACAGGTAAAAAGGGAATATCTGAAAAAGGTTACCCTATGATGATAAGTCCTGGAGGTACACACAGAAAATTAGTAGATGCAGTAGCAGCCGAAGGTTTAAATGTAAACACACAACCAAAGCCATATAGTTTTGCAAAAAATGTTCAAGGTAATTTAAATGGTGTTACTGTTGATTCTCATGCTATAAGAGCTGTAATTTTTGTACTTAATGATCTCAAACCTGGAAAAGTTCCGATAGAATTTATATTACCTAAGTTTCAAAAACAGTACAAAAAAAATCCATCTAAATTAACATTTGATATGATTGATGCTTCTTTTGCAACACAAGCAAGAAATAAAATATCATACAAACCGGAATATAAAATATTCTCAGATATATATAAAAAAGTAGCTAATAATCTATCAATAAAACCTGCTGAAGCACAGGCATTAACATGGTTTAACTATGGCGATAGAACAGGTTTAGTAAGTAAACCAAAAACATTTATTGATATTTTAGAAGAAAGAATAGATGTTACTGCACAACTTACTAACGATTCAAAAGAAAATGTATTTAAACAATTTATGCAAGGTAAACTTCCTTTGCTTTCTTTAGGTGGTATAACATTACTTGAAACAGGAACTTCTATGGAGAACGAGTAATGGGTAAAATTAGTAGCATACTTAAATCATTTACTGAAAAACAAGTTGGTAAGGCTGTTAAATTAGAGGAAGCATATTACGCAGACCCTTCATCAAAACTAATTATAGAGGGTGATGAAATAATAATACAAGGAGATATTAGTGTAGCTAAAGATATTTCTAAAACATTAAAAGACCCTTTAAAAATAGTTTTAAAAGAAGGAAGTCAAGAAAACCTATCTAACTATTCAAAATTTCTTGGACGACTCAAAGAAGATGCAGCAGAAGATGTTACCTCGCTAGAAGCACTAGTAAAAGATTTAGAAGAAACTTACGGAAAAGTTGTTTCAAAAAAAATGAGTGTAAAAGAAATTGTTGAAAATGCTTCACCACAGGATATTCAAGATGCTCTAAAAGCTGCGATGAAATATAACAAAACCAAACAAATGTCAGAAAAACATTATGTTATAAATCTTATGAACTCAATTAATCTAGGAGCTGAAATACAATCATTACATAAGTTAGTACCTAAACAACAAACACTTAGAGAAAAACAAGCTCTATTTAAAAATATGATTATACATAGCAGAATATTGCATAAAGTAACTAACTCTATTTCAGAAGAAACAAGTACATCAGCAAGAAAAGTTGCGTTTGCTAGACATGGTAGAAAAGTACAAGACCTGTCATTTAATGATTTATTTAGGGGTTTGGCTAGATTACCTTTAGATAATATGGATGCTATTACTATGGACCAAGTATCAAAACTGTATACAAGATTTGAACTAGATGAACTAATTAAAGTAAGTGAACAAATGGACGAGAGTTTTTTCCAAAAAATGTTTGATACAACTAGAGGCGGTTACAGAGTTGTTATGGAACTTTATTACAATTCTTTATTAAGTGCGTTTCCAACTCATGTAGTTAATTCATTAGGTACTGTAGTGCATATGAGTAAAGATAAAATAGATAATGTGTTAGCTAGTGGTATAGGTCATGTTCGAACTAAAGTCGGTAAGGTTATGGGTTTTAATCCAAATATGAATGATAGAGTTAGTTTTAGAGCAGCTAAGCATACTGAACTAGCTAGTTTAAATTCTTTAAAAGAAGCATTTCAATTATTTAGTAAAATTATGATTACAGGTGAAGGTGCTGACACAGTAACAAAATTTGATTTCAAAAGACAACCAGCAATAAAAATACCAGGAACTGAAGGCACAGATAATATGTTAGATGTTTTTGATCAACTAAATCAAGGAAGAGGTCCTGAAGCAATGATGAATATGTTAGGTATATTAACAAGAATGCCATCTCGTTTTCTATCGGCAGAGGATACTTTTTTTAAGTTTTTATCAAAACGACATTTTTTATATGAAGAGGCACTTAGAATTTCTGATACACAAATTGCTCAAGATATTGCAAGAGGTGTTCCAATAAACCAAGCAAAACAACAAGGGGATGATTTAATTAAACAATACATGGCAAATCCTAATAAATATTTTTCAATGGACTTTTTAAATAGAGCGGATGCTCATGCACAAAAAATAACATTTCAACAACCATTAGACCCTGTCACCTCAAAAATATCTAAAGTGTTTAGATTACCTATTTTAAATTTTTTAGCTCCTTTTGTTAAGACACCGATTAATGTTGCTAAAACAACTTTTGATAACTCATTTAACATTTTTCCTGTGGTAGATGCTTTAAGCAGAGGACAGGGTAGAGAGTTTGATAAAGCATTAGCTAAAGTAACAACCGGAAGTTTTATAGTAATGCAGTTTGCTTCTATGGCTTCAGGTGCGCATGGTGATAATGTAATTATTACAGGTGGACCACATCCTGATTATAAAGTTAGGAAATTAATGAGAGATCTGAATATTCCTAATTATGCTATTGGTTTAAAACAGGAAGATGGTTCTTATAAATATACACCTTTTACTAGACTTGATCCAATATCAGGTTTATTAGCTATGGGAGCAGATTACAATCAATATGCTTCTGTATTAGGTGCTGATGATTTAGAAGCTATGGCTACAATGATGGCAATGAGTGCGGCTACCTATGTAGGTGACCAACCTTTTATGCAAGGTGTAGCTGAGTTTAATAAAATATTTATGGGTCATAACAAAACTCAAGGAGAAGCATTTGTAGAATGGCTTGGCGGTAAGTCAGCAGAGGTTATCGGAACAACTTTAAGTATAACAAATCCTTTAGGAATACCTTTAGGTAATACCCTTCTATCTTATGCTAATAAGTATGAAGTTCCAATTTTGGGTGATTTACCACCTCCTGCAAGTAGTTTTTACAGAAGTTATGAAAGGTCTGAATCACCAGAGCGAGAAGATACAACTTATGATTATTCAATTTATGAAAGGCAACAAATGGGAACTTTTTATAAGGCATTTCATGATAAGAGAAGGCAGATGTTTACAAAAAATCCACAGTACAATGATAGATATTACGAGCAGAGAGGGATGTTTAACAAACCAATAGGAGCTAGTGAACATATTGCTTTTGGTTATGAGGCTGTTTTTTCTCCTTTTAGAATACAAACTTCAGCTCCTGATGATGTAGAAAAAGAAATATTAAATTTAGCTCTATCTCCTTCAGACAAATCGTTAGCTTTAACTTGGGATGTTGATCAGATTGATGGTATAAAACTTAATAAAAATCAAAAAGATTATTTTAATATGTTATGGACAGAGATGGATGAGAATGGACAAATTTCTGACAATGGAAGAAATAAACTTTATAAAGAGAATACTAATCTTAAAAATTCTATGAGAAGAGTTATGAAAACTACTGAGTATCAGAACGGAACAAATGAACAAAAATATACATATTTAAAAAATGTTTGGGATATAAAAAGAGAAAATGCAGCTAATGAAATAAGAAATAATCCACAATTATTTCCTGAACTTTATGAAACATTTGAAAATTTAAAAAACATTCAAAACCAAAATAAAGTATTTAAAAGTCTAGAATTGCTCTATGGAGATTAGGATTGATAATATGAGTCATATAGTGTATAAATATTATAAGCGAGAATTACATGGCAACATTTAACATTAACGATACAAACCGCAGGGTTCAATATACAACCAATGGTAGCCAAACTGCTTTTGCGTTTAGTTTTCAGATTAATACTGACTCAGAACTAAAAGTAATTCTTGGCGAAACAACACAGACTCTATCGGCAGACTATTCAGTAACAATAGCCGCTGACGGAACAGGAACAGTTGATTATTCTTCAGCTCCAACTTCAGGACAAAAACTAACCATCCTCGCTAACAAACCTTTATCAAGGGAAAGTGTTTATTCTACAGGAGCTTCATTTACAGCTGCATCATTAGAAACAGATTTTGATAACACTATTATGGTGTTGCAACAGTTTGAAGAAAAGATTGACAGAACATTACAGTTACCTGAGTTTGTAACAGGATCAACAGCACCAAGCCTAACTGTACCCTATAACGATACAGCCTCCGATAATGCCAATAAGGTCATTGGCTACAATACAGGTGGTACGGATTTAACTTTGTTAAGTAAGGGTATAAGCACAGTTTCATTAACAACAAACACATTGTCAGCAGGGTCAAGTGCTACAGGGTCAGCAAGTGTAAGTGGTGATCAATTAAATTTAACATTAGGTATACCAACGGGTGCAACAGGAGCTGCTGGGTCTGACGGAGCTGACGGAGAAGTTTCAGCTGGGTTTGCTATTGCTATGAGTATAGCTTTATAAAGGAGAAATATGGCACAAAATTTTAGACGATTTACGAGTAACAATGTAGGCACAGGAGCTACCACAGTTCTGACCGCTAACTCTTTCGACACTATTGTGGGAATTAGTTTGGCTAATGTAACGACAAGTGCGATCACAGCTTCCTGTTATATTAATGATGGCAGTAATGATATTCATTTAGTAAAGGATGTATCTATTCCCTCTGGATCAGCATTACAAGTCTTGGATGGTGGTGCAAAATTTGTTGTACAATCAGGAGATGCTTTAAAAGTAATTTCTGATACCGCCTCATCACTTGATGTTTGGGTTAGTGTAGTAGATGCAATAAGTACATAGTATGGGATATATCGGTCCAGCTCCAACAACTTCATTTCAATCGTTTGTAAAGCAAGATATTACAACTTCCGCTACAGCAAATTATACACTTTCTCAATCGGTAACAAATGCAAATGAATTAAGAGTTGTTCTTAATAATGTAATACAAGAGCCGACAACTGCGTACACAGCTTCTGGAACTTCATTGACTATGGCAAGTGCTTTGACTAGCTCTGACGATCTCTATGTTGTTTATATGGGTAAGGCTGTGGGTACAGTAAATCCAGCAAGTGGTAGTGTGGGTGTAGGAGAGTTATCAGCTACAGGAACAAAAGATGCTACAACATTTCTACGAGGTGATAATACTTTTGCTGTTCCAACAGATAATGGTAAAGTTTTACAAATTCAACAAACAACTAAACTAGATATTGTTTCAACAACGACATTAACATTTCACGACATTACAGGGTTGT
>Ga0160423_10004351_pt1 | contig 11643 bp, 30 predicted proteins | sample CRUFie14St8metaG_FD_108191 | JGI IMG/M metagenome (GOLD analysis project Ga0160423, IMG submission 108191) | Marine microbial communities from the Costa Rica Dome - CRUD Field 142mm St8 metaG | ecosystem: Environmental > Aquatic > Marine > Oceanic > Photic zone | place: Costa Rica: the Eastern... | reverse complement strand
TTTTAGTCTCAAATTAGAAAGAAACTGAGACTCCGCATCCGCACGATGCTGTTTCTTTAGGATTTATTATTTTATAGTATGAATTAAGGCCTTCTTCTACAAAATCTAATTTGGCCTCTTCTAGATATTCAAGAGATAAACTATCGATAATTATTTGAAATTTACCGTAATCTAATATATGATCTTCTGGATTTATTGCCTCAGCCCACTTAATGATATACTCAAATCCATTACAACCGCCACCTTGTAAACCTACTCTAATGTCAGAGTTACCGGTTTCTTCGACCTTTTTAATAGAATATTGAATTGCTTCATCAGTTAGATCTAGCATTTTTCTTATTTTCCCAATCTTTTATTGCTGTTTGTATCGTTTCTTCTGCTAATACTGAACAGTGGTATTTTATTGGAGGTAAATCTAATGCCTCAGCGATTTCTTTATCTTTTATTTTTTTAGCTTCCGCTAAGGTTCTACCTTTTAACATTTCTACAAACATGGTAGATGATGCGATTGCTGAACCACAGCCGTAAGTTTTAAATTTTACGTCTATGATTCTTTCATCTTCATCGAGTTTGAGCTGTAGCTTCATGACATCGCCACATGCTGGTGCACCTGACATTCCAGTAGCTACATCAGCATCCTTAGGATCAAATCGTCCTACGGAAAATTGCTTAGGTGAATTGAGTACTTGTTCAAAGCGCTCAACTACTTGCTTGGAATATGCCATTAATTAGTGAATGCTACGCTCACTGCTAATGATGTTGCAGCACCTGTTAATGTATCAGATGGTGCTTTTTCGATATAAGCAACTTCTCCAGCTGCTAGTGTAACAGTTGCAAGTGTTGTTCCACCTGCATTTTTTTGCGTAATGACTTGTACTGATGCTTTATTATTTAAAACTCTAACTAATTTAGCAAAGCCCATATTTGTAGCTGATGATAAATTTGCTTCTGAGCCTAATAATCTTACTGTTGATGCCATTTCTTTTCTCCTATACGTTTTCGAGCCTAGACATTAATCGTTCAGCTCTATTAGTAACTTGTTCGTACCATCGAGAATCCCTACCCTCGACAGCTGCTTCTTTCCAATCACCTGATTGTAAAGCTGCATTATGTTTTTTGAACTTGCTTAGTCTTGTAAGTCCCATATTAAACATCATGTTCGCAATGATTTGTTTTACCTCTTCTGGATAATCATCCCAACCATCATGTAATTTTTTACAGTCTTCAATCACAGTCTGAACATCGTTATCGAAGCATTCAATAACTCTATCCTCTGAGACTGGAGTACCGACCGCCAACCCATGTTCTGGGTCTCCTTCAAGAACCAAGTGTCCAATACCAAATGTTGCATAACCAAGATGGTCATTATATATTTCATTTACTTGCCCTTCGTCTATTATTAATTGTTCTCTTAATTTATTTAAATCCATTTATATCTCCTGAATTAGCTGTAAGTAGCTTCTCTTATTTCAGAGTCTACTAAAATTTCATCTGCATAAAAGTTACCATTTTTATTTAGTATTGTATATGTCCACTCAGTACCACTAAATGCCTCAATTGATGTAACTTCTTCTAGTGTACCATCGAACTTCATTAATTTATCTCCTACTTTAATTTCAACTGAATCTAAATCATAATTTTCTTTAGCTTTTGTTGGATTAACTGATACTGGTGTATAATTTTCTGTGTATAATACGTGATCTTCAGTAACTTTTATATTATTAATTTTATATAAATTGGTATGTTTTAGTTTCTTTATGTGGGCAATATCAACTAATTCTTTTTCTGATTTTTCGTTGCTCCATGACCATACTTTTGGACATGTATTTATTAATTCATCTATAGTTAATAATCCATCTTGTGTAGATATTTTATGATCTTCATGTATACAGAACGCACCGCCACCTGGTCCACCTTGTTGACCTCTCGATGCGGATAGATTTATTGCATTACCTGTACCTGGTCCATCAATTGGAGTTCCACTTGTACCAGCTCTTACATGCCATTTTGGATGTGGCGAAGATGAAGTAAGTGATGTCGGTGAAAATCCAGTATTTGATATTCCCCAAAACCAAAGTGGTGAAAAACTACTTGTACTTATATTAGTGTATGTTCCGGAAGCTGGTGAGTATGATGCTGGGTTTTGATAAGTTACTCCTGCAGTCGGTGAATTGTTTGTAGTAGTATAAGTACATTTAGCTTGGAATGTAGTACTAGAATGGCCAGTATAACCTACATAGTGTAAACTTAATGAAGTTCCACTTGAACTATTACCATTTCCATGTTGCATCGCAATTCTAGTATTAGTTGTGTCATTTTTAAAACCTACTTGACAATTAGCTTGAGCAGTACTTTGAGGCCCAGTATGTTGTACCTGTCCCCAAGTAAACGGAGGTTGTTCTTGTGCAAGAGGTGCAGCACTTTCAAACCAATTAGAACTTCCTACATTTGAATCTGGGAATGCATCTGTTATTTGTGAATATCCGTGGAACTCTCCCATTCCATGCGGTGCACTTCCATTCGGTGTACCTGTAATATCTCCGCCTGAACTATCATTAACGCCGTCAACTGATAATCCTCTTAAACTTACATTTGTTCTTGCTGTCGTATTACCTTGCTTTTCTTGCAAGATTTGATTTAATGTTATCTGATTTGGTGATGATGGTAATGGCATTATTTAATTATTCCTGCTATGTGATCTTCGAATTCTTCTATTTTTTCTGTTCTGTTTGGCCAGAGTATATATTCTTTTTCTGGGTTTTTCTTTAAGTTGCTTAGCAACGGTAATATTGCATTATATAAATTATTTAGTTTATCTTCTAACTCGGATGCTTTATTGCCTGTAGCTTCTAGTTTACTACTGGTTTTTTGTACAGCTTCTAATTCATTTTCATCTACAGCTGTAAATCCGAAGTCAAATTTGTTTAGATCGATACTCATATTTATTCCTCTATTAAAGTATTTATAAGTTTTTTAGTTTCTTTGCGTAGATTTTTCTTCTTTTTATTTGGGACTACTTTGGCGCCGTAAGGGCTTTCTTGCCCCCACAGTATCTTGTGAAATCTTGTTTTTATTCTTTTTCCCGAAGATTTTGTCATAGTTATCTCTATAATTGTCTTGGCCGTCAGTTTTTGTTTTAATTAAATCGCCTGTTATGTCGTTTTTGGTTGCCATACTATTTTAACTCCACGCCTTACTAATTCATTTCTACATTTTATTTTTATTTTAGGCTTACCGTTATGGTTGTTAATGTAATCAAATAGTTCCTGTTCTGGCATTGATTTCATATAAAAGTGTGTAACAGATTTCTTTTTAGTATTTCTGTCTATGTTAATTTGAGATGGTTTAAATTTAGTTGGCATTATCTTTTCCCCTGGCCTCGATACTTTTTGAAAGACCTTTTTTTATGCTTATTCATCGTAGATGTATCTGGCCTTCTGCCCTGACTCGTACCTTTTTTTATTCCCACATGTTTCTGTGAGTATGCTCCCATTGCTTTTGCCATTATATACTCCTAATATTTATATTCTTATACTTCCTTATAATAGACTCACGTTCTTCAATCCACTCCGCACGAGGCGTTGATCTTTCGTAACCTTTATCCTGTTGGAAAATGTTTGTTGCTCCCATGCCATCAAATCCTAATAAAAGTATCTCATCAAATTGACCTGACTCACATGCTAATAATAGTGCTCTCGAACCTGACGATATCATTATCTCAGGTATAGAAAGAACACAATCGTTATTTTCAACGTATGTTATATATATGTACTTTTCTGACCCCGCAACTTGAGCTAATTCACAGTTATTTCTTTCATTGCGAATAATTGGCAATCCCATATTTTCTGCTAATACTTCAGCTGCATCAGCTGGTACTGGATTCCATTCACTAAAATAACAAAGATTATTTTTACAATAACCAGTATCGTAAATAATATGTTGCATATAAGCATCTGTACAAACTAAAGCGTCTGGTTTTTCTTTATATGCACCATTGCATCCGTATACGAATGCTCCTGGATATTCTTTTCTATAGTCTATACCCTTACGCGATTCTCCGTTTCCTAATATTATAGCTGTTTTCTTTCCCATTTTTTCTCGTAATATAATCTAATTGTTGCTTTTCTAAATACGGCTATAAAAAATAATATAGTCGTAGTTGCTAATGTAATCTGTAATGCGTTAAAAGATAATTGTAAACATACCCAGATTATGATAAAATTTAGAGGTGCCATAATTAAAGTTCCTATTGATGTATCTACAATAGCTTCTTTTATTGCTCTCTTTTTATTTTTAGTCATCTCCTCTGGCAATCCATTTATATATCCTTTTCCATTTTGTAAATCTTGGCCATCTATGTTCTCCATGGTTATGATCGTGGCCAACTAATATTGGATATAATCCTAATTTTTCTCCAGCCTCACAGTTAGCTGGTTTGTCTTCTATCCAATAACATCCAGTATCTTTAAACTTAGCTAACTCTTCATCTTTATCAGCACCACAGCCTAGATAAATAAAGTCTTCCCATAGCTCTTCGCCGAATAACATTTTGAGATTTTGTGTTCTTAATTGTTGTGCGTATTTATTTGTTGATAATGATGTTATGCAGATAAACTTATATCCATGTAACATATTTAATCTTTTCATATAAAATACCGAGTCTCTAAGTGGAGGTAAAAAAGCTATTGCAGCAGAGTCGTTAAATTCTCTTACCATATTTTTACCTTCAACTGCTGAGAGTCCAAATCTTTCAGCGATGTTATATGCATCACTGTCTACAGTTTTGTAATTTTTAGTATGTTCCATCCATTGCGTAAAAGCATAACCCCAGTCACATAGAACTCCGTCACAATCTACTAGGATTATTTTATCTTTTATATTATACGCCATTAGTGAAACACCTTAGGTTTACCATCTACGAATAACCAATCAATATGAACTTGACCTCTTGGATCAAAATCGCCGATTGCATCGCAAAATTTGTCCCATGCGTCTAAATCTTTACTGACCATGAGAGCTTTAAGTTTTGGGTTATCACCAATATCAACTTTGACTATTGATGAACCATCTACTCTCTTACCAATAAAACCGTTTATTGGTAATCTACTAATTTTATCAAGGTTTACTTTATCCATTTAAAGCCTCCTTCATTTCGTCTCTAATAATTCCAGCCATTGAGAAAGCGTTAAAATCGCCTTTAGCTGATATACCAAAATCGCTAGGATTAATTACTAGTTTATAGTATCTAGAACCGCTGATAAATTCAGAAAACGCATTTTCAATATATTTACCATTTAACCAATATGAGTTATTAGAACCTCTAACTGGTGATAGAGAATAACCTAATTCATGTTGTACAAAATCCTTAATTTTGCTTTCAGAAAAAGATTTTTCTTCGTTATTCGACTTTACAATAATATTATAATTTTTCATTTTATTCACTCCTTTATTTAATATCATATGTATATAGTACCAGGACGAAGCCGATTTGTACAGTGTTTAGTTGCAGAAACATGCATGTTTTTTAGCCTTTAGCTATACGGTTTCTTAACGATGTTGATGAAAAAGAGTGATCTCGAGTGTTATAAACGATGCGAATACCTCGTTCTTCACATATATCCTTAGCTGTAAAATCTTTATTTAAGTAATCAGAGCCGATAATTCTAACATCAATAGGTAATGATAGAAATACATCTTTTAAATCTTCTTCTGTATTATAAACTATAATATCGTCTACGTATCTAACTGCTGCTACCTGTAATTGTCTTTCGACTAAAGATTGTATTGGTTTATTTTTTTCTGGTCTGTCGTATGAAGGATCGTTTTGTAACGCAACGACAAGGTAATCACATTCATTTTTTGCTTCAGCTAACATAGTAATGTGCCCAGCATGAAGTAAATCAAAGGCACCGCATGTAATTCCTACGGTACCTTTAGTTTCGTGATTTTCTAACCATTTTAGCATTATTTAAAATGTTTTTTAATTGCTTCAATTTTATCTTCTGCGTCTGCGATTTTTGCAATTTCTAATTCTATAGTTTCTACAATATCAATGTGCTCACCTATACCAGCTGAGTTCCTGACATAAACCATTACATTAGCTTTTGCAACTTCTATTTGACCTTCCAACTTTTTAATTAAAGCTTGTAGTAAATGACTCATATTACCTCCCAAAAAGTTTCCTTCTTTTATATTCGTTAATAGTATCTATTAGTTTTGTTGTCCAATTATCCCTGTCTTCTATAAAAACTTGTGGTCCTTCGTCACCTGCAATACAAATAACTAATTGCTTAATAGGTTTACCTGTTCGTTCTTCCCACATTACAGCATACGCTGAAGCCTGTATGAAATAATTTTCTATCCACTTCTTTTTCTTTAATTTAGTCGAAGTCTTCCAGTCAATAATTGAATCAACTCCATTCCATTGACCTACTAAATCTACTCTACCAGCTAAACCTAAATGTTTAGAATATAGTGGAGCTTCTTGACAATATACTTTAGTTACACATTCATCTAGGATTGGTTTTACATCTTTGAATGTTTGTATATTATTTGGCATTACGCCTTCTAAATAAGTTTCATCGTTAGCTAAATATTTTTCAATTACTGTATGAACTGTTGTACCTCTACGCGATGCTCTATATGATACTTTATTTGCTTCTTCTTCACCAACTCTAGCTCTCCAAGCTTGAATTGCTTCTTCTGATAATATTTTTAGAACAGTAGTAACCGATGGATATTCTTTACCATCGGGGTCTTTATATATTCTACCGCTAGGACTAGTTTCAGCGATTAAATCACCATAACCTAATTCTACAGGTTCATGTTTAAACATCAGTTAATCTATCTAATTCTTCTATGCTGTGTTCACCAGCTATCTGTATTTTATAATTGCCATCTGGTTGTTTTTCAACAGTATATGTCAAATCATAATTTTTACTTTCTAGTATACCTGCCTTTTCACAGAACTCACTATACTCATTTGGTGTTAAAATTGCTTGCATTATGCCTCCTTATCAATATCCCATTTTATACGCTTTTCGTAATTTTGTTGCTTTAATCTTTTATCCATAGCTTCAATATCTTGCTTTACTCTAAAGCTTGTGTACCATTTATCGCCATTTTTTTCTGCTTCCATAAAAATTGCATTAGTAACAAATAAAGGTGCTAATACAGCTAAGTGTATGAATATAGACCATGTTACACTGTATGTTTCCCAGCCAATCCATGTCCATGCTACTACAGCAAAATATCCACTCCACATTACAAATAATGCGAGGTATAAGTACATTTGTATCGAAGGATCTTTTACATGTCTTAATGGATTATATCTCATATCCATTACTAGTCTCCAACAATCAACTATAAAAAATATTAATTTTTTCATTATCATTTTCATTTCGTTTTTATATTATCTCTTAGTCGTGGGGGTAAACCCGATTTAATTTTATCTTGTACTTCTTTCCAGCCATCACCAGCTTTTTTAAGAACTGAAGTACCACCGTCATAATCTATAGATGGAGCAGATAAAATAACCTGCTTCAAATGTGGATTATCTTTTTTAAACTGGTCTAATTTTGTATAGCTCATCATATGCTCTTCCACTTCACCTGTTTCTTTATTTTCAAAATCGTAACTAGGCATATGTAAACCATCCTGGGACTTCCCTTTTTGACCAGACCATTTTAAATCTGTGTTGTTTTGTTTGATAAAATGCACGATAAGATTGTATTGGATCTTCAAATATGCATTCTGGATTTGATTTCATTGCTAATTTAAACTTAGTCATTTCTGTTTGTGGTATATTGTTTGGTGCCTGTGATAAAACCTTTCGTAATTTAGCATCTGTTGCATGCAATTTACCATATCTGTATGTATACTCATCGCATAATGCAGCAAAATGATTAAAATGCCACATATAATTCTCTATTGACTCTCTTGTCCATATAGTACTAGGATGATTAAAGTGACATGCTTTATAGAGTATATTTTCTCTATCGTCGTTTAGTTTCCAATATTGTACTCTTACTTTACCTGATTTAGATAGTCGTCTTTCCATTTTACCATCTAACATACGATGCACTGTCGAAAGCATTTGTGCGGACTCAACTACCATTTTTGGTACATGTTTATCGCACTGCATTTGTGCTGCTTTTACTGGGTCATTATCTAATATAAAGATGTTCATAATATAGTATTATACCATAACAAAAGTGGAATGTACAGGTTTTCCTGCACATTCCGTTGCTGTTATTTGCCTCCTATGATAGATTTCATTTCGGTTAGATGTTCATCAATTTTAGCTAGTTTCTGTGTCATTCTTCTAGCTAATACATCTTTTCCCTTATTAAGTAATTTTCTTCGATAGTGTAGTGCCTCTTTACGATCACGTTTGAGACGTTCAATAGATAAACAATTCATAAGCTTCTCCCTCATAGTTGTTTTATATTGTACTATCATAATATATTTTTTATTACTTTGCTATCAAACCAGGAAATGCATCCTGACAAAGTTTACGAGTTATTCCCATTAGTTTCTTATGCAAAATTCTATCTTTTGCTCTAACAAGTAACTCAGCTTCAGAAGAGTGTATACTCTCCAACAGCTTAACAAACATTTCTTCTCTTTTCAAAGGTTTTAATCCTTCTGCTACTGGACCTTTGAAATAAAATCTAAATTCTCTAAATTTTTTGTATAGTGAGCTTGGTGCGTATCCTTCAGGTGCATCATCTGGTGTATAAGGCGGTGCTCCCTCTGGTAACATTGAAACAACATCTTTATCAAATGCTATTCTGATTATATCCCTTAATGCAGGGCTATCGTTTTGACGAAGAAATTCAATTCTTTCTTCTCGTGTTGCTAATTTATTAGCTTCTTTTAGTATCTCAGGCAATAATTTTTTCATTGTTATAAAATTCCTCCACAACTTCAATCAACTGATTGCATCTTTTCTTAATTAAATAGTTTAAAACTCGCATTTTCATTGCTACTTTTTGCTCGTTATAATTATATATAATGCTTTCTTGGATAGATTCTGGGACTTCAGTTAAATCAATTAACTTTTTGTTTCTTTGGTAATTTCTGAATATTTCCTCAGGCATTACAGACCTTAAATCTTCTGAATTTTCTAACCATTCAGCTATCCTTGTTTTTCTTAATGGTGTTTGCTTTTTATCAGAAACAAATGTATCGTCATCTGATAATACATTTGGTACACCATCTCCGCTATCACCTTTCATTATATGATTAAATAGATAAGTTCTTGGATTATCGTCTTTAACAAATTTCTTTTGAATAGGTGAAAATTGTTTAACATTGTTAAACTTTTGTAATTGAATAAAGTCTTTATCTGATGAAACAATCATCATAGGCTCATTCATTCCAAATTCTTGTGATTGTAAAACTAACGATGCTATAATATCGTCAGCTTCTACACCTTCCATGTGTACAACTTTATATGGAAGATTTTCTTTGATTTCGTCTCTTACTAGATGTAATATTCTAAAAATTTCATTCCAATCCTGAGATGATTCATCTCTATTTTTTCTACGCTTTGCTTTGTAGTATGGAAAGTAATCTTTACGCCAGGTGTTCATACCGTCAGCACATATTACCATTTGGCCGTATTCGTCTCTATAACGTTTGTTATACATTCTAATACTGTTTAGAATCATATGTCGAATCATAGATTCATCGTTTAGTTTCTGCACTATAATATTCGAAAGTGCAATTTGGCTATAATCAAGTAGTATCATTGTCTATTTCTTTTTGTATTGCTTTTATTTTAACAAATAAAGTATCGAGCTCTTGATGTAATGAATGTTCTACGCCAATATATCTGGCCATCATTGCATATATCATATTTACAATAACATAAGCATCTCTACTTTCCCTTGCTTCTCCATTTCGTAAATCAATACCATTTAATAAATTTAAATCGTGTTTTGAAATGGCATCTATTTCGTCATCGATTACATCAAATATATGTTGTGAAATCTCTACCAATTCATTAACAACTTCTTCTATTAATTCTTCCTCTGATTTCTTTGGAGATTTAATCTCTTTACCAGTAGGAAACTGTATTAATTTTCCCATTATTTTAGTATTATACCAGGTTTAAGTTAAAATGTACAGTGTTCATTGCAGGTTTTTTACAGTCTGAGCTCCGATTTTGCATGATATAATTCCGTTGTAATAATCCTCAGTTAGCAATACTTCTCGTTCAAATTGTTCTTTTGTTTCCATATAGGCACATTCGCCTTTGGATTTGCATAGGTGTAAGATTTCTCTATGGAACATATCTGCTCCTTGTGCTTCGACATCAGCTCGTAAATGTTTGTTAGATCCATAATAATCTCTCCAATCTGATTCGACCAATAACCTTTTTCTACGCTTTCTTGTTTTAGTAATTGGTAATGTCTTTTTAGACCAAAAGAATTTCTTTCCGACATATTTTTTATTTGTTGCTCTATTTGTAATTAAATAAACAAAACCATAATAATCATCTGAAGAAAATTCAGATGGTGGTTCCCATACACGACCTTGATATAACCATTTCATATATGTATTTATACATCAAAATCAAGTTCATTATTTTCCTCAATTAATTCACTTCCACAGCCTGGGCAAAAAACTGGCCCTTCAGCTGCCGCGGCATCCTCAAATCTTACATGACTACGAATAAAACAGTATTCACAATCTAGTGTGATTTCCATAAGTTCTCCTATACAAATTTGGCTTTAAGTTCTGTGTATCCGCCAATTTTTTCTCCCTCAAGAATAATTTGTGGGAATGTTCTGGCACCAGGAAAGGTTTCCATCATTTCTTCTCTACCAAAATCTGTTCCTAGTTGCTTATACTCATATTCTAATCCCTTTTGTTCACATAACGCTTTTGCAGCATCACAGTAAGGGCATTGTGTTTTACCATATATTGTTATCATTTTTCTAATCCTAATCCTATTATATAAAAGGCAGTCATCATAAACACTAAAGTTAATATTTGCACTACTGACATCATAGCTACAAATTTTAATTGTATTTCGCCTTTTGGTTCTAATTCTTCTTTCCACCATTGCTCTACTTCTTCAGGTGTAGCATCTCTTGGTCCAAAATTAAATTCTAGTTGTTGTTCATATCCTCTTTCTTTCATCTTACATTACCTCTTAAAGCAAAATATAAACCACCCACATATAAACTAATATGTAAGTAATCATTATAAATTACATCCCATAAGCTTGCTGGTTGTAATATCCATATTACTCCAGTAGCTATACAAGTCATTGTTATACCACTAAATCTAGTTATTAAATCACCGAGCTCTTCCGTAATTAATTTAAAGTTAGGGTGATGTCTTCCTATACGCGCTAAAAAGAAATGTTTAGCATGCCATGGTATTAATCCTAAAATACCACCAGCAATTAGTCCTATAGCTGCACCAATCTCTCCCCATGTTACGAACCACCAAACAATATATGGTAATCCCCATGCTTCTGCTATAGCTCCATCAACTGGTAATTTACTTAAACCCTGTTGTAAAAACATAGCAGACAATGGTATTCTTAAAAAGAATGTCGCTATGTTTGGTGGTGCTTTAAATTTATTCATCCATAGTCTCCTGGATAAATTGACCCAGGGTTTCTAT
>Ga0160423_10004350_pt1 | contig 11643 bp, 6 predicted proteins | sample CRUFie14St8metaG_FD_108191 | JGI IMG/M metagenome (GOLD analysis project Ga0160423, IMG submission 108191) | Marine microbial communities from the Costa Rica Dome - CRUD Field 142mm St8 metaG | ecosystem: Environmental > Aquatic > Marine > Oceanic > Photic zone | place: Costa Rica: the Eastern... | reverse complement strand
TCCGTTGAGGGGCATTTTCAGGTGTCGGCGAAACGCATCCTTATAAAACGGGACCGCATCAGCTCCAGCTCCTCGCCATGGATTATCTCGAATCTCGTGATCCCCCAACGCGGCATACACTTTCAGATCGTGATCCTTGAACCGCTGAACCCAGCCAGGATAATACTTCTTCGCCCAGCGATCGATGTCTTCTTTCTGAGTTCCCCAATGCCCCATCACCAGATCCCCTGCGACCATGGCAAACGCGGGATCTTCTTTTTTCATCGACTCGAGGATAAAGCCAAGTGCGTCCTCCCATCCTTTTTGAGGATACTCGATGTCAAAGTTCAGGAAATCGGGAATACTGACAAAACTCCAGCTTTCGGAAACCGGCCTTTTGGTATCCGAAGGGGACTCCCCGGCCTGCAACACATCGGAGCCGAGAAACAGCATCAGTAAGAGCGCCGGCAGGAAGTGTGAGGGCGTAATCATGCTAAATGAGCGGTCATAGGCCGCACAGGAAAACCAGCGTAAATGCCGAAGCACTGCAACTCTGTGAAACCTCCGGAAGTAGCGAAAGGATCACTGAACTCGCCTACGCCATACCGAGGTCCGTAATTTTTGATCGCAGCTAACAAACTCAAACCCGGCATTACCAACTCTCTTTAGACCATCTGCATCGACAAAAGGAAGAATGGTCCATTCCCATTTTTGGGACTCATCCCAGGAGGGCAATTTCACTCCTTTATCTTGTGGTCCAGTTGCTCCGAGAGAAAGAATGACAGTGGTCGTAACGAAGACTCCGATAAGGACTGATTTAAGGTCGATCTGTTTCATGACACTCCACGATTAGCAAAGCGGCCTCCTCCAAAAAAGCGCGACATCAGTAATACCCCCCCTTTCAGCGAACAATTTTGAGCAGCAAGGTGACGCGTTTTATCGAACTCATCTTTGAAGATAAGGAATCTCATAAAGAATCGAGAGCTTCCTACTGAGATTGGTCCTCTCCGCATGTTAAGCAAGGGTTGCGAATGGACGAGCAGCAACAGGAGACCGGTAAAATCGGACGCAAACCTCATAAAATTCAACGTGAACCTATCCGGAGAATTAACCATCTTCGAAAGAGATCACCACCCTTTTGGCTTCACGATGTGGATGGCACACAGAGGAATGGAAAGGGGCATCTAGCAGGAATGTTGGTTGTAAAGGGATTGATGGTCTTATCCTTTCTTGCCGTTTGTTTTGCGCTCCTTGGGTTTTTCTGGATGCTGACTTAAAAGCAAAGACTAGTGACTCGGGCAGGCTCCGCTCTTCGAAAGCTCACCCTGCTCGTCACGCACTCCGCAGCACCTCTTCGCCTAGGTGAGCAAGCACGGGGACTTGCGGCCCCGAATTCGTCTTGTGTATCCTCACTTAGCAACGCCTGAGCGCATATTTCTGGAGCACCTCAAGCGAGACAAATTGAAGGACCTTCTCCTGAGTCGCTTCTAGATCGACCAAGGGAGCGACCCCTGCACGCTCGGCCTCTGCCCATCGGGCCGCGCAGAGACACCATCGATCTCCAGACTTGAGCCCAGGAAACCCATACATGGGAGCAGGCGTACTCAGGTCATTACCCTGGGCACGCGTATATGCTAGAAAGTCCTCCGTCATCTGTGCACAAACCACGTGCAAACCTCGATCCTGAGGACCGGTGTGACAAAAACCATCACGCTCAAATCCCGTTAAGGGTGATGTGCAACATTGCTGCAGAGGCTCACCGAATACGTTTTGAGCACCTTTTGGGCTCCTCTTTCGATTGGTAATTTTGTTCATGCTTGGGGGACGTGCATCTCTTTACCCTGAGCGCTTAGACTTTGAGAGGCTGGTTTTCAATAATTCAGAGGCCCAAGATGGCGCCTCATATCGTAACCGAGCCGGAAAGTCATACGGGATGCGAGCTCTGCGGCCGCATTTCCTCCCCCTCAGTGAAATCAGTGACTCTCGAGGCGGGTTCAAGCTCCTCGATGACCGCAATCAGAGGGCCTCGGCAGTAGATCAAGAACAACCGCCGCTAATGACTGAGGGTATAGCAATCAATACTCCGCTCCCAGTAATGTCGATCTATCGAGAAACCTCGGCTAAGACTACCCTTAGGGCTCGCGGGAGAACTCGACCCGAACAAAGTGCCGTGGCACTGCCGCGCTCACCAGCGCAGGGTCACTTTGATAAGTCAGCGTGACGGTCCCATCGCCGTGATTGTTGAACGAGACCAGAGGGAATCTGGCGCTGGCATCAGTCCAGTTGACGAGGTCACTTGAGAGTTCAATCCGATGGGTCACGTCGTCGGCAGCCTGGTTTATTTGCAGGGTGAGCGCTAAGCGACCGTCACCGATGGTCAAAAGGGAAACCGGGCTGCCATTGGGGACCCGGTCCGATGAACCCGTCGCATATTCCAGCAACGCACTAAGTCCATCTCCATCGAGATCATCATTGAGATTCCCGGCAAAGAAAACGGCATCGCTATTACCAGGATTGCCGCCCCGCTGGGTACTTTCCCTCCAATTTGCGGGATCATTGTGATCAGGATTGTCGACAGGGTTCCTCAAGACCAGGCTGAACCCACCACCATCAGGACCGGTCGGCCAGGGAGAGTCGTCGTCGTAGGCAAACTCCCGGATAGTACTACTAGTGGCATCCTCCAACTTGATGCGATCGCTGCCATTATTCAGGCGCGAGCCATCCTGGAACTCGGGGAAGGAGACCACAATGCGCGCCCCGGGGGCGAGCATTGTTCCACCGGGAAAGATATAATCAATCCCGGCAGTAAAATGCACTCCGCTCAAATCCACCGTCACCGAATCGCTGATGTTCATCAGTTCGATGAATTCGGCATCCGGATTGGGGTCGGCGGGATGATACATGAGTTCACTAACCACAAGGTAGCGCTGCGCGTCGCTGGGATTAATCGGAGTCTGGAAGGCTGAAACGATTCCCCCCGCAGTGTTCAGGAGGTTAAGTGTCTCTCCAAAATTGGATAGATGCCCAGCGTAAGGCCCCACTACGAGGCGCTCTTCGTTTCCGGTTGGTGAAGCCGCCCGATTCCGGAAAGCGAGCGTGTCCGGAGAGAGATAGAGGTCGCCCCCCCGCTCGATGACCGTGCCCGGAGCAAAGGTGAACTCCACCCCCCCGGCGACCTTCCACCCGGAAATATCGATCTCGGTCACTTCGTAATTGGTCAGGACGATATACTCTTCATCCTGATTCGTGGAAACCGGGTTGTGTTCCGCGGCGGTGATACGGATGTCGGGATTCGCCGGCTGCGAGGCCGGAATCAGGCTGGGGTAATTATTGGAGAGCACATTACGCCGGCTGCTCAGGTAGTTGTTGACCGGTGAGATATTGGAGCTCAGCGGTGGACTGGCCCGGTCAATAATCTCCGCTGCGCGGTTCTCGAAGTAGCGCCGCCCCAACGGAATGGAGGACGACTGCAGCACCTCGTCCATCACCGTCCGCAAGCGGCGCAGGTAAAGGCGCTGAGTGGTGGTTTCCTCGAAGAGGACATCGTAGAGAACGTTCCACTGATTCGCATTCTGCTTAGCGTGCTCCTCGTCCCCGAAAAAGGGATGCGGCAGGTGGGTGCCACCGTCTCCAGTGACCCCAAAGGTCCAGTCTTTGTCCCACGGGAAGATTCGCCACCGCTGATCACCCAGGTTGTCGATGTAGCCATAAAAGTTCTTGCGAACATCATCAGCATCCTGGGTGATCGAGCGCACGGCCAGGTAGTTCACAACCTGTGGCAGGTCCAGGTTGTCGATAACGTAGCGGCGGCGTGCAGTGCTGGTTCTCCGATTGAGGCCGGCAACCAGGTTCTGAACGGTGGTAAGATCGTTTTTGTCTCCGGTCTTCTTTTCAATACCGGTGACGGTGTCGAAGAACACCGGATTCAAGTTGCTCCGCTGAACAAACTTGTAGAGATCGCTCTCCGAATTATATCCATTACGATCGAGAAAGTCTTCATCCACCTGTTCGATAAAAACGCCGACGCGATCAAAGGTTCCGTTCAACTGCATATACCACAGAGCCGATTTGCAAGCCGCGTTCCCTGCCATCTCGTAGGCTTCAAATGCGAGAGTCTGCCGCACGTGGCTACTATCAGACCCTCGCTCGTTCATGTTGATCTCGCCTACCGAGGGCAACTCGCTGTTGATGTAGAGATCGTCCCCCTTGTTAAAGTCGAATTTCTGGGAATTACCGTTGCTCGCTCCACCACGCTTCCGAACAAAGATATTATCATAGAATCTTCCGTCAAAATACACTGAGGCCCTGGTCCCGCTCCGTGTGTTGGCGGCTGCTTCGCTTTGAGTGAACCACTGGAAGATAGGCAACCGTGAGACAAGTCGGGCATTCCGGACTACCGTGCCGAAATACTCCGGCGATTGATTGTTCCCAGTGCGATCGAGGAAGGCGGGAGCGCGCCCGAAATTTCCATCTGCATCAGCGGCGCTCACATACCAGCGCACCATATCCCCAGATCGGTAGGCCGACGACGGAATAGTAGCGGTATAGCTACCCACTCCGGCGGTCATAGGAATGACAACCTCTGTGCCGAAGTCGACCCGATACACCAGGTTCACCGTTGTGATTGTAGCGAGCCGAGGCGCAACCTCGGCGGTCACCTCGATATCCTCCTGCGCGAGAGGCTGCTGAGCAGGGAAATGAGAGACATTCTGAATCACGGGCCCGGGAGTCGTAGAGTCGGAGTTCGGAAGACCCGGCGTCGGAGAACTGAGGTAGCCGAAGGACAATGGACCACTACCAGTGACACTGGCTTCGAGTGAAACATCGATTAGGAAATCCGAACTGCCTGTCGAGCGGTTAAGGCCGTGGATCGCAAATACGTTATCACCATTCTGTAACTCTCTAAGGAAGGCGGAGATATCGATCGTTTCCGTATTTGCATTTTCGTTCACGCTGCCGTTGGCGACATCATCCCAGGCCGGGAGATTCGGGGCATTGCGATTGGCTATTTCTTCGCCATTGAGGTAGGCCACGAATCCGTCATCGTAGCGAAAGGAGAATGAAAGCGCCGTCACTGTCGAAGCGTTCGCCATCGTGAACGGCAAGCGGATAAAAGCCGAGGTCCCTCGATTCCGCAGCTCGCTCTCCACATCAGTCGTGATGTACTGGTCGTAGTCCTGCCCGATATCATACCCCACCCCCTGCCCCGTTCCGGAGATCCAGTCCCCGCCAGGCGTGAAAGAATCGACCTGCCACGTGTTGCCCAGCGATCCATTGGTGGGAATCAATACCTCGGCATCGGAATTCCCGATCAAGTTGCTGACTGATCCCCCACTCTGAAACGTCCCATAGGATACATCGTTGAACTGTGGAGGAAAAGTGGGACCGAATTCGCTCACCACGGTCACTCCGTTACTCTCGACCAGTGCGAGATACTCGCCGCTCGTGCCCAGACGGAAGTTGGTGTGAAGAAACCCACCGGCGTCGATATAGTCATCACTACTCTGACCGGACGCGAAGACGAGCAGATAGCCATTTGCAGGGATGGTCGTGGTAGATGGAAACCGCCACTTCTCCAAATTGTCCGCCTCATCGGTCAGGTGCCACCCTGTGAGATCGGCCACTCCGGGACCGGCGTTGTAGATTTCAATCCAATCTGAGGAGTTGCCATCACCATCTGAAAGAGTCAGCCCATTGCTGGCCATGAATTCATTGATGCGTACTCCAGAATTTGGAATCACCTCACCTACGCGTGCAGCAAGATTCACAATTGCCGTGGAATCGGCCGCATCATTCGAGGTAATGGTCAGTTGAGCATCGAATTCGCCCTCTTCGCCGAGCGGATCGAAACTCAAACTGATGATTCCGTCCGTCAGCGGAAGGAGATTAGAGGGAGCCGCAGTAACCGTAAAATGATTAGCGTCAGGACCACTGATGGAGGTGTCAGAGACCGCCAGGGTCCGTCCTCCTCCCGCATTTGAGAAGGCCAAGGACCCACTCTGCGCTCCCTCCGCAGCAGCGAACTCCCCGAAATCATAACTCCTCGCCACCACCAGTTTCGGGTCATGAAGGAAGCCGCTCAAGCCCACCACCGCAGTGGGCGCATCCGGATCAGTACTCTGCACCAGCAGACCGGCTGAGATCGTTCCGGAGAGGCCGGTCGGATTGAAGCTGACCTCGATGCTTCCATTACCTCCTGGTGCCAAAGACGCAGGTGCTGACAACACGGAAAAGGCCTCTGCATGCACTCCTGTGAACGAGGTTCTGTTAATAGTGAGGACCTCGGTCCCTCCAAGGTTGCCGATCGGAATATCGAAGGTCTGCACCGAGCCATCGAGATCCAGGCCGACATTGGCCGGCAGATCAATGAGAGGCCCCGAGGGAGGAGCGGCAACTTCAAAGGCGACTTCCCCCAACCCCACCCGATCACCTCCAGGTGGTGGTCCGTTACCTCCATTCGAATAAAAGTTATCCTCGCAGGACATCTCGACGTAGCGGGCTGTCACGGATTGGCCAAAAGAAAAACTCTGCCGGGAGATAGCCCCAATCATGGGGTTGAAAGCCGGGCTGATCGAGATCGACGACCCGAAGTTCTCCGTCCCTTCCGCCGCCGTAGCAAAGCGTAGACTGAAGCGACTCACGCCATTGGCGTTGGTGGTCGAGTAGCCCCAGACGCTGATCTCAGAGAGCGCAACATCGCTTCCAAGGTCGAAAACCAGGACTGGCACCCCTGCCGCCGCTAAATAGTCAGACGGAAAGCCTCCCGGCGCACCAGTAACCCAGAGAGCGCTCGAACCACTGCCCGTCTGATCGTGAGGTTCGGCATTCGCGAATCCTAATCCCGGTCCCTGGATCAGATTAGAAACCGGCCAGAGGTCGCCAGTCGACGAAGTTGTTACGCTGCTGATCGGATGAAAGTTGGCTGCTCCAGCGGTAGAAGCGGCAGCAGCGCCGAGGACCACGGCGACAGCCACCTTAATAAAAACGGGGCAATTCATGACAAGGAAAGCCACCCTCGTAGAGAGCGAGAACACTCTAGTGACGGATGCAAGACTGAAGGGGTTATGTGGTTACGGTCGCCTCAAAACCGCGTGCCTGCAAGGCGAAGTGGGCGCGCTGCTAATCTAGCGGGCAGTCACCTGCACGTCGTCCACGTAGAACCCAAAATATTCGGTGGGATCCACGAAGTTGTCAGATTCAAGACGAAACTGGATCCTGATCATCTTACCCATGGCCGATGCCGGCAGAGAATGCCGGGAATTCTCCCATTCGGTCGAAAGGCCATCGATACCCGTCTCGATATCTGCAATGAGAGAGTTATCGATCGCATCGAGAATAGAGACCGAGCCGAAATCAAAACTATCTTCGATATCAATAAAGCGCGCGTAGTTCAGAGTCGCCTCGCTGGCAGAGGTCAGGTCAATTGCCGGCGAACGCAACCAGACATCAGCTTCGATTTCGTAGCGCCCCGACAGATTCGTTCCGAAACAATTCACCGGACTATTAGCAGCCGAGGGTCCGCCCTCGGATGGCGATCCAAGTTCCCAGGTTGTCCCGGCTGCCCCGGAAGAGCCAACTTCCCAGTCACCCGGGCCACTCTCGAAATCGTCAGCAAAGACCTCCACGGGCGGGACCGGGAACGATTCAGCCACGAAGAGCCGTAGCGGATCAACCGGACGCGGAATGATGAGCATGTTGCGTGGAGGAGTCGCCGCAATCTCCATGAGCCCATCGTAGATCGGCCAATTCGCAGGCGGGCCATCGGTTGGTTCGGTCTCGCTCCGAATGTTGTAAAGGAAGCCTTCCTGACTGTCCCAGGTCAGGATGAGATCCTCACCGGAATCTTCAACATTGAAGAAAAAAGTGGGCGTTTCACAGGTCGTGATCTCAAAAGCGACTTCACCGATCCCGACCCGGTCCCCTCCGGGAATCTCGCCACCGGCCCCGGTCCCCGGGGCAATGAAGTGATTATCTAGACAGGTCAACTCAACATAACGCGCATTAACCTCCTGACCGAACAGAAAGCTGAAGCGCGAAATGGCATCTTCATTGGGCAGCGCTCCGGAATCGATTCCTCCATAGCTGGGATTGAAGTCGATGCTCGTTCCGAATCCGCTCGGGCCATCGGCCTCTGAGGCAAAGCGGAGACTAAACTCGCTCAATCCATTCGAATTCAAGGACGAGTATCCCCAGATGCTGATCTCACACAGGGGAACGTTTTCGCCTAGATCAAAAACGAGGATTGGACTCCCTGCCACCGCGATATAGTCAGATGGGAAACCTCCCGGAGCACCCGTAACCCACAACCCGTCGGGGCCACCTGCCGTCCTCTGGTGCGGTTGCACTTCAGAAAATCCCACGCCCGGCCCCTGGATCAGGTTGGAAGCCGGCCAGAGATCGTTGGCGGAGGAGGAGGATTGCACGCTTAAAATTGGATAGAACTGATCCGGATCACCAAGAGCTTCAGCAATGATCTGAACCTCTGCCGTAGGAGTATCTGGATCATTACTCTCAATTTGAAGCGTGGCTGAGATTAGCCCGTCCAATCCTGCGGGATCGATTTCGATTTGGAGGAATATGTCACTGAGCATTGAAATCGATCCGGGTGGGTCGACCACGCTGAATGCTCCCGCGTTCGGTCCCGTGAAGCTAACCGCGCCGATGGTCAGATCCGATCCGCCGCCGTTCGAGATAGTAAGTTCAAAGGTGTCGAGGGTCAAAATCCTGCCAAGGTCAACTTCTTCCGGAAACGCTATATCCTGTTCGGTAGGAGGGACCGTTCCAATGAGGAGCACCTCCCGGACGGCGTCATCCGGATCATTGCTGGAGATCAGCAGCGTAGCGGAAACCGGTCCCACCAATCCATCAGGATTGAATTGCACTTCGATAATGTCTTCCAAAAAAGGCCCGAGGCTGGACGGGAAAGAGGGCACTCGAAAGGCGTCCGCATTGGGACCTACCAGATTCACCGACGTGATCAATAGTTCCGAATTTCCGGCATTAACCAACGGGATATCAAACACGTCCACCATGGCAACCAAAGGAAGAGAGATCTCCGACTCGATCGAGATTTGCGGATCAGGCGAGATAAGCACCTCCTCAAAGGCAATCTCACCAACGCCCACCCGGTCGCCTCCTGCTGGCGGACCAAACCCGCCATTGGTGATGTGCGTAGAAGTCACCTCCACCCGCACGTAGCGAGCCGTCACTGGGTTGAAGCTAAAGCTCTGGCGAGGCACGGTATCAATGGCCGCCTCAAAGGAGGGATTCGCCGTGAGCGACGTGCCGTAGGATTCGTCTCCGAGTCCGGCGGCCCCGCCCTCGGCCTCGGTGGCGAAACTCACGTTGAATCCCTTCACCCCATTGGCATTGCCGGTGGAGTATCCCCAGTAGCTGATCTCGGCCAAGGTAACGTCCGACCCTAGATCGAACCAGAGGTATTCTGGCCCAGCGTGCACGGCGACATAGTCAGAGGGAAAGCCCCCTGGAGCATCGGTATACCAGGTATTGCTCGGACCAGCGTGGGGTTCAGCAGCTCCGAAGCCGATGCCGGGCCCCTGAATGATGTTGCTAAGCGGATTTCCCCCGGAGTTGCCATCGTTCATGTTGGAACCAATTGCAACTATGGGGTGGAAGTTGGCGGCCTGCAACCCAACCGCGCTAAAGAGCAGGCTACCGGCTGCCATGACCAGCAGCCGGCTTCGATAGATTTGTGAGGATTTCATAGATGGTTGGGAAAGGCATAGGAGCTCCGCAATTAGTTTAACAGCCCGGTGGTTTGCCACAACATCGAAGCGAAAATCATGCCACGTATATCCTGAACCTGATCCCTGTTACATGACCCATGGACCTCCATCCCTGATCGGCCCTCAGCTAGGGGCACTCTGGTTCCCCGGTAGTCCGCCAGTGGCACACCCCGCTACATGGAATACATCCGATCTCCTTACCTTGGTCCACGGATAAAAAAATGGCCCCGTCTATACGGAGCCATCTAGGCAAATCAGTCGCTTGAAGAGCTACCGCTTCCGACGCCCCAAAAGAGCCACCCCGAGAAAAGCCAGAAGAGCCGAGGATGGCTCGGGAATTGCCTCGAAAGCAATCTCACCAATCCCAAGACGATCACCGCCAGCTCCTGCTCCGGGTTGATTAAAGAACGTCGAGGTCGCCTCGACCTGAACGTAGCGGGCACTGACCGAATCAAAGCTAAAGCTCTGTCGAGGGAGCGTATCCTGAATGGCTACGAAGGAAGGATTTAGGACGATCGACGACCCATAAGCCTCATCGCCCAGCCCAATCTCTCCCCCTTCTGCATCGGTTGCAAACCGGATGTTAAACTCCCGCATTCCATTCGCATTCCCGGTGGAATAACCCCAGTAACTGATTTCGGTTAGGGTAACATCGGCTCCTAGGTCAAACCAAAGATACTCCGGTCCGGTCCGGATGTTAATGTAGTCCGACGGAAAGCCCCCCGGTGCATCCGTATACCAAACCCCACCTATTCGGTTGTGAGGCTCAGCGGCATCGAAACCAATGCCAGCACCTTGGATAATATTACTGAGGGGATTTCCTCCCGGATTTCCATCCACCATATTGCTTCCGATCCCCGAGACCGTCAAAAAAGTTGCTGCCTGAGCTCCCCCAGCTATAAGAGCCCCAAATATGACTAAAAGCTGCTTTCTCACAAGCGACGTAAAGCAGCTTTCATGCCATTATACAAGCACGCAATTCTCGGGGAGCCATACCTTGAAAGGCCTATGCTTTCACCAAGCACCGGCGAGATAAGGCGCGTCTTTCTCCTAGATTTTGAAATGCCCAGAGCCGCGCTTATGAGTCGCTGGGTAGCTTTAGCAGGAGAATATGAATGGGAGGATAGGCCGGCGCTATTTGATAACGAGCGAGTAAGCCTTCAATGCTATCGGCCCCTTATGACAAGCAGCCGAGATTGGATTGCCTATATCTGCGGGCAGGTTGTCGCGTGCTGTAATCCTGGCGACGTCATGTTGATCGACTGCCTGCAACCAATCATGGCGGGAGGAGACGCCAACGCGGCAGAAGTTGTGCGCCCCCTTATGGCAAAGCTCCAAAGCGCGGCCGATCAAACAGGGGCGGCGGTGATTCTCATTGATCATTTCAACAAAAGTGAAGGGGGAGGTAAAAACAGAATCAGCGGCAGCATGGCTAAAGCGGCGGCTCCCGATTCGATTATTACGCTCAACTCCTCCGCTGGGCTGATTGAGATACAGGCAGATCTGCGAATGGAGGCCCCATGCGATCCATTCTGCATTGAATTTCGCGGCTATGCGTTCGCTAGGGTAAGCGAAGAGCAGCAGGAGGAGAGAAAACAGGCCGCAAAAGACAAAGAGTTGCGGGAATTCGTGCAATCATTGCCCTTTGGCTGGTTTTCAAAAGACGAGGTAGCCGATCAACACGGCAAAACCGACGAATGGGCCAGAAAGCGGCTAATTGGCTGCAAAAAATGGCTGGAGCAGAGAAAAGACGGCAAAAAACACCTCTTTAAGAAGATCGACAATGGCGATCGAGAACACTGAACACCACCCACCATGGTTCCGGCGGAGACGGGGCCTTGGTTGGTGTGTGTTCTACACCACCAACAACACTTGTTTACTATAGGGTTGTTGTTGGAGATCAGAACCAAGGAAACCC
>Ga0160423_10004349_pt1 | contig 11643 bp, 10 predicted proteins | sample CRUFie14St8metaG_FD_108191 | JGI IMG/M metagenome (GOLD analysis project Ga0160423, IMG submission 108191) | Marine microbial communities from the Costa Rica Dome - CRUD Field 142mm St8 metaG | ecosystem: Environmental > Aquatic > Marine > Oceanic > Photic zone | place: Costa Rica: the Eastern... | reverse complement strand
AGAGGCCCTGATGGATTGACTGTAGATCCTTTTCTGCTGGAGGAAGCCCTGTAAGATCCAAAAACAGCCGACGCATGAGCGTATGGGGACTTGCTTCCGGCGATGGCGTCATGCCCTCGATCTCAAGCCGATGCAGGATGAAAGAGTCGATTGGATTTCTAGGCCATGTTGTCTCTCGGACTTGGGGAATGATGGGTCGAGAGGGTGCCACAAATGCCCAATGGTCCTGCTCATCGGCTGGTAAATCGCTTGGGATCAGAGCTCCTTGTTCAATCCAGAGGGCGATCTGCTCAATTTGAGAGTCCGGAAGTGGTTTGGCCTTGTAGGGCATGGCTGCGATGTCCTCATGTTCTCCTCTAATCAAGGAGACAAGCAGGCTGGCGTCTGCATCGCCTGATTGCCACGCTGCTCCCGTATCACCATCAAATGGCGCCTTTGAACCACCCAGGTTCAAGCGAAGTCCTGCCTTCTGCTGGGTGGACCCATGGCACCGGTAGCAATGTTCCTTAAAAATCGGACGGATGTCCGTGGCAAAGTCTACCTGCGACACATCGGCTTTCAGGGAACCCAAGGCAAGCAGTATGATCCATATAACACACAGGACATGGGAAACAAAAACATTCACGCTGAGGACATTATGCCCGAGTGTTCGAATCTTTCAACTCAACTTCCGGGTGAGAGAAATGTGTCCATGCTATGCTGTTTATTGTTTCCTCTTGCTCATAGATGACAAGGGCTTGGGCGATGACTCTACATGCAATGATCATGGCTCTGGATCCTTAGCCTGGGCTCCGCAGGGGCTGGGCATCCGGGGCACTAATTATTCCGATCGCGTGGATGGAGGAGAGACGCTATCGATGCAATGGAATCGCGTTATTGTATTGAATTAAGTTGCTCTGCTCGCAGGCGCAGGCCAATGCGGAGAGAGTCTTCGATTGGGGAAGAATTCTCCTCTGGCCGTTGACTGTTTGGATGCCAATCTGGATGAGAAAAATCAGCAAGGTATCCAGGGAGATCTGGGGGGGCTGCATGCCGGAGAAGTTTTGCAGCTGAGCTCTGAACGCGTCCATGGCATCGAATCTGAAGGATCCTGGATGCTTCAGAGAGTGGTTTCGAGTTCCGTGTTCCCGGGCAAGTGAACGGTTGTCATCTTGCCCGGTAGCGGATTATTCTTTGGGGATGAAGCATGCCTGCTTTTTCTGGGTGATTCTGGGAGGGTGGTTCGTCTCTGCTTGTAGCGCCTCCGATGCTGAGCCTGAGCGCACCAACATCCTTTTCATTCTGGCCGATGACTTGGGATGGAGGGATCTGTCTGTTCAAGGGAGTCGGTTTTACGAGTCGCCCCATATCGACCGGATCGCTAGGGAGGGGATGCGTTTTCAGCAGGGATATGCTACCTGCCAAGTATGCAGTCCATCGAGGGCCAGCATTATGACCGGTAAATATCCTGCAAGGCTTGCGATCACCGATTGGATTGGTGCGGCCGAAGGTTTTCAGTGGAAGCGCAACACCCGACTGTTACCAGCCCACTACAATCACTCCCTTCCCAAAGAAGAGTTCACCCTCGCCGAGGCATTTAAGGAAGCCGGATATCGAACATTTTTCGCGGGTAAGTGGCATTTGGGAGGTGAGGGCAGTTTTCCTGAGGATCATGGTTTTGATATCAATATAGGGGGGCATCACCGGGGTTCTCCTCCAGGTGGTTTTTTCTCCCCTTACGACAACCCCAAGATGGCATCAGGCCCCAAGGGGGAATATCTCCCACTACGGTTGGGAGAGGAGACAGCCGCTTTCATTGAAGCGCATCAAAAGGAACCTTTTCTTGCTTACCTTTCTTTTTACATGGTGCATGCCCCATTACAAACAACCGAAGCGCTGTGGGGCAAATACCAGCAAAAAGCCCAAAAGGCAACCTCCCCAACCCATCGATTCAAAGTCGACCGGACTTCACCCGTGCGACAGGTCCAGGACAACCCACTCTACGGGGGCATGGTGGAAGCCATGGATCAGGCGGTTGGCAAGGTGTTGGAAACCTTGGATCGGCTTGGGCTGAACGATAAAACCATTGTTGTTTTTACCTCAGACAATGGAGGGGTTTCTGCCGGCGATGGGAAAGCGACTTCCAACCTGCCATTGAGAGGCGGCAAGGGACGCCAGTGGGAAGGGGGCATTCGTGAACCTTTCTTCATCAAATGGCCGGGAGTGGTGCCCCCAGGAAGTCAAAGTGATGAACTGGCCATTGGAACCGACTTCTATCCCACCTTATTGGAAATGGCAGGTCTTCCTACCAGGCCTGGGCAGCATGTGGACGGCGTCAGTTTGGTCCCCGTATTACGCGGAGAGGATCTGCCGGATCGAAACCTTTACTGGCACTACCCTCATTACGGGAATCAAGGTGGTGAGCCCTCTTCGATCATTCGTCAGGGAGAATGGAAATTGATTTACTACCATGAGGATGGTCGTTGTGAGCTGTATCACCTTGAAACCGATCCAGCTGAAATTAACAACGTATCGGATCAAAACCCCCAGCTAAAGGAGACACTCTTTGCCGATCTCATGCAGTGGCTCCAACAGACAAAGGCACGAATGCCCTTCCCAAACCCTGCTTTTGATACCGAGGCCTACAAGATGGAAAAAAGGCGAACCCAGGAGGTTATTTTGCCTCGTCTGGAAAGGCAGCACGCTGATTTTCTGCGATCCGATTGGTTTCCTTCAGGGGGGTGGTGGGAGCAAACCGGTAACTGAGGAAGGGAGTCACTTCTGAAAGATCTCGATCAAATGGAAGATGCTACCTGAATGCAGCTTTGTTGTTTCGAGCTCTACCAATCCGGTGTGCTCAGCTGATCAATGGCTTTTTGTGCCATATCCTGCATGACCAGGGGAAGCACCCTTCGCTCTGCTTCGGTGAGGTCTGATGCTGCTCTGGAGTTGGTTTTTCCTGTAATTTCCTTTTGCATAAGGGCTTCGCCTCCCGGTTGCCGTGTTGCTTTGAACTGAGCTGTAACTAAAATTTCAAAATCTCTAACGGTGAGCACATCCTGCGGATCCAAGGTCAACTTGTTGCGTGTTACGGAGGTAACGGTGGCCTCCAGTAGAATGTCGCCCCGGTTTTGAGTTTCCAAAGCAAAGGTGCCGTCGCGCTGAATTTGCTGTCGAAGAGCGAAGGAGAGAGCTTCTCCTAGACCTGGTTCCTGGGTGTTGTTTTGAATCGGTTTGATTTGAATGGAATCACTGTCTTTCAGCGAAGTGGCCTTGTGGCCTAACTGATAACCGGCACAGCCTGCAGACCCCACGGCCCATAGAACGAGGAAGATCACAGCCCACTCTCTTGCCCAAAGGTAGGTGGTCATAGCTGTGAACCCTCGTCACCTTTGGAAGCTGTATCGGCTGGTAGACTTGGATCCAGTTTGAGAACCGAGAGTCGCTGCCTAGCCTCGACAGCATAGGGATGCTCAGGCGCATTGAGAAGGCGGTTAAGGATGTCCAGAACATCGTTGTAGTAAGTCATGGCTCCATTCAGTTGCCTCTTGTCATCATAAAAGCGGGCCACCATTAGGCTTCCTCGAGCCTGTTCGATACGCAGGGAATCAATGGTTTGGTTGGCAAGTTCAACGCGATCCTCCTGAGGGTAAAGGGTAATGAAATCGGTGAAGACATCAATCGCCTTGCCGGCCATGCTTTGATCATATTCAGCTTCCTGTGCTTCCTGCATCAACGCGAGGCCCGCTTTGAAAAGCGCATCGGCTACCACCTCGGGATCCTTGTTATATTTGTCAGCGGCTTTTTCGTATGCTTTTACGGCTTTCGTGAATTCTTTTTGGTTTTCCATGGCTTGACCAATGTTCATCTGGGCTTCTGGCGCCACGTCACTGAAAGGACCATTTTTGATAAGTCCTTCGTACATTTCAGACGTTTTTCTCATGGATCGGTAAAGCGGTATCAAGCCCCAAAGTCGAAATCGTTTACCATTCAAAAATCGAGTGGTGATTTCGAACTGGCGATTGAGGCATTCCTGGTATCGATCGGAGGTCGGATAGTCTTCAAGAAGTTTCTGATATTCATTGAAAGCCTTTTCGTCTTTGGACATTCCCTCGTAGCAGAGCCCGGCAAGATACTGAGCGTTGGGGGCATAATCCGAAAAAGGCCATTGGCGAATCAGGCGTTTGGAGGCTTTGATGCCCGTTTTGTAGTCTCCCTGATCGTATTTTTCCTGGGCTACCTTAAGCTGTTCCACGGCACGATCGCGGATCCAGTCACCTGCGCTTCCGGGAGTTTCGTAGCTCCATCCTTCTCCAGGGGTGAAGACAAATGGACCTGGGCATTGTTGAGTCAGGCAACCCAACACCAATAGAACCAAACAGAGCAATCTCCGGTTTTTAAGCATGAATTTTGAAAATAGAAAAGCCCTCCAGACAAGTCAAGCAGCGGACCTTTCGGTTTTTCAGGTCATGACAAACCGTGAAAAAGGCTGTCCATTGTAATTTAATTCGCCCTATGCAATGATTCGCCTCCTGAAAAATGAGAAACGGCTATACCATCCAGGTGGGTCGCAAGGTAGGCAATTTTGGATCGTTATCCCTTGGGCTCCTTGCCATCATGATTTTTTTGATATCAGTTTTTTTTACCCTTGATGTGGCTTCCAGAGAACAGGCACCTCAACCCAATGTCATCCTGATCGTGGTAGATGATCTGGGTATTGGCGACTTGGGTTGCTATGGGCAACGACATTTTCAGACACCTCGACTGGACCAAATGGCGCGGGAAGGGGTTCGATTTACCCATTATTATTCGGGTAGTCCCGTGGGTGCTGCCTCGCGTGCGGTTCTCATGACGGGAAGGCACAGCGGACATGCCACCATTCGCGGGAATCAAAAAGTACCGTTGGAATACGGCGACTACACTCTTGCTGAAGGCCTCAAGCAATTGGCCTACGCGTCCTGTGCCATTGGCCTTTGGTCGATGGGACAACCCGGCTCCACGGGCTTACCTAATTTACAGGGATTTGACGAATGGTTCGGTTTTCTGGATCAGGAAGCTGCTCGGAATCACTACCCTGAATTTCTCTGGCGTAACCAGCAGGTGATCCGATTTGAAGCCAACGGCAAAAACCGCCGTGGGCTCTACATTCCCTACAAGTTTACGGATGCCGCGATGAATTTTATTCAATCGACTGGGTCAAGTCCGTTTTTTCTCTACCTCTCCTACACCCTTCCGGCAGGTGAATTGATGGCTCCGACCACCAAGCCCTACAGTAACAAGGATTGGCCGGAGGAGCAGAAAATAAAGGCAGCGATGATCTATCGTCTCGATCGGGATGTCGGCAAGATTCTGGATATGCTCGATGAAAAGGACTTGTCCTTTTCCACGCTCGTTCTTTTTTGCAGTGACAACGGGCCACCTCGGGAAGGCGTTGTGGACCCGGATTTTTTTAAGTCATCAGGAGAGCTGAGAGGTGGGAGTGAGGAACTTTATGAAGGGGGTATACGATCTCCCATGATCATGCGCTGGAAGGGACAACTGACTTCCGGAAAGGTGTCAGATCAAGTGTTCGCGGCGTGGGATCTGATGCCAACCATTCTGGAACTGTGTGGGGATAAGCTTCCTGGCGGCTTGGACGGAGTTTCTCTCAAGCAAACGCTCCTCAAGGGTGACCTTGTGAAACATCCTCCCATGTATTGGGAAACTCACGAGGATGGTTTTCGCCAGGCCATACGGTTTGAGCGCTGGAAAGCCATTCGCTTTGGCATGGGGGAGGGCGTGGAACTTTATGATCTGGAAAAGGACCCATCGGAGCAAACGGATCTTTCGGTGAGTCATCCTGACATAGTCGCCGAACTAACCCAACTGATGGACGCATCTCATACGTCATCCTCTGCCTGGCCAGTTTTACCGTAGATTTTGTTTTTAGGATCACGTCATCCTTGGGAGATCGGGGAAAGGATCTCCACCCCACTTCGTGTCTTTACGAGAGCAAGTATACTCCTACTATTGACCCATGGCCATTCATCCTAGTGCAATCATTGATTCCAAAGCAGAAATCCACTCGAGCGTTGAAGTGGGGCCTTATGCCGTCATTGACGCTCAGGTGGTGCTGGGACTGGCGTGTTGGGTGGGGCCTCATGTCCACCTGACAGGAGACCTGATGGCAGGTCCGAATTGCCAGTTTCATGCGGGTTCGGTGATTGGTGACGCACCTCAAGACGGCAAATATGATGGTGCTCCCACACGCTGTCGAATTGGCTCGAGTAACGTGTTTCGTGAGCATGTCACCGTGCATCGTTCCAATTCCATGGAGGAGGATACGATCATAGGCAATGAGAATTATTTTATGGCCCATGCCCATGTGGGCCACAATTGTCGGGTCGGTAACAAGAACACCTTTGCCAATGGGGTGCTATTGGGCGGGCATGTGGTGATGGAAGATGAAACTTTTTTATCGGGGCACTGCGCAGTGCATCAATTCGTCAGAATTGGTCGTCTGGCAATGATGCAGGGGGGAGCGGGACTGAGTAAGGACTTGCCGCCCTTCATGATGTCCACGGGTATCAACATGGTGTGTGGTCTCAACACGGTCGGATTGCGACGTGCGGGTCTACCCATCTCAGAGCGCACTGAACTCAAACGGCTTTATCATCACCTTTTTTCTGCAAAAATCCCTCTCAGTGAAGCCGTTATTCAAGGCCAAGAACTATTTAGCGCTGCCTCCTCACAACATGTCCTTGAATTTATTCAAGGATCCAACCGCGGCATCTGCAAGGATGTCCGACAAGGGATCCGTATACGGGGAGGCCAGGCAGGTTGATGGGGCTTCAGCCAAGACGCCAGCCTCCATCGGGTCTTGGAAGGAACTACCCGATCCGTAGGGCAGACACTTCGCCTTGACTGTCGGCAAATCGCTCCAAGGTCAATCCCATGGCACGGCCCTGGGTTAGCCAGAGATTCGCCAAGGGAGTGCCCTCTGGTGAGTGGACATGCAAGCCTGTTCGCAAAGCTCCACCTCCGGATCCTGCAACAATGATGGGTAGATCATTGTATTGATGGGTGGAGCCATCACCGAGTCCCGAACCATAGGTGAACAGGGTGTGGTCCAGCAGCGTCCTGCCATCAGCCTCCTGGATACTGTCCATTTTCTCAACTAGGTATGCAAATTGTTCCATGTGAAATTGATCCACCCTGAGGAGATCTTCGATATCCTCGGTTTGGTTGTGGGACATGCCATGGTGGCTCTTTGGTTTGTCGAACAAACCGTCAAACATGTAGGGAGTATCCCAGCGCTCCGGGCCCACCATGAAAGTGGCAACATGCGTCAAACCTGTTTGCCGTGCGACCACCATGAGTTCCCCCATCAGACGAAGGAATTCACCCCTTGGCAGGTAGGACTCGGGTGGCTCCTGAACATCACTTTTTGTTAAGGCATCCCGCATGACCCCGAGCCTCTCCATTTGTTGTTCGATCATGCGGATGGATTCAAAGTATTCCTCAAACTTGTGTTGATCGTTTTTACCAAGGCGTCGTTTCAGCCACCTGGCATCCTCCAAAACCAAATCGGTGACTTCTCCAAATCGCAGGGTTTCCTGAGTCGAAAAAAGACGACGAAACATCTTTCTGGGGTCCCGTATGGAGGGCGCAAGGTGCCCGGTTCCGTACCATGAGATATTGTCAAAATAAATGGATTCCTTGTTGTCTTGATGCGGGTTGCAGCCAAATTCAAGCGTCCGAAAATCGGTTTGATGCCCTACATGATCTCCGACCACGTGATCCAGGGTTCGATCCAGTGGCCAGGCAGATTGTTCCACCGAATAGGGAGCAGCACTGCTTAAGTAACAGCAGGCGCACTGTGCGTGGACGTCGGTGCCGTCCTGAAAGGTGCGGTCCATGCCTGTGATCAGATTGACTTTGCCCTTGATCGCCTCCAGAGGCTTCAAGGTCGGCGTCAGTTGTCCCAGCTTCTCGATGCTGAAAAACGGGCTTTGCTCCCCGAGTGAGTGCATCAAGTTACCCAGATTACCTTTTGGAATGATGTCATTTTCCTCACCCGGGAAGAATCCGCGCCGCACCACTCCGATGGGGACGTAGAAGTGCGCCATCCGGGTCGGAATGGTTTTCTTGGGGGTGTCAGAAAGGCTTTCTAACCACGGCAGGGCGAGGGTCGCTCCTCCGATGCCTTTCAGAAAATGACGTCGATTGATATTCATGGCTTGGGTCTTCAGGGTTTTCTGGAGCGAAAGGGCTTGCTCATGACGATGGCTTGGATCAGATCTTGGAGCCGATGGCCCTCAGGTGCCGTCTGGCGAATGATGTGGCTCAAGACAGCCTGGTCCGAAGGCTCGAGAGGTCTTGCCAGAGCGAAGCTCATGAGGTGTCCGCTCAGCGCATGGGCAAAGCGGTTCTGATGGTTCAGAAGCGATGCCTTGAAGCTCTTGATGTCGTGAAAGGGTTCTTGCCCAAACAAGATGCCTTCCATGTCTACCTTGCGACCATTCGCATATTGATCTCTCCAAGTACCGATGGGGCTGTAATTTTCGAGGGCAAATCCGAAAGGGTCGATTTTCTCATGACAACCCCGGCACTGTGCCTGTTCCCGGTGTGCCTGAAGTCGTTCGCGAATGGTCTTGCCATGTGCCTCCACGGATTTCTCTTCGGATAAGGGCGGAACGTCGGCAGGGGGAGGTTCAGGTGGACGATTGAAAAAAACCGTGGCCATCCAGGAGCCTCGTGTGATGGGCTTGGTGTCTTCCGGGCCCGATGCCATGGTCATCACTGCCGCGTTGGTGATGAGCCCGCCGATTCTGGGGTCCTCTACCGGATAGCGCTCAAACCTCAGCACGGTGACTTCCTGGTTCCCTTGGATGGGTTTTTCTCCAATGCCAAGTTCACCGTATGCCTCCTGCAGCAATGTGGAACGATACGTGAAATTGGACTGAATGAATTGGCTGATAGATAAATTTTCAATAAGGACGGTCTCAAAGAGCAGTAGTGGCTCAAGCACCATGTGCATGCTGTCGCGATACTTAAGAAAGTAGAATCCAGGAAAGGATTCCTTGTCCGGCGTCGAGGATATGATGCGATCGAGTTGTAGCCATTGGGGTGGGAAGCTGTCACAAAAACGCTTGAGTCTGGGATGGGAGAGCATTCTGTGGAACTGTTTCTCCAGTCCCTGATCCAAGACGAGTTCTCCGTTCAAAGCCGCTTCGAGCAAAGGTTCATCTGGGAGGCTTCCCTAAAGGAAAAACGATAGGCGACTAGCTAACTCCAGACCTTTCAAGGATGCGTCTTCGAGGGTGGTTTCTACGGACGCTTCTTGATAAAGGTAAAGAAACCTGGGAGAGCAAAGGATGGCAGTCAAAGCTGCTTTCATGCTGTCGGTGAACCCTTTGCCGGATCGCCATTGTTTCAGTGCATAATCGATATAACGCTGATGAGTCTCTTCGTCGGCATTCCCTCTGAATGCCTTCCGCATCAGGGGGCGAAGCCTTACAGCCACAGCTTCCTGCATGTCCTGATCTTCTGGTGGAGAGGCAAAGCATTGCATCCAGATGCCGACGCGATCGGGTCTGAAATCCGGGCTTTCGACGATGGATTTCTCCAGGCGAAGGAAACCTTCGAGTAACAAGGGCGAGAGGGACAAGTGGTCACTTCGGTTATCGAAACCATGTTCCGCCCGAAGATCCTGCGGGAAGGGGGCCACCCCCCCCCAGCCGCTTCTCTATGAGCTGCGACTTACCCAGCGGTCTGCAGCCGACCTTGACCACCGTGGGCATTTTTCCAGTCTGTGGTTGGAAGTAGCCATCATGATCCCTGAGAATACGCTCGGGCAGCGCATACACCACTCCTTGAAGATCCAATAAATCCACCACCGCATTGTTGTATTGGAATCGGTTCATCCGACGTACCGAAACCTTTGGCGATGATGCAACTTCCAGGGAGTTTTCCATCTCAAATCGGGTCAATCGATCGATGATGTCCTCTCTTGCCGACGGAGCGACATTGGGAGCCTCCTCGGGAGGCATTTCCCTAAACGTCAGCACATCCTTGATGGCTTGAAGGTCTTGAAAGGCGGAGGCATCCACAGGTTGCTGCAGCCAGCCTCTCAAATCCACCTTCCCCTTGAGCTTGTCGTCCTTTCCGTGGCATTCGACGCAGTGATTGCGAAAGAATGCTTGAATAGGCTTCAACTCAGTAGCCTTGGTCGCCACTGGAATGACCAAACTCCAAGCTAGAATCCGGAACATTGGAAACAAAGATTTAGCATTACCCCATGATCCAATGGATCAAAAGGCTAAATCCCCGCTGAAATAAGGAAACGGCTCCTTTGACCGGACTGCCATTGAAGACACTCAGGCCGTGAAGAGTGCCTTCCTGCCTTTGCTATGAAGGGTGAAAACCGATTGTTTTCGCGGTGGCCTCTTGTTAGCGTTGCCATTGATTGCCTATGAGTGAGATACGATTAGCCATAGTAGGATGCGGAGGTATCACGCTTCAGAACCATCTTCCTGGGATTGCGATGTGTGGAGGGGCTCGCTTGACAGCCTTGTGTGATACCAATGCTCAAACCCTGGAGCGTGCTCAGACTCAAACGTGTGTCGGAGTGGGATCGACGAATTTTCAGGAAGTGGTGGTGCGAGAGGATGTGGATGCCGTTATCATCGCTACACCGAATCTTTTTCATGGTCCGATTGCTCATGCGGCTATTGCGGCTGGTAAGCATGTGCTGTGTGAAAAGCCCATTGCCATGGATTACCAGCAAGCCAAGGCCATGGCAGAGGCGGCTGATCAGGCAGGTGTGCGACACATGACAGCTTTTACTTATCGTTTTGTACCTGCCATGAGGTATCTCAGTCACCTGGTTCAGGATGGATTCCTTGGGGATCCCTACCATTTTCGCTGCTGTCGTCTGCAGGATTGGGGCAACCGGGATCTCGGGTGGCGACAAGAGGCCCGATTGGCTGGAACCGGAGAGCTGGGAGACATGCTCTCCCATCGCATTGATTTTGCCCACTTGTTGCTGGGGCCTATGACACGTTTGTGCGCCCATCTTAAGCAGTTTGTGGCGGATCGCGAGGGACATGCCTCTGACCTAGATGACTGGTCCTCTATTTTGGCTGATTTCAAAAATGGGGCTACCGGGGTGCTGGAGAGTAGTAAACTGGCCACCGGCCGCAATGAGAGTTGGAAAAGTCAGGATTATCTGGAACTCAACGGAAGCAAGGGGTCAGTGGTCTTTTTGACGGGTCACTGGGATGAGCTGCAGCTAGGGAAACCAGCAGGAGATGGGCTGGAACCGGTAAAAATTCCCAAGGAATTTTGGACGTGGCCGGGGTCACCTCGGGATCCACAACAAGGGGATCCTTTGGTGACCTTTCGCTATGATCAGGCTTTTGAATTTCTGGAGGCCATTCGGCAACAGAGGGATTGCACCCCGTCTTTTTGGGATGGGGCGCGAGCGCTACAGGTCATGGACGCGGCAGTGATTTCTTCCAACGAAGCTATATGGGTTCATCTGGATTGAATTCAAAGCCCTCCTTACAGTGATGAGGGTTCCTATTGCCAAGAGCAGGGGAGCTGACATGGAGGCAATACCTTTTCACTCGTAGATTTGAGACCGAGGCGATGCCAATGAAAAAATCAATCAAAGGTGAAATT
>Ga0160423_10004347_pt1 | contig 11647 bp, 16 predicted proteins | sample CRUFie14St8metaG_FD_108191 | JGI IMG/M metagenome (GOLD analysis project Ga0160423, IMG submission 108191) | Marine microbial communities from the Costa Rica Dome - CRUD Field 142mm St8 metaG | ecosystem: Environmental > Aquatic > Marine > Oceanic > Photic zone | place: Costa Rica: the Eastern... | reverse complement strand
GACCTCGTATTGTTGCTGAACTTTCATTATCTACATTACCTAATCCAACATCATCTTTAGTTGTGTTTGAGTTTTTGTGAGTTGAATTGGCAAAGTCTGTGATACCTGTGCCGCCTTTTCCAGCGGGCAAAGTACCTGTACCATCAGAGCCATAGTTTACAGTTGAGTTTGTAAGGGCTGACTTTGCTGTTGCTGTTCCGCCTACCGTATGATTTGCTGTAATAGTTTGTGAAAATGTTTTGATTCCAAGATGTCTTACTTTGAAATTATATGTGACACCGACTTCCAATCCTAAAATTTGCTGTTTGGTAGAACCTTGATTGGCAAAGCTTGTAGTATAGACTGTATCCCCACTTCTTTTGAATTGTACTTCCGTACCTAAGATATGTGGAGATGAAGCGTTTGTCCAACTTGCAGTCACAGAAGTTGTTGTCAAAACATCAACGCCTGTTGTATCTGTTGCAATAGATAAATTAGTTGGTGCTGAAAGTCCAAACCCACCCACAGGAACGTCACTACCAGAAGCTACTGCCGCCTGATAATCACTTGATGCAAAAGTAAAGACTGATGAAGATGCCTCTTTTAATTGTAATCTACAAGCCAATATCTGTGCATCATTTTCTCCTGCTATCTCTAAAGACCAATTTATAACTTCAAATACTTTTTGATCAAATCCTAATCTGTCGTTGTCCACATACACCCAATCACAGGGTTGCAGTTGCATAAATTTTAGATCTACCAGACAAGAAAGAGTCATTGTATTTCTTTGTGATAAAAGCGCTATTCTTCCAATTCTTTGTGCCATAGTATTGGTAGTGGTGAACGCCAATCTAGTTTCCATCTGTTTTGTAAAGTTTGGCTTATCACTGGAAGTACCGTTAGGCGTATCCTCAGTCAAAAATGTACTATCTTGATATACAGGTGCATCTGTAGGTATAAAGTCTCTAGAAGCATCCACAAATGTAGGCTTAACTGTATTGTAAAGCTCACCTGTTGAAGATTTTGTATTTAATGTTACAGGCTCAAGTAAATTATCATCTGTTACTGTTAGAGAAGGTGTCTGTGCAGCTCCTGCAAACACGTTAAACTTACCATTTGTAAACGTCATTTGTCCTGCCATAGAAGTGAGAAGTCCTTCAATTATACCTGTACCAGTAGCTGACATATTGGTAAATCCATTAGCTGTATATCTTTTCTCTGTAGAACTTCCGTCTGCTAAGGTAACATTTTGATCACATATGTTAGCTGCTGCAGCGAAACCTCCTGCATTTGTAGTATCGTTGATTTCTGAACTGAGAGCCTTCAAACCATATCTTGTGTCAGTAAGATAATCTCTTATTATTAGTGCAGGGTTAGAACTAAATGCTGTGCTACTATCTCTTGGATCAAATACTTTTTTACCCTTAACTTGAAAAGATATATTAGGCATACCTCCACCGAACTTTTCTTGGTCATAAATCATTTGCATATAAACATAAGCACAACCCCTAAATCTATCAGAACTTCTTATTCCTTGCGTCGTGCCTGCCAATGACTGCACTGCAAAATTGTCCGCTACCTGATCGTCTGCGCCTAGATTTACAGAAAACCTAATTAATCTTCCGCTTGGAAATGCGTTAGGATTATCAGTATTTGTAAAATCTGAATTTGTTACTGTATGCACTTCTTTACTGTTTATAGTGCTAGTTGTAGAGGTCAAATCAACATCATTCAATCTTACTTTCTCAACAGACTGTATCTCATGCCCTGCAATAACCACAATCATGTGTAGCATATGATTGTCTGTACCTGCTGTTTCCATGTGTGCAATAGTGCCGCCTACTCTACATTCTCCATAAACTATCTGTCTTGGAGCTGTAGCTGCTCTAGATGCAAATTTACTTCCAAAGTTTGCTTGTGTAGCTTCTATGGATTTTGCCATAGCAGAACCCACAAGAGCCATTGAAAATGTAAGAGCTAGAGTCTGTGCTGAAGCAAGACCAGTAGCAGAAAAAAGTCCAGCTAAAGGGTTACCCACCATTACTGTAGCAATAGCTGCAACTACTATAAATGTAGCAACCATTTTTATAGCATTTTTTACGTGCTTAGCCATTTATCCTCCATGCTTTTACAATGTCTACGTCACTTTTTAGTACAATACCTTCATCATTCACACCAATAGCATAGTAATTATCAAACACACAGCATAATTCGCTTTGTTCTCTGTATACACCAAAATCACCTTTTGTAATATATTGTGGATCAACTTGCTTGATGCCTGTTTGTTTTGACACAGCATTATCAATACCTGCCGCTAAGCCTTTTCCTTTGCCGTACTTCAATATACTTTGCATGGCTTCCTGTTCGTTATTCCAAGTCCATGATTTAGGCAAAAGGCTATCTTTTGTCATTTGTTTTATAAATCCGTTAGTAAGTAATACACAATCCCACTTACCCCATTGAAAAGGTCTTTTTAAATTTCTATTAAGATATGCATCAAAATCTATTTCCCAATCAGGTTTTTTTTTCATGCTCACCTCATGTTGTATTCATGATCACCGTCTAGAACTCCGCTTCTACCTCCTCCTGTAGTGTGATCTGTTTCTTGCCCCCATGTCACTTGCTTATCAATAAGTTGTTGCATTCTGTTGAAACCAGTGTCACCTGAAAACAGAAACTCTTGGCTTTCTGCTGTATATCTAAAATTTGAAGGTCTTTCCAAATCAACCAATCTACTTTCTGCATCAACATTGATAGTGGCACCTTGTGTAGTGTCATTGACTGTCAGATTTGTCATTCTGCCTTTGAAAATTGTAATAGTTCCTGCTACTTCATTTGATCCACCCATCAAGAAACCTAAAAAAAGAGAAATCGGTCTATTCTGATAATTTTCTGTTAGGGCATAAGATAGAACCGTTTTGTCCATTCCAGACAAAGATATTGATATACCTTCTGACCTTACTTCTCTTCCTTCTTCAACACCACTTATTGTTAATAAAGTACCTGCGCCTATATAAGTTTCAGAGTTTATAACTAGATCATCATTGCCTGTCCAAACTAATATGTCCTCAGTATCAAATTCAGCTTTCAGTGCTAAAAATATTGATTGATGTGAATCAGCTAATCTGTTTGCAATTGGTGTGGTTATACCTGTTCTTGTAGCCATTAGACCACCTCAATACAAGCAAAAGATATTCCATATAATGACCTGTGGTCGCCATCCCAACTCACAGTGTTATCCACAAGCCTGAATAATCCTTTCGGGTTATCAAATATAACAAATTTGTTATCAGCCAAATCTGATCTTAGCTTTGGTTCAATCTGCACACTGTATTTATCTGGACTTGCATCAGTCTTTGTTGCATCCTCTACAACTTGAACAAGTTGTACTGGATTAGCTGTTGTAGAAGTTCCTGCAGTGATTCCTAAATAATCACCTTTTTTAATTGTTCCTGTGAAACTTCCAGTGGTGTCTAATGAAAGGGCTGTTGCTCCTTTTACATTCTGTTGAACCTTACAGCCAGAAGTAGAGCTTACATTCGTCAAGACTGAATCAACTACGACTACCGTTGCACTTGTGACAGTAGTTATTTTGTGAGTACCGTTATTTTCTTCATTTGCCATTCCTGTGACGTGAATGAAGTCACCTGCTACCGCATTACTAAAAGTGCTTGCCCCTGCTGTAAAAGTATTTGTATTAGTAACAGTCAAAGATACACTTGTGTTATTTATGCGTTTATCGCCCAATAAATGCGTTGTATTGAATGTTCCTTGATTAGTTAAGGCATCAGGGTCAGCAAACTTAAAATGGTTCACACTGCCCTTTAATTGCATCAAAAACGATTGCCATTCTGAGGCTTGTGTTCTATTGAGAGGTGGCAAAGTTACCTCTGCCTCCCAGAATACAGCATCAAACTCTTGTGATAGTTGTTTTCCTGTGAAGGGTGATGCGGTCTGTCCTATAGCCCTAAACAATCTAAAAGAACTCCTTGTGAAATTTGGAGTTGTAGGCATTGTTATAATTCTAGCCACCTAATAACCCCTTTCTGAAATTACCACCTCTTATGCCTGCTTCTAATACTCCTGCCTTCGCAACCTCTGATATTTGTGGAAGCATTTTGGTAACTTCTGCTCTGACTGTTGGTACTACACCTGTAGCAAAGTTTATAGATTGATTTACCACAATAGGACTACCTCCCATAGCGTTTCTACTGTTCATGTTGTTAAGAATCGTACCCCCTGTGTTTGGAACGAATATCTCTGCACCACGCTCTCCTACGAGTGTAGGTGTGTTTCTTTGTATTGTTCCTCCACCTGCTGAGGGTGTTCCTCCTATTGATGCGTCTATTCGCATTGCTTCGGCATCAGACATCCCGCTACTTCCAAAAATATTAGAAGTGGGAAGAGCATCATCACCTGTAAGTTTAAAAACATGATTTAATATCTTGTTTACAATTTCCATTTGTAAAAATATTGAGATTATTTGGGAAACAATATTTTTAGCAAAGTTTTTGAAACTTTCTAGTGCGTTCTGTCCTTCTAATAAGTTATTTGCAAAATCTGTTGTGAAAGCGTTAGAAGATTGGATTACTGCATCTTTCATCTCTCCCAAAGCTGTAACAGTTTGTTCAGAGGCTTTAGGCAGATCATCAACCAACTTGTCCATGAAAGCCTCTATTTCTGCATCTAATTCTTCAATGCTTTTTGTGTTATCTTCATCTGGAGGAAATAATTTTTCTCCTATTGAACCAAGTTTGTTTTTTATTGTCTCTGCTAGATCATCTATTTTATCCGTAAAAAGACCTATTCCTAATGTAGCTACCGAAAGAATGACGAATAATGGATTTTTTGATAGCAATGTCATAGCTGCTCTTGCCAATCCTATTGCCTTTGTTAATGCTATCATGGCGTTTGTAAAAAGAACTGTGGCTAAAACAGGTGTTTTAAAAGCAGCATATATACCTAATATGGTTATAAAGGTGTTCATCTGTCTTTGCAAAAATCCTAATACAGCACTCAATCCTTCAAAAGCTAATTTAAGAACACCTCCTATAAATGACCCAACTGGTCGCAGTGCTTTCAATAAGTTTATTAGCGACTTTCCTAGGTCTACAAGTACATCATTCAGTCCACCTTCACCTATTGCCTTAAAGACTTCTGATACTTCGTCTTTGAAGTTTGAGAATACACCTGAAACTGTTTTTAATCTTTCTTCAAGTGCAGTAGAAAAAGCCTCTTGTGATATTTGTCTTAAATGCTCAACTATAGAGTCTGCATCTCTACCTATCAATTCAGTGTTGCCCCTGAAATTGACTGCAAGTTTGTCACCTTCTACTGTCGCTTTGATACCAAACTGTTTGAGCATCTCAAATTCACCAGTGGTTGCGTTGAACACTGCTTGTGCTAATTGAGTAATGTCTTTACCTGACCCTGCAGCTAAATTACCAAAATCTGTCAATACTTTACTCGTAGGGGCTATGCCTGCATTAACTAAAGTGGTAAAAGCTGAGGCTACGTTTTCTAATTGAAAAGTTGTGCCTGATGTGAATTTACGAACCAAGTCCATAGAAACAGCAGCGTTTTCGGCGCCTCCTGTTACTGCTCTTAGAGTTGCTTCTAAATCTTCAAAGGTTCTTGAAGTTTGTATGATCTCTCTACCTAAAAGACCAAAACCTATCGCTCCAATAACTTTTCCCATACCACGAAAAGCAGTAGTGGTTCTTTTAGTCTGGGTTTGTGTTGTTGCTAATTTTTTGTTGACGTCATCAAGACCTTTACGCAGAGCCTTAGTTTCTGCCGTGATAAGTATTTTTAGTTCGTCAACTGTGGCCATTATTCATCCGGATATAATTCCATTAAATCTTTGAGTTCGTCATTAGTCATAGGTTTTTGTTGACTGCCTCCGTTGAACTCTATAAATCCATCTATTGCAGGAACAATCTCATGCAATGTTGAGTTCCAAAATACATTAGGTGTCCAACCAATCATCCCCAAACATATCTCCATGAATCTTCTGATAGGTAATGATTCCTCACTTACCTTTCCTCTTGTGGCTTTTTTTCCTCATCAACTCCTTCATCTGGTGTTAGAACTGATGTCAGTAAAGTCGCCACAACTTGTGTTGCTTTTACAATACCTGAATCTTGTATAAGTTTTTGTACATCTTTTGCCTGAAAATCGTTACCCCCACCTCTCAAAGCTGGCAATAAAACTGCCATCATATCTCCGACAGATATATCCCCTTCTGACATCTTTGTTGCAAGTTTTATAATCCCGCAACCTACAGCTTGCTCTATGCTTACTATTGCATCAATAGTTAGTCTTGCCTTGTAGGTTTGACCTGCTAGTTCTATTTCAATCTCGCCCTTTAGTGGGTTTGTCATCTGACTTCTCCTGTTTTGTACTTGCCATTGCAAGTTTGATTGTTAATACATCGTCCCTTTCATCTAGTGAGCAAGACGATACTTTATAGGACTTACCATCTACTTTTACGTCAGATGGATCTTTTCCTAACTGGTTGGCTACTTCAAGGACATCCCCATTAAGCATAGCAGGGATGTCGCCCTTAGTACCTTTAACTGTTACTGATTGCCAAGCCATTTATTAGACAGTAGCAAACGTGATCGCACCTGAACTTTCAAAAGACATACTGTATGTGACTTCACCGTTGAACTCACCTGCATATTCCACAGATGTGACTTGAAAGCCACCAGTAAATGTACCAAAGTCAGGAACTAAGAACTGATAATTATCTATTGTGTCAGCTAATACATTTGTTTTTATTGTTGCTTCACTTGCTGCATCTGTGAATACTCCACTGCCAGAAACACTAATAGACTGAACACCTGCTGCCGCTAACATGGTTCTATTGTTAGAACTATCTTTGTTAGTTACATCAACTGACTCGTTATTGATTGTTAGGCTTGTTGATCTTAAGCCACCGATTGTTGTGAAAGTCTCAGGCGATCCACCGTTACCGACTTTCATAAGCATCGCACTACCTTTTTGTGCTGCCATATTTTCTCTCCAATTCAGCGAGCAGTAGTTAATTGCTCACTAATTAAACAAGCCTTCTGGCATCCAAAATTTATTAGCTACAGCTAGTTAAGAAGTACCTAATATTATGGCTCGGAATCTCATGACACCGTGCCTAGTAATCCCATCTGGGTCTACAAGAACGTCACCGAACTCAAATCTAAAATTAACTAGATTAAATCCAGTTACGCTCAAACTACTATCATGCAACAAGTCGTGTATTCTGTCCATGATTTGTTTAGTCTCCTTGCTACCTTTGTACTGTGACCATATATCAAGATTGATAGTGTATTCGCTACCATCAACGTCATTAGTAGAAAAATCTATAGAACTATCCCTACCGATAGATACAAAAGGATAAGAATTGCCCTCTTGTACTTCATCGTGTATTCCTGCTCCTAAGGTAGAAGTTAAGTTTGAGTCACCATTAAGCCTTGAATATATAGCTGACTGCAATGCAAATTGTCCTAATGCCATTACTCTATATACCCTCCTTTTTTAAATATACGTTTTATTTGTGGTCTATTTTTTTCTAAGGCAGGTTGCATAAATGGTCTTGGCCTTATATCTCTAGTACCAAACTCAAGATGTGGTGCGTATGGTGCTGATGCGATTATCTGACCTATAACAGAATTTTTTGTCCTTTTTACACTACTACTGATACTTGATACTAAAAACCCAGTATCTGATGCAGGTGGCTCGCCTTCTGCAGAAGCTGTGTGTTGACGTCTTGGGTTATATTTTTGATACGTGATTCCAGTACCGCCTTTTAAAATGCTTTGTTTTGCAGTTCCTTCTACAAGTGACGTAGATCTCTGAACTAAATTTTTTAAATGTTTCTCAGGATTCTTTACTATTCTTTTTTCTAATTTCTTAATGAACCCGTTCAGATTTTGTATACCACCTTTAGCCATTACAAAGCCACTCCTAACTCACACTCCAACTCAAGGTATCTGTTTCTATTGTCTACGTTCTTTATAGTTTTTATATTGTAAGCATCGCTATCGTATAAGATTCTAAAGTTTGTACCTATATCTCTTCTGTATCTGATTGTGAATATATGTGTAGTTTTCTCTTTAACTTGCCCTTGCCTAAGAGTCTCTGAACCTCTTGTCTGCTCTATGTTTGCATATAGATTAGATAAGGTCGTGTATTCTTCTGTGATACCACCACCTGCATCTGTTGTATTGGTAGGCTTTTGTAGTGCCACCTCAAACCTCATTTTACCAATGCTCATTAGCCAAGTGCCATGAGTGAACTTGAACCGAGTCCACTGTGAATAACATAAGGTGCATACAGGCTTTTCATAAGATGAGGTGCGCCCTGTGCTTCGTACATATCACCCCTATGCTCGTACATATAAGCTATGTGTTGCAACATTCCTAGTCTTATAGGTTCCGGTATTGTGTAAGCACTTGTATACCCTGCAACGTATATCACCTCAATAGCGTTAGCAACTCTCAAAGCTGTAGGAAAGGTCTCTCCAGTTCTCAAAACTATTCTTGCAGGCTCTCTAGCTGTATCAACATAGTATTTAGAAGCTGCCATCGTCGTAGCAGTGTCACTGTCATCATACGTTTTAACAGAAGTAACACTCTGCACTGGTGATTTAGGAAGCACAATATAGTTTTTGTAGTAGTTTAGATCTGGTGCAGTCCTTATGCCCTCATAAAGTGGTTCGTTTTGTTCCACTACTGCATCAAGAGTAAGCGTAAAAGTTTGTTGCATCAAGGCCCTATTCATGTGCGATTCTGCGAACTGTCTTGCCGCTATGATTAAGGGTTGTACAACCCTCTCATCTGTTGCGTCCTCTACCCTTAGATATTCCTTTACCTCTTGCAGAGACAATGGCTCTGCTGTCGGTTCTGTTGATACTATTAATCCTGCCATTAGTTTATCGCTCCAAATATACCTGATGTTATAGCAACACCATATAAACCCCATATAAGGTACTCCATACGCACGAAACGAGCCGAACCTGACTCCAACCTCTTCTCAAGGTTTTCGTACCTTATAGCGCAAATCTGTTCGTGCAGTTCTAAAGCACTAACATCACTGCTTGGTTTCTTCTCCTGACTCGTCAACTACCTCTGCCTCCTCAACCTTATCATCCTTTTTGTTGATCTCGTTTTCCATAATCCATGCTTTCCTGCGTTCATAGTTGTTAGCATTATCATCTATATCTAGCTGAACTCTTATTAGCGCACCTTGCAAATCTTCTCTTTGCTTTTGATAGTCAAGCAATCTGGCAAATATTATTTTTCCTTGATTTGAAAACGTATTTACATCAACCTCTATCTTTTCTCCGTCTTTCTCATAAATGAAAATTGGTTTATTAGGTTCTTCTTTTGAATTGTCTTTGGTATCTACCATGTCTTTCTCCTAAATTAAAAATATAATCATAGCACTAAGACTCTAGTGCCTCAATTCGTGCTTTCAAATCTTCTGTTATTTTTGTGTTAGCCATTTACATAACTCCTAAATCTTGTAATTTAGAAATACACTCTTCTTCAGTAACCCCCTCTGGATATGGGTGTCTTGTTTTTATTTCATCTCTTTTAGCTTCCCATTCATCTTTTGTTATTTTGCCTAATTGGAATTTGACCATTAAAGGATCGCTTTCTGTTTTGTAGGCATACTCTCTATGTTTGAGTGCTGATTGATATGCTTGTGCTTGTTCTAGTGTTGCTGCCATAATTTTTATGTGTGATCTATTGCTACTGGTATAGCTGTTCCTTGTATTGATTGAGTGCCTGTAGATGCGTGTTTTACTTGTAAAGCAGAACCATTACCTTGAATGGACAATACAGCACTCGCTAAAATTTCATAAACGTAAACTGTTGAGTTGGTAGAAACACCTATAAAAGCCAGTAACCTTGAACCAACACTACCCCCGTTTCTTGATAGTGCCACCAAATACATGCCTCTTTCTTGCCCAGAGCCGGGTTGTAAAGTTGAAAAATCAAAATAATTAGTAAAAGTATCTGTTACGTTTTGCCCTGTATTGTGCAAACTCCCAAAACCGCTACCTCCTGCTAGTTTCAAAAAGCCATCAGTCTCAATACGCAGTCTTTCTGTATTTACTGTACTGAATATCATAGGCATACCACTGCCTAGTCCTCTTAATTGATAACCTGTTCCGTCATCTGTAAATATTTCAAAGGGTTTACCGCCCGACCCTGTATCTTCTAGTCGTAATGTTGCTATTCCTGCACGTTCAATTTCAAGTCCAGAACCATTTGTGAAAGTAGGACTCTGAGTTCCTATTCCTACGTTATTATCTGGACTAAGGATAATGTCATAAGCCTCTATAGTTAAATTTTTCCAAGTCGCTCCATCCCAATCTCTTGATCTTATCCTTCCCTCTAAGTTTGATGTTGTTTGGTAATCTAGGACAAGGGATGCTCCTCCAGTTGGGTTAGACCTAGCACCATCATCTATTACTATCCTTCCATCAACATTTAATTCAGCAACGGGACTCGCAGTTGCTATGCCAACTCTATTATTAGTAGCATCTACCACTAGCGTTGTTGTGTCTACAGTAAGACCTGCATCCAACGTAGTAGCACCTGTCACATCAAGCGTACCTGCTATGTCTATGTTTGTGTCTAGCTTGGCACTGGTAACAGCGTTGTCTGCGATCTTGGCTGTGGATATATTGCCATTGGCTATCTTTGCAGTCGTTACTTGTAGATCTCCTAAGTGGGCCGTGTCTATAGATCCATCAACGTATTGGTCTGAATCTACGGAGTTTGCCGCCATCTTAGCAACCGTGATCTGGGAATCAGCTATGTGGGCTGTGTCTATGCTACCGTCTGTGTAGTGTTCTGAGTCTATCGCATCATCGGCAATCTTTGCGCCTGTGACCGCATCTGCATTTATCTTGGCGGTAGTTACTGCATTATCGGCGAGTTCTGTGGCTACTATCGCTCCGTCAGCTATCTTATCTGCTGTTATAGAACCGTCTTGTATCTGTTCGCTTTGTACCTTAGTGTTTGCCATTTCTTAAGCCATTGATGCTTCGTTTGCTGTTTTCTTTGCGGTCTTTACTGCATCAGTCCAAACTGCGTTTGCTATTGCCTGTACTTCTGCTGATTCACCAGATATGTCTGTATCTGTATGTGTAAATGAATCATCAGAATTTTTTACTGTACTTACACATTGGACAACGTGTCTATGAAAAGACCTAGAAATTTCTAGACCATCTTCTTTAATTACAGTAGCAGTACGTACTTGTAAATCTTTTCCATCTCCTAATATCTCTATTTTATCTTGTATTACTTCTTTTGTTATTGCCATTTTTTTCTCCTTGTCTAGAGTCCACTAGACATAATTATTAATCTACTGGATAACATCCACCAATGTTTACATAGTAACCAGTACCCACATCAGAATATGAGTGACTGCCATCTAATCTTGCACCTTCGTAAAATCTTACTTCTGCTCCTCCTGACAGAATTGATGCTGCAATCAGTACATTACCTGACGTTGTTCCATATCCTGAATCAGGAAATGAGCCCAATGATATTTGTCCTGTACTTCCTGTGTTTGTAAAAGGTAAACCTACTAAAGTTGTACTCCCACCATAACTACCTTTATTTGTTAAATAAAAGTGTGCGTTTATAAAACACAG
>Ga0160423_10004346_pt1 | contig 11650 bp, 7 predicted proteins | sample CRUFie14St8metaG_FD_108191 | JGI IMG/M metagenome (GOLD analysis project Ga0160423, IMG submission 108191) | Marine microbial communities from the Costa Rica Dome - CRUD Field 142mm St8 metaG | ecosystem: Environmental > Aquatic > Marine > Oceanic > Photic zone | place: Costa Rica: the Eastern... | reverse complement strand
TGCAACATCAATGATGTCCATGGGTGCTGTTGTTATTGATGACAACGGTGTCTATGAAGTCCTTGATAATAACTAAGAGGGAGTAAGATAAAATGGCTTATAGTGCAGCAAACCTTACTCGTATCGGTGGATCATCTGGTGGTGATTTATGGTTCTATTCATCAGCTGATGCAATAGCTACAGTAAATACATCAGGTTACTTTAATGATGCTGCGAACATGCTTGCAGTTCGTGATGTCATTATTGTAGTAGATACAAATACACCCACAACAAACTTTGTAAATGTGTTATCAAACACTGGCACAGTTGTTGATGTTTCAGATGGTACAGCTATCGTTGAAACTGATGGTGACTAATAGGAGTGGGGGGCTTCGGCCCCCCATTACGCAATGCCAAGTGTAGCTAACTCAGATATTGATATTGCATCTCGCGCATTAATATTAATTGGTGCTGAACCAATTACGTCTTTTACAGATTCTAGTACAGAAGCTACAGTTGCAAATGCTATATATGAAGATATGGTTAGAACAACTCTTTGTTCTAGCAGATGGCGTTTCTCAACAAATCAAGCAGAACTAAACCTTTTAACAGCAGCCCCATCAGGTAGATATGATCGCGCACATCAACTTCCTACTGATATGCTTATGCTTCATGCTGTTACTGTTAGCGATGCTATTATCGAATATAATGTTTATGGTGATAAGGTATTCAGCAATTCAACAGCCAATGATATTTTGATTGCTGATTATACATTCCGCGCATTAGAGCAGGACTTTCCATCATATTTTGCTGTTGCTCTGCAATTTGCACTTGCTAGTGCTTTTGCCTTGTCTATAGCTAGAGATGAGCAGTTATCAAGTATACTCGAATCAAAGGGTGGACAGCTGCTACAACAAGCAAAGACATTGGATAGTCAGCAACAGACAACACGCAAACTGGTTACTTCGAGGTTTATTACTGAAAGGCGAAGTTAATGGCGAGGATCAGAGTACCGCTAAACAACTTTGTTTTTGGTGAAATTAGCCCTTCATTGACTTCGAGGGTAGATTCAGCAATCTACAATCAATCTGGGCAATCTGTGAAAAATGTGTTTATTCGTGCAGAAGGTGGTGTAATTAACCGCCCCGGCACCAAAAGACTTCACAATTTTTCACAAAGCTACTCACAACCTAGCGCAACAGTTACTGTAACTGATTATGCCAACATTGCTGTTGGTACTCAGCTTTCATTTATTTTGGATGATGGCACTAAAATTATATTAGAATTTGAAACATCTAGTGCCGATGCGCCAAGCACAAACATTGGTAACAAGTATTTTGTAAGAGCGTTTACTGATAACAATACAACAGCTGATAATATATTTACTGCCCTTAATGCTATATCTGGTCTGACATCAAGTAATCCTGCATCTAATGTTGTTACTGTTACTAGAGATGGAACAAGTATTACAAACCTCAAAGTTACTACATCTGATTCAACGCGACTTGCTGTTACAGACTTTTCTGTTGTTACACAGAAGATAAGACTAGAACCATTTATATTTTCTAGTGATGAAAAGTATGTGTGTGCTTTTAGTTCTGGAAAGATTGAAATATTTAGAGTAAATGCTGATGGATCATTTAATTCATTAGCTACAACGCTTACAACTGATTCTGCAAGTGCTGCGTTGCCATTTACAGATGCAAATTTACAAGAGTTTACTTATGCTCAAGCTGGTGACTTTATGTTTATTGCACATAATGATTTTATGCCACGAGAACTTGTTCGTACTGGCCTTACATCATTTGAGGTAAGAACTTATGAGTTTGATACATCAGCTGATGGTAATAAAAAGTTGCAACCATATTATCATTTTCAAGCAAGTGGTGTGACTATTACTCCATCTGCAACATCCGGAAATGGAATAACCTTAACTACAAGCGCAGCATATTTTAATGCAAATCATGTTGGAACCAGTTTGCTTATACATGATACGCAGGTAGATATTAAAACATTTACAGATTCACAAAATGTTACTGCTGATGTTCAGGGTACAATACAACAACAACTTGATTTTGATTCTCTAAATACTACTGAAGGGTCTAATCTTGTACATGTTGTTATGCCTAATCATGGACTATCTTCTGGTGATTCTATTGTTATTTCTAATGCTGGTGCATTAGGGGGGATTAATAATGGCAATATAAATGGCACAAGAACAATAGCCTCTGTATTAAATAAAAATGAATTTGATTACACAGCTGGCGGTTCTGCATCATCAACGGCTACAGGTGGCGGCAATCCAATTATAAGTAGTACAGCTGCAACAACTGATTGGTTTGAGCAGTCATATAGTAGCTATAGAGGGTTTCCAGCTGCTGTAACATTTCATGAGGATAGGCTTTGGTTTGGTGGCACACCATCTCAACCAAGTGGCCTTTGGTCATCAGCAAGTGGCGAATATTTTAACTTTGATGTTGGTGATGGCGGAGCAGCTGATGCTATCGATTTAGAAGTTTCTGTTGGTGTTACTAACTTTATTCGCCATCTTGTATCCAATAGAGACTTGCAAGTGTTTTGTAATCAGGGGGAGTTTTTTTTACCAGCTTTTCAAGATCAGCCAATTACTGCATCTATTGCTAAGATTTCTGAGCAAACGCCTTTTGGCACTAGCTTTGTAAGACCAGCATCTTTAGATGGTGGTACATTATTTGTTCAAGCTACTGGCACCGCTATACGTGAATATATATTTAATGATACTGAAGGTGCGTATACTACAAACATGGTGTCGATACTTTCATCGCACTTGGTATCAAATCCAATACAATTAACAAATCTTAAAGGATCATTAGAGCGTCCCGGATCATATGCGTTCTTTTTAATGGATACAGGTGAAATAGCTGTATTCTACAGTATTCGTTCTGAGAAACGTGCTGGATGGATGCGATGGACAACCGAAGGTGCATATCATTCTGTTTGCGCTGTAGATGAAAGTTTATTTGCTGTTGCTGTGCATGATGATGGGTCTGGTACAAATAAGTTTTTTCTTGAGCAGTTTGACCAAACATTGAACATGGATTTCTCAGATACCTTTGATGGTGCGGCTGGTGTGTTTACTGTGTCTAGCCATTTTGCGAATGGTGCTGATGTAGATGTTATTGATGACACTGAGTATCTTGGGACATTTACTGTATCTGGTGGTCAGATTGATGTCAGTGCAGTTAAATCATCTGTAAAGATACAGGCTGGTTATAAGTTTCTGCCAGAGCTAAAAACAAATCCTATTGATGTATTACAGGCTCCCGGCGGCGCATTAACTGGTCGCCCTCGCAAGATTACTAATGTGATATTGGACTTAGAGGAAACATTAAGCGTATCTGTAAATAATACTAATATGATTATTCGTAATGTTAATTTTGATCCAGCTTCTCCTAGAGAGCCGTTTACAGGTAAGAAAGAGTTTCGTGGATCATTGGGTTATAGCAGAGATCCATCTGTAACTATATCGCAGGTGGCTCCGCTTGATATGCAATTAAACGGTATGGTTGTAGAGGTAGCTTACTCATGAGTAATCCAATAGCATTTTTGGCATTAGGTGGTGGCTTTATGATAGAAGCTGTTGGTTATGATCAGGCTGCAAGAGCCGAGCAAATAAAACAACAAGAAATTGCTAGACAAGCGAGAGACAATAAACTTGCAATTAAAGCGCAATCAGAGCGTGATTCCACTATTAGATCACAACGATATTCTGCGTTTCTTAGGGATTCATCTGCTATTGCTGGATATAATCGCCGTGGTTCTGATAGATCGTTAAGAGCAATACAAAAAAAAGCGCAGCGTCAAACAAGTGAAGAACTTAAACAGGTACAAATACAAAGCCTGTTTGCACGTGGCAGACAAGAGCAACGCGCTAGATTTGCTATTATGGAAGGTGAACTTGCAAGAGATCTTGCTGTTCTTCAAACAATGTCTGCATTAGCTGACACTGGTTATAAAGCATCACAGGTTTCATAATGGCAGAGATAAAAGTATTAAGACCAGCTGAAACACGCATAGGGGCAATTGGCATTGTTCCTATGGGTGATAATGCTGCTCGTATAGGGCAGCAACTTGCTACATCTGGTCGCCGTTTGAGAGAGGCGGCATTTCAAGTTGCTTATGAAAATGAAAAGAAAGAGGGGCAAGAGGCTGCTACTCTTGCCGCGATAAGTGCAAAAGATGCAAATGGGAAGATTACATTCCCAGAGATGCCAAAGGATTTATCTCCTACTGCACAAAAATATTATGAGCCTATTGCACGTAAACGCTTCTTAGAAGCTGTATCTCTTGAGATTGATGCTGTTGCTCAAAAAGAAGCTGCGAATCATGAAAGAGATCCAGAAGGTTTTGAAGATTCTTTTGACCAATATTTGCAAAATACAATCAATACATCTGGGCAGTTTAGTGATCTTGTTTCAAGTATTGGTGCTGTAACAAGCAAGCAATATGCAACAAAACTTTATGTTGACCAAGTAGAGCATAATACAAAAATTGCTGCTTCTAATGCTGTAGCAGTTATTGAATCAGAACAATCAGTAATAACAGAACTTGCTAAACAGCAAGGCGGTGCTGGTGCAGCTGAACAAAAGCGTAAAGATGTTATACAACGCGCAAAAGATGTTGTTGCTGAATATCCGCAAGTTGGAATTACTTATGAATCTAATGTTATATCTGAAGCAAACTTTAATTATGCACAAGGTCGATTAACAGCAATTACTAATAAGATTGCTAATGAGTTTCCAGATGATCCAACTCGTAAAACACCGTTTTTATCAGATGTATTAAATAATATTGCCATTGTTTTGAATGATGGCAGCTTTGAAAAAATAAGCCCAAAGATGAAATCTTTGTTGTCTCGCGCTGGTTTGAATGAGGCAACTCTCAAACAACCGGGTTTCAAAGAGCAAGGTGAGAAACTTGCAAGAGATTTGACCACCCTTCAGGGAACCGTTACTGAGCAATATAACAATGAGAAGAATGAACGTGCAGCTGAAATAGCTTTACGTAATTTAAGCAGTAATAAATCTGTTTCGCAGACTGATAGTGATAATATTATGTCTGGATACAGTATAAAGTCTGGCACTGACTTTGGTAATACAGCAGCTGCTGCACTTCAGCCACCAACAAATGAGATAGAACGTCGCGCACATGATAAACATTATGGTGCATTTAAGGCGGTAATGTTTAATCAAAGCGGCCCATTGCCTGAAGTTGCTATAGATTACCTTGAAACTATATCATCAATGCCTTCTACAGAGATTGTTGGTGCATTAAACATCTATGAGCAAGCCACACGTTTTATGCGTGGTGGTGAGGGTGGAACTGTGATGCCAGACATTCTTACTCGCGGATTAGACAAAGATACTGTTGTTTTGTATGAGACACTTTTAAATCTTCGAGACACCAGAGGCAATGATGCTCTTCCTGAGTTTATAAGTCAGTATAGGGAAACTCTTGCAAAGTATCCTAATCAAGATACGAGAAATAACCTTGTTAAAAATGCATTAGGTACTAATAAATCTGCATCAGAAGCTGTTCGTGATTTTATATCTGATATAAATGATGATGCTTCCCCACAAGAAATAGAATTTTATGCATCATTTACAGATGATTTATTAATCACTATGGAAAAGAAGCAGGTTAAAAAGATTTTGAAAAATGCTGCTAATTCTATATTTAAGGAAAGCAACTTCCTTCATAGAAGCATTGGCAGATCGCAATACGCACCAGAAGCTGCATATCCAGACACATCTACTATGCAGATCTTTGAAGAAGGTGTGGCTAAAAAACTAGAACTGCTTCCGAATATGCCTGATGACAAACGCCCTACACTTGGTAAAGATGTGTTTCTTGTGCCTGATATAAGAGAGGGTACGGCAATGCCTGTATACTATCTTGTGGATGGTGATAAGCGTTTACTTCGTGTTAATGGCAAACCTTTGTCTGTTGGTAATCAGTATGTAGCGCAAAAGATAAATGAGTTGCGTCAGCAACAAGCGGCACAGTTGCGTGTTGAGGCTGCGGCTGCACAGAAGAGAACTAGAGAGCTTCAAGAGCAATGGGATAATGGTGAGTATCTTGAAGCATCACCATTTGGAACAATGAGATGACTACAGATCTAGGTCGTAGAGATTTTTTTATTGCCATACCAAATGAAATTACAGAAGAAACACCTGTTTCTTGGTATGAAGGTTGGAAAGCTAATGCTCAATATATAAATATGCCATTTATTGAGCGTATTGAAGAAGAGCAAATCTTTGGCGGCGTTCCTGTTGATACTACATATGATGTAGCTGCTAATATATCTGAAGAACTTCTTCCATATTATGATGATCTTATTCGTGCAAAAAACGAAAAGCATCTTAGATTTCTAGAGGGTCGTGCTAGAACCGCCATAGAACGCCGTAGGAAGGCCGCTGAAGCCCCTTTCACAGCGCAACTGGCTGGTAGCCTAACAGACCCATTGGCGCTGACAGCGTTTATTCCCGGCTTGAATTACGTAAGGTTGGGTAAAACCTTTACACAAGCCATAACTAGGGCTGGTGGTGTAGGTGCTGGTTATGGCATTGCATCTGAGTTACGCCGCGCACCATTTGCTGTGGCTGACGAACCGGGTGAAACCTATGCTAATGTAGCGGCTGCTACTGTATTTTCTGCGGCATTTGGTGGTGTTATGAAAGGTGCGCCATATGCAAAGCCGTTCTTTCAAAGTGGTGCTGCTAAAGTAAATAAGCTCTTCAAAGGTGAAAAGTTTGACCATATGACGCCAACAGATAATGTTGGCCCATTATCTTTAGACGATGGCTACACACCAGCTAAAGGTGGTGACTATGATCCTGTGGTTAGCAATCCGTTGGGAAGCCCATCGCAACGTGCAATGCAAAGAACAGATATACCTGATGATGTTAAAGAATTGTTTATGTTGCTTAGTTATAATGGTGCTGTATCTACACAAGGTGCAAGGCGTGGTATTGGCATACAATCTGTTGCTCAGGAATCTGTTACCTATCAAGGGCAGTTTCAAAACCTTGTAAGACGTATGCGCGATCTTCACTCACAAGAGGTTCGAGGTATAAAAAGAGCAGCACAATTTATGCAAGTGTATAATCCTCGTAGCGGTTTTGATGATTGGGCAAATGACACAATAAGGCGTTATATATTTAGCAAGTCACGTGATCCACAACTTCGTAGGCTTGCGGCTGATGGCATATCAGATCAGCAAAAAGAAGTTGGTGTATTGATTGCGGATGCTTTCAAGGCATTTTCTGATGATATGAGATATTACGGCGTTGTCAAAGATGATGAAAAGATACGTGCATTAATTAATAAGAATCAGGCAGATCTTGATTCTGTAACAGAAAGATTAATAAAGTTAGAATCTGACATGGCTAAGATGCCCAACAAAGCTGGCACCAAAAAACAATTCGCTTTGCAAGATGCATTAGATAAACGACAGGCAACACTCAAAGCTCGTATAGAATTTTATGAAGGGCAGATTGGCAAAGTTCTTCGTGAAGATTTTACATTTCCTATTTTTTATAACAAAGATTTATTATCCAAAGATGAAGGTGCAAGGCAGGCTTTGGCAAAAATATTTGATGAAGAATTTGCCGCGCAAAGATTAGCAAAGGGTGATACTGAAATACGTGGTAGTAAAAAATTTGGAACATTTGATTTACGTACAGATGGAATGAAAACTCTTTCTCGTATCTTAGAAGAAGATGGTGAGGAAATGACTAATATTCTCAGAAGCAAAACAACAGAGGGTCGTGCAAAGCATTTGAAAAGTCGCAAGACAAATGTAGATGTAGCAAAAGTTTATGATTACATTCTTACAGACCCAGAGGTTATGTATACATATTTTGATCGTATGGGTCGCCGCATTTCATTTGCTAATAAATTTGGTGGCAGAAACATTGATGAAGTGCTTGAGGATATGGAAGATTCTCTTCGTCAAGCTGGTAAATCAAATGAAGAAATATCTCGCCTAAAAGCAGATTTTTATGGTGACTACGAGCGTGTCATGGGTACGTTGCAACGTAGTCCAGACCGTTTTGATAATGCGGCTGTAAAGGCTGCTAAGTCTTGGACGGGTTGGACATACTTGCCACAAGCAGGGATTTCTGCATTAACAGATCCCGGCTCGATTGTTATGGCTCATGGATTCAGAGATGTGTTTGAGGCTGGTTATGCAGGATTAAGTGGTGCGTTTCGGGGTAAGGTTATTAAAGAAGCCCAAGCAGCTGGTGAGTTGCTTGATATTACTAAGAATGTTTATGCAAGAGAATTGCTAAGTGATACCGTAAGGCGTGTGAAGCCTAATATGATGGAGCGTTTTATACAACGCGGCAATCAAGTATTTTATACACTCAATGGTTTGGCACCAATTACATTTGCTGGCAAAACATTAGATCAAATAATAGTTCAAGATAAATTTATTAAATTATCTCGTCAGTGGTCTGAAGGTAAAATATCTCTTTTTGATCGGGAGTATCTTGCTAGATACGGTATTGATGAGGATATGGCAAAGTTTATATCTACTGCACCAACTGAAAAAAGTGATATTGCATTATCAAAACGTGGCGGTGCATTTGAAGTTTCGAATACAGATGATTGGGATATTTCTACACCGCAAGCAAGAGAAACCCTTCGCAAATATCAAGCAGCAATACAATCACATGCAAATAATACTATTGTTATGGGTCAAACCTTTGATAAGCCATTGATAATTGATGGTATTGTATACATGAAAGACAACCCATTTTTTCAAGCAATACGAAAAAAATATCCAACACAATTTCCAATTAAAAAAATTCAAAATATTTTAGACAAATACAAACCTTTTGAAATAGAACCTCAGCTACGCACTGGTGCTGTAAATATGGTTCGTGTTGAATCTGGTTTGCTTACTACGCCATTTACATTTATGAATTTTGCTTTCGGCGCTAATAATAAAATACTTGGTGCAATAAGAGATCCGAACAGGCAACATAGATTGCAAGGTATTGTTGCTTTGCTTGGCCTTAGTTATTTGTCTTTATCCTATAAGAAACCTGATTATTGGTTTGAAAAGCGCACATCACCTGATGTTATTGCACGTGTAGTGGATCATTCTGGTGTGTTTGGTATTTACTCTGATCTTGCTTACACTGCTTTAAATATTGCTGGTAATGCTGGTGTTGTAAGTAAAGATGCATTTATACCACCAAAATACATAAATCCTAATCAAGATGAGGCATTGTTTGATGCGTTTCTTGAGCCATTAGGTGCGCCAGCTGGATTGACTACAGAGTATGTTCGAGCAGTAGATGATTATTTTTCTGGTCGTGAATCTGATGCAGCAGAAAGAATGAAGTATTCTTTGCCATTTATAGGGCTTCCTATTTTTGGTAACGATGTGAAGGATTTTGTTGGTGAACTTGGACGAAACTAATTGTGCGTTGTAAATAAAGATTTAGCATGTTAGGGGATAATTATGACTATTAACTTGGCAGATAACTCACCTCGCGTAAATTATACTGTGGCATCTGGTGTTACACAGTCTGCATTTGCTGTGCCATTTGAGTTTTTTGATGATGATGATCTTAATGTGTATGTTGCTGGCACACTTAAAACACTAACAACACATTACACAACGTCTGATGATTCTGGTAACAGTCAGGCCCACACATCAGGAACTACAGGTTATATTCACTTTACAACTGGCAATGAAGTAACTGGTGCATCTGGCGGCACTTCTGTAGTTATTACACGTGATATTGATCTTGATCGTACAACTGACTTTCCAACATCTGGCCCCTTCGATGTTGCATCCTTAAACACTGAGCTTGATCGTATGATTGCTATTGCGGCTGATATTGATGATGCTGCAAATCGTGCTTTAATTTTGTCTGACTTTGATACAACAGCTTCACTTACATTGCCTGATGTAGCTACAAGAGCTAGCAAACAACTTGGCTTCGATTCTAATGGCAACCTTGTTGCTGAAGAAGGCAAAGTAAGTACAGTTACTATTTCTGCTTCTGGCTTGTCAGCTGGTGCATCACCTACAGCAACAGCTACATTTACAGGAAGCACTGGTGCTTTGGCATTAGCTTTAGGAATACCTGCTGGCGCAACAGGCGCAACTGGCCCTGCTGGTGGTGGCCTTGCCGATTTATCGGCTGACACAACACCACAACTTGGTGGTGACTTGGATATGAATGGTAACGATATTGTTACCACATCTAACGCTACAATAGATCTTGCACCAAATGGTACTGGTACAGTTGTTGTCAAAGGAAATACAAATCCCGGCACTATTGTATTTAACTGTGAATCAAACAGCCATGGTCAAACTGTTAAGGCGCAGCCGCATAGCGCGGCAGTAACTAATACACTGACTTTACCAGCCGGAGGGAATGGTGAGTTAGTCAGCACAGTAGCCACACAGGAACTTACCAACAAGAAGATACCTGATGATGAGAATTTATCATTCGGTACAGATAGCGATGCGTTTATCAAGTACGATGAGACAACAGATGACCGCCTCAAAATTGGCGGTGCTGTAGCTGAGTTTGAAAAAGCTGTTATCGGTGCAACTGATACAGACACAACAAACACTGGCAGTGTGACGCTAGATTTTGATGCCAATCAAAACTTTGTTTTGACATTAACAGGTAATGTAACTCTGGCAAATCCAAGCACTGAAAAGGTTGGTCAGTCTGGCTTTATTGTGTTGATACAGGATGGCACAGGCAGCAGAACATTGTCTCTTGGCACTGATTACGAAACTGCTGGCGGCTCTGGCATTACCTTGTCAACTGCTGCAAGCGCAACAGATATTGTGCCTTATGTAGTTGCCGCATCAAACAGAATACTACTAGGTGCGCCACAACTGGCGTTTGCATAGGGGGTCGCTATGTCAGGGCCACTAGGTTCAAGCCAATGGATGTACAACCCAAGCACCAGTTTTTTTAGCACAACTCTTGACCAGTCTCTGCGCTTTAATGACACAGATAACCACTATTTAAATCGTGTTAGCACTACTGGTGATAGGCAAAAATGGACTTGGAGTGGTTGGCTTAAAAGGTCTACATTAGGAAATATAAATGCAATATTTTCTGAAGGCGGCACAGGAAATTCCTTTGCTTTGTACTTTTGGTCTGATAACACCATTCTTGCTCAAGCAAGAAACTCGTCATCAAATAGATTTGTGCATCAAACATCTGCATTGTTTAGAGATACAAGTGCTTGGTATCATGTTGTTTATGCTCATGATTCAACTCAAGCAACAGATACAGATAGGGTAAATTTGTATGTAAATGGTGTTGAGCAGTCTATTGTTGCAGTTGGAGGTAACACTTTTTATCCGCCATTAAATGAAAACGTCAATATAAATAATGGCGGCAATCACTCAACAGGATACGCCGCAACAAATAGTTTTAAGTGTTTTGACGGTTATATGGCAGAGGTTCATTTTGTTGATGGGCAGCAATTAGACGCAACAGATTTTGGTGAGTTGAGTAACGGCGTATGGGTGCCAAAAGAATACAGTGGGTCTTATGGTACTAATGGGTATCGCCTCACGTTTTCGTCTAATAGCTTTACAGACAACGCATCTGACCCTGATGTCTTTGCTGACCAAGCTGGA
>Ga0160423_10004345_pt1 | contig 11650 bp, 10 predicted proteins | sample CRUFie14St8metaG_FD_108191 | JGI IMG/M metagenome (GOLD analysis project Ga0160423, IMG submission 108191) | Marine microbial communities from the Costa Rica Dome - CRUD Field 142mm St8 metaG | ecosystem: Environmental > Aquatic > Marine > Oceanic > Photic zone | place: Costa Rica: the Eastern... | reverse complement strand
TTGGCGCTGGATTTGGTGGCATTGGCCTGATGGGCCTCATCCTTGGGTTCACCCTCGAGCAAGGCGAGGCCACCACGACCTTGCTGTACGCCATGGCCGCAGCGTACGCCTTCCTGCTCGGTGCACTTCTATTGGTCAAGCAGAAAGGGCACATGGACCACTTGCCCAAGCCTCCGCTGGTGATTTTCCCGACCATGCTGGTGCTGTGCATCGTCGGCGCCGTGCTGTGAGGGGCGGTCACCCGAAATCACTGCACCGACACGTTGTCCGTGCCTTGCATGAAATTCTCAGCCTGGAGTTTGAGATCCATCAGGCTCACGTCACAAACCGTCGAGCAGATGTCGACACCGTTCTCGCTTAGCGTTCCAATTTCCCCTTCTTCCCACACCGCGTAGTATTCGTCAACGCCAGAGAAGGTGATGATGCACGGAGAGTCTGAGCCAGTGCTGCAGGCATACTCCTGATTCCCAACCGTCAAGGTCACAGAAAATCCGTAATAGTACTCGCTGATGCCCCAATCGAGTTCGCCGAGGAACCCGTCAATTTCAACGTCGATCAGGTGATCGTTTGTTGCGGTTGACACGTCATCGGGATGGTCGACGGCGAGGTAGGAGGCGTTCCATGCGTCCCAGTAATTTGGGCCGCTTGGGGGGTTGTAGATGAACGAACAAAAGTCGGGAAATGCCGTGGCGTTGATGGCTGCGTGCAGCGAGGCGTCGTCTGAAAAGACGCCAACTCGATGGTACACCCTGCACACGGTTGGACGCTCATGATGCATGGTCCCGGTAAGGGTGCCGTTGTCGTGCCATCCCTCGGTGTAGATAGAACTGATGAACATCAGGTCTCCATCCACGTGGGCGTTGGAAACGAGGTGTTGTTCTCCGTTCCACGCATCGTTCATCATGATGATTTTGTGTTGATGACCGTTGGTTTCCCAGCAGTGGTCCACACCGTCAAAATCTGGGTCAGTGATGCGTTTCTCCATCGTTCCATCCTCATCAAAATTCATCCATCGGTTGCTTTGGGAGCCCTCGCTGGCCAGGACGGTCCAATTCCCGACAAAATCAGGGTTCTGTGTGCCGTTTGGACAGAGCACCACGGGCTCGGCAGGCTCGATTTCTTGTTCCAAGCAACCGCTCAGCATGGCCGTCAACAGGGTCAACGACAACAGGACTGCGGACCGGGTCATGCGTCAATGGAGGCGCTTCTCGGCCTTCATTGATTCGCTGGACGCGGTGGGAGGACGTGCGGATTGCATCGGCCTGCATCCCGCCTCAGGGCGGTGCACGAGCGTTGATGAGTGGTTGCATCGGGTTCCCCGTATGGTGGACGATGCGTCAGGGTTTCCGCTGTGGTACCATTCGCTCTACACCGACGGCATTCATCCTGAAGCGCGCTTCCCGCGCGACCGGTACGTCAGGTTGCTCAATCGTTTGACGGGCAACGCCCCACAAGGGGCCATCGACGTGCGAACGCCAAACGCGATCCAGCAGGAGGTGCTCCATCTCGCGCATGACGTGACCTATGTGGAGCGTTTCCTGAACGGCGAACTGGACGCCAGCGAGGAGCGGAGGATCGGCCTGCGCCCTTGGACGCCGGACATGATCGAGCGTACCATGCGTCTGATGGGCGGAGCGGTAGAAGCCACTGAGCATGCCGTGCGGCACGGTGGATTTGCGGGCAACATGGCGGGTGGCACGCATCACGCTCACCACGATTTCGGCTCAGGCTATTGCGTGTTCAACGACCTCGCCGTGTGCGCCCTCCACGCCATCACATCGCTCGGACTTGACCGCGTGGCCGTCCTCGACCTCGACGTGCACCAGGGCGACGGCACGGCCAGCATTCTCGCCGATGAACCGCGGGTTCTGACCGTGTCTGTGCATTGCGCGACGAACTTTCCGTTCCGCAAAGCCGTCAGCGATCACGACCTCGTACTTGAGCCCGGTTCAGGCGATGAGGCCTACCTTGAGGCAACGCAACAAGGGCTTGAGCTGTGCCTTGGATTCGAACCGGACCTTCTGCTCTTTCAAGCCGGGGTCGATGGCCTTGAGGCGGATGCGCTCGGCAAATTGTCCGTGACCAGGGAAGGCATGCAGCAGCGCAACGCGGTGGTGTTTGATGCCGCTGCCGCCAGCAACATACCGACGGTGGTCTTCATGGGTGGCGGGTACGCCAAGCCGATCGACGCCACGCTGGACGCCTTCGAGGACCTCTTCTTGGCCGCTGCTGATGCTCACCAGCAGCGCAACATCACGGGTTGAGCCCTTGCCGGACGAACATCCACGTTCCGCTTCACCCGAGAACCAACAGCACGGGCATGATGGAGAGAAAGCACAACGGAAGCGCCATGACGACGCCCGAAATCAGCGCCATATGGTGTTCTTCAGCTTCAGCGTGCTGAGGAAACACTTGGGCACCCACAAGCAATGGTGCGTGACAGAGCATCAGGCTGCTGAAGAACAACCCACCTCCCCAATGCCACGGATGCCCAAACGTGAGGAAAAACAGCAACCAGACGCACATGGCCATAAGCACGACCCCTCCAAGGGCCATGAGACGCTGGCGCCTGTACGGTTTGGTGATGATGTGGTGCAAAGAGGCCAACCCGTAGAAGGGTAGAGCCATGAGAGCGCCCCACCACATGTCGTCGTCGCCCGTGGGCCACATGAGGGCGAGACAAACGGTCGGGGCAAGCGCGAACAATAGCAGAGCAACAGGGAAGGGTTCCTCCTCCATGTCTGTGCATGTGTGGTCGAGTGAAAGAAGGCTTTGCGCCTTTACCCCTGACGGCGGCTCAGAATGGTCACCTCAAAAGGTTGCGAGCTCATTTCTCCTTCTTGGCTTGACGCGCTCGAGCCCTCAACATGTGCGGCTTTGTTGTAGCTGACCGAATTTAATTGCGGAAGTTTTCCTTGATACCGGGCCCAAAACTTCTCCGCGCCTTCTCAACCTTGGCCGAATCAGGATGCGGGATTTCTTCCTTGGAGTCGGCCCAAGTACGGTCCATATCGCGCCACCTTTTGCTTCGCTCCAGTTGCCGGTTAACATCAAAATTTCTCATTCATGCACGAAGGCATGGACAGCAGCACCCGCTCACGCCGTTGCAGGCGTTAATTTATGGTTCGTCAATACGAGTGCCAGCCATGTGTAAGCATCTCCTCTATGTGCTGACGGTGGTCCTGCTGCTGCCCTTGTCCGGATGCGTTGTGGAGGAGCCTTCGGAGCTTGAGGGTGACTGGTATTTCGTCGAGGATCTTGTGCTTGACTTCAAGCGGGACGGCGTCATCATTGGGTACGTCGACGATGATGAACGCGAAGGCCGCTGGTTCGTCGACGATGATGGCTTGCTGAACGTCGAATGGGACGATGACTCCGAGGCTTTTGCTTCCGTCCAATTCGAGGTGAATGGAACCTGGTTGTTCATTTACGACTCCGCAGACGACGCGTGTGGCGTGTTGTCTCGAACGAGCATCGACAGTTCGGTGTGGTACGATGAACTCGAGGCCCTGACCTATCCGTCGTTTTGTCCCTCAGAAGCTGAGGCGTGAGCAGGCTCCTTCGAGCCGCCTTTCTCCTCCATCCGTTCATGCAAGGTCCAGCATGCGACATACACAGGCCGGCTGTGTTGCAGTCGCTTTGGGTGCCCGCATGGCGTCGACCAGTAATGCTGATGTCAAAGGGTTCCGGGCTTCACCCCACATTCACCTCAAAACAGGCAACTGGACGTGAAATGCACGGATTTTCGAAGTCAGACTTGAAGGTCGCGTCTCAGCAGTTTCGGATGCCCTAATTTTTAGGGGTCCGAGGTTTGAACCGACCATGCACCTCTTTTTTCCCGGCATGATCGTGGGCATCATCTTGCTCCAGACAAGCATCGTTGCACCAACCTTGTTCAAGAACCTCAAGATCGAAGAATTCGGAAAGGTCATCCGAGCCTTGTGGCCGAAGTTCTTCGTGTTCATCTCAGTTTTAGGAGGCGCAACCTTGGCGTCGTTGTATTTCGGAGATGAGGGCACAACCGCCCACTACATCATCGCTGGAGCCACGACCTTGTTTGCCGTTGTGTGCTACGCCATCATTCCCGCAACCAATCGAGCCACGGATGAGGGGAATCAGAAATTGTTCAACATCCTTCACAAGATGAGCGTCTACCTGACGGTCGCCATGCTTCTGCTCAACATTGGCTACCTGTTTGCGTGATGCGATGGGTACTCTTTGTGATGATATGATTGGTTCCTCTAATCGGCGGCTTCGTGGAAATTTATTCCATGAATACCTGTACCCTATCCCAAGGCTGGTTATCAGCAAATCTTGTTGAATCCCCATAGATTGTAACATACTTTTCACAATAATTGGTGGAACAAATATCGACTCCGCTTTCTGAAATTGTTATCCTCTCTCCAAGATCGAAAATTCCATCCCCATTACCCTGTATTTCGGTTATCTTGCAATCGGATGTTGATGCTTGACCTGGATTTGAGCAAGTAATTTGATTGGTTCCATCTCCATCATCATCCAATGTAATTATCAAGTCGGACCATTGCAACTCGACATTTTCCAAATAAGTCACTTCAATATTCATGAGGTTATCATTGGTGTTTGTTGTAACCTCGTCCGCATGGTCATCTGCCCTTGCCTGCATCATAGCGATGGATTCACTCGAATCATCTTCGTCATCATCTCTATTTTGCTCATCGAGGCAACCCGATAATGGCAGAAACAAAACAAACAGCAAAACAAAACATTGGTGGCTTCTCATAGCACTTCTGTTAATTGATAAAAAATAAATCAATCCCCCAACCAAATCGAATTTGGATGTAGTCAAAGGGTATATCTGAATACCCATTGCTGAAGTATTGACAAATCAATGGGCTTGCAGTGGGTCTTGTCAGATGCTACCCATTGTAACAGCAACACGGCGGATATCATTCCCGATTGAACTTGCTTAGCAGGAAACGCTCCTAATGGATCAGTTCGATGTCGATTCTTGGATCCGACATAAACACAATGCTGCTGTCGATGGCAATGAGCACGGGTCCGCCTTCTTCGATGTTGACGAACATCATGGTCGTGTTTGTGGATTCATCGCCTTCAAGCCATTTTCGTGCCTCAACGGCAGTCCACGTTTTGTTGTCATAATACGTATCGAAGGGGCAGTTGTAGAGCCCTTGGCATTCAAAATACGTGTAGTATTGCCCGCGGCCAGATCCCGCGAAGACGTCCACTCGAGCGTACACGGCATCGCTGATCCATTGCTGGTCCCTGTCCTGGGTGGGAATCTCCCACGCATGGACGGTGAAATTCACCTCGCCGACGCTGTAATTCTGAACCTCACCGATGTACTCTCCATAGAGCCTGTCCCAACATTCGCCGAGCAGGTGGTAGGAGGTTTGTCCGTTCCCATAGCAGCGGGATTCCGTTGACTCTTGGTCTGGAAACATCTCGATGATTGGAGTGAGCACCAGGACGAGGAGATACGGGCCGAACATGAACAAGACCCACATGAACTTTCGAGGTGAGCGGCGCTTCTCTTCGGTGAGTGAGTCTTTCAGCGCCTCATTTCTGACCGGAGCAGGTCGTGGTGGCTCTTCCTCAAGCTCCTCATCATCGTGGTCCCATGGCGCCCTATTGCTGATCGAATCTGGTTGCTGAGTCGCTCCTTTGAATTCGGCCCAAAAGTGGTCTGACGCTTCCACAGGGCTGGATTCTTCGGGTTGCGGAGGTGCTTCCTCGAACTCGGCCCAGTCCTGTTCCTGAGTCTCTGCACCGGTGGCTGAATCAGGTCGTGGAAGGTCACCTCCAATCCCTTGTCCGAGACCGTCCATGCTGAATCGCCTCTTGCGTTGAATCACTCGTTGCCCAAATTCAAGATTTCGTTGTGATGCTCGCTTGGATCACATCGCTTGCTCGTTTCAGAAACATGCGACATAGATAGGCCGTGTGCGATGTGGGCAGGTCGGGTGACCCGATGGCCTCGTTCCGTATCTGTTCCAATTGCTTCGGCGTTCAAGTCTATCCCTACATGGGTTTCATGACCGGCCAGCGCTACCAGTGCCAGGAATGCGAGGAGATCTTCGTCATGCCCATCGAATTCGAAAACACGGAGGAGTACCTCGAATTCCTCAAGGTGCAAAGCCCGAAGAAATTCGCTGAACTGAAGGCCGTCTTGGAAAGTAGGGATTCTGGCGAAGGGAACGAGGGCGCAGACAAAACGGGTTGAGCCGTCAAGGCTGGAGTTCTGACCACCGACGAAGCCCTTCGCGGGAAGTGGGAGGAATCAACGTTTTTTAGGGCGCCCTAAAATTATGAAGGTGGTCCGTTTGGACGGGACATGGACGCCAAAGAGAGCCGTACATTGACGGCCGTTGGCGTAATATCTGCGCTTGTTTTGGTGGTGAGTCTTGGTTACGAATTCCTCCTTCACGAAGAGGAGGAGGTTTCGTTTTCCATCGCTGAAGATGTCTTGATGGAAGACGTTGACCGGCTCGCCTCATTTGGACCGAGGGTGGCCGGTTCGGCCGAAGAAACCCTAGCAACGGAATACATCAGTCAACGGTTTACTGAGATCGGTCTGCAAAACGTTCGAGTGGAAGAATTTGACGTGACTGGGGCTTGGTTTGTCGACGCAGAGCCTGATGAACATCAAATTTTGATGCACGCCCAACTCGAAGCGGGCCTCCAAAACGGTCCGGGCCTCCCCGACGGTACAGCTGGTTCAGGACGGGTGGCCATCGACGAAACTGGGTCCCTCAATCACATTGAATCATTCACATACCTCGGTTACTCTGGTGCCAACCACAAGCACGACAACATGCTGACGTTCCTCGGAAACGGTTCTTCCGAGGCCTTTGCCAGTGTTGGGGACCTGACTGATCTTGCTGTGATGATCGAATACGATTCCGCCAGAAGCCTTGCGGACATCTACCGAGATGCCATCGACCGAAACGCAGGCGTGGTCATGATTTACACGGTGGGTGTCGAAACACCTCCCTTCCGTTCGGTGACCGTGCAAGAGGACGGAGCGACCGTCCCCTTTCCAGATGCTTACGGTGGGCAATATGCAGACGCTCTAATTCCTTACATCTACATCTCAGAAAGCGTGGCCATGCTGTTCCATGATTACATCGAACAAGCTGAGGGTGACCCAACCTTGTATGCTTCATTGGACGGTTTCTGGGAAGGCAACAACGTCGGGACGCGATCCGTGAAAGTCGTCACTGGTGAATTGCCTGGGCAAGGCGACGGCGAGATTTTGATTGGCGCTCATCACGATTCGGTGTACATCAGCCCCGGCGCGGTGGACAATGCCGTTGGTGTGTCTCAATTGTTCGAGGTCGCCTCACAGTTGCAAGGCCTCACCCTTGAATCGACCGTCACCTTTGCCACATGGGGTGGTGAGGAACTGGGACTGCTGGGCAGCCAAGCCTACATCGAAGCCTATCCGGACGTCATCGATGACTTGGACCTCTACATCAACATCGATTCAACGAACCTTGACCCAACCAAAGGGCTCGGCACTTTGGGCATCGAAGCATCCGAACAGGGCCTTGCAACTGCGGTGTCCAAGATCGGTGAGGCGGTGCTGGAGGACGCGCGTTGGGAAGATTACAACGCTGCGGTCTCTTTGAACAGCGATGCGGGAAACAGCGACCATCGCGCGTTCAACCAGCATGACGTCACCACGGTTGGATTGTTTGGTTGGTCCTATGAGGAGCATCACCGCCAGACAGACGTCCCCAACGTGGTGAACGAGGACGGCATGCCGCTCGCTGTTGAGGTGGTGCTTCGCATCGTGATGGCGCAGGGAGGGCACCAGAGCGTTGAGGAACCGCTGATCCAAATTTCAGGGCTTGAAGGAGAATCCAGCTCGTGGGTGTTTCCTTTCGTACTCGCGCTGTTGGCCGGTCTTGCAACCGGGTTGGGTGGACTGATCGTTTTCATCGTCAAAGAGATCAGTCCTGAAATGATGGCGTTTTTGTTGGCCATGGCTGCGGGTGTGATGCTTCTCGTTTCTTTCCTCGATTTGTGGTTCCGTCAAGCTCTTGACAACGGATTCCTTCCCATTACCGCCTCTTTCCTTGTTGGTGTGGGCATCGTCTTTGCTGTAAGCATGTACACGCGGAAAGGAGAAGACGTTGTTGAGATGTCGCGTGAGAGAAAACTGTACGCATCAGGGATGCTGACGGCCATCGCGTTGGCCATTCACAACTTCCCTGAGGGATTGGCCATGGGCGTCGCCGTTCAGGAATCTGCCCAGTATGGCCTCGTGCTCATGGCAGCCATTGCCTTGCACAACATTCCCGAGGGCGTTGCGGTTGCTGCTCCCATCCAAGCAGGCGGCGGTGGACGGCTGAAAGCGACCATGATCGCGATGGGCACTGGGCTCACGGAACCGCTTGGGGCCCTGTTTGCATTGCTGATTTTAGGACCAATTTTGACGCCGTTTTCCGTCGGATGTGCGCTTGCTTTTGTTGGTGGAATCATGACGGTCGTTGCGTGCAAAGAACTCATTCCACAGGCCTGGAATCAGAACCGTCCGCGCCACATGGCCGTTGGCGCGCTGTTTGGTGCGGCCGTGATGCAGTTGAGTCTCCTGCTCCTTGGATGAACGACAGCAAGGTCTGTTTGGTTTGCCCAAGATTCGGTATGGACTCTTGCGCGTTCACACGCTGAGCTCGGTTCCTTCCAAGGAACGATGCGTGCGTGATCCAAACCATGTCAGCGCCTCACCGTCGATAAGCCTGCACCACGGGCGAGGAGCACCAAGAGCTTCGACGGCGTCGGCGATGGCTTCACCTTCTTCCATTGTAAACGCATACGGTTCACTGGACAGCAGCAGGCCCTCGATGCGGTGTTCGACCAAGGCCTGGGGCGTCACCACAGGATACCCATTGCCTCCAGGCTCGAGGTCAGGCACGGTCCACCCCATCACCTCCAGCAAGGCACCTGCGTAGCGTCGTGGCCCCACGGCCATGAGGGGCTCGTGCCAAATCATCGAGGCCACGCGTGGGCCGGGCGTTTCGGCTGAGGGCTGCTCGGCAAGCGCGGCTTCAGTGGCGTTGGCCAGGCGTTCACCGTCCTCGGCGCGTCCAACCGCCTCGCCAAGTTCCCGCAACAGTGCAGGGACGTCAGACGGATGCTCAACGGTGGAGACCACCACCGCCACGCCCTGTTCGACCAGCGTGTCATGCACCGCTTTCGGGTTCTCTTCACGGTCGAGGACCACCACATCAGGACGGGCATTGACGATCTTGTTCAGGTTCGGCGTTTTCGTGCCGCCCACCACGGGAACGTCGTGCGCAGCCGCAGGATGGATGCACCACGGGGTGCGTCCGACCACCTCGTCCAAGCCCAAGCCAAGGTCGAACAGGGTCTCGGTCAAGCTCGGGACCAGGCTGACCACGCGCACGCTCAGGCCTCGACGACAAGCACGTGGACCGTAGCGCCGTCCACCTCGAAGCCTTCTGCTTCTGCGGGCGCGTCGCCCAGATCGTGGAACACGGCCTCTGCGGCGCGCGTTTCGCTGGCGATGTACTGGCGGTCCGTCGCAGCGAGGTCAGGAGCGTTGGTCGTCCAGACCTGCAAGGAAATCGTCGCTTCGATGGCCAAGTCAAGCGCCTTCCGGCGGGCCTGCACGCGTCGCGTGATGTCCCGGGCCAGTCCACGGCTGAGCAACGCCGGCGTCTCTGCCATGTCGAGCACGAGGCTGACCTGTGCTTCGCCGTCTTGCGTGTTGAGCGTCATGGCCGCGAAGCCCTCGCGCTCCGTCCGTCGAACTTCGATGTCTTCTGGCGTGATGGCCACGCCCTCGATGGTGCAGGAGCCGGCGTTGATTTCGGCGAGCATTGCTTCAGGATCTTCGGCGTTCTTGATGGCGTTCGCGATGTCGTTCACCGCCTGGCGCGCCTTAGGCGCGAGGGCGCGGAAGTTCGGCGCGAGCACGAGGCGCTGGAAGCGGTCCAAGTCCGCCTCGGCCTGAATGGCCTCGACGTTCAGCTCTTCTTCCAACAGGTCGTGGAATTCGGAGAGGTCCGGGCCGGCCACGATCCATCCTTCCCGGCACGGCAGGCGCTGGCGGCGGTTGGCGTCCACGCGTATGCGTCGGCCGGTTTCGGCGAGTTCTCGGACCAGTGCCATGGTCGCCTCGAGCGAGGCATCTTGCGGAGGCAGGCTCGCCGTTGCGGCTTCGGCGGTCGCATCCCACGCGTCGGCGGTCGCGCCTTCAAGCGCGCCGGGGGTGCCCAAGGGCCAAGCGGCCTGATGCACCGCGTCACCGGTCAAGTTGCGGTGGATGACGTCGACCATGAAAGGCGCCACTGGGGCCACGAGACGGCACACCGTGGTCAGCACCTCATGGAGGGTGTGCTGGCAAGCGAGTTTGTCCACAGTCTGAGCGCCGTCCCACAGACGGCGGCGGCTTCGACGGACGTACCAGTTGGAGAGGTCGTTAACGATGAAGTCCTCAAGTTCGCGGCAGGCCTTGTGGTAATCCCAGGTGACGAAGCCCTCGTGGTAGGTCTGAGCCACGGTGTTCAGCCGGGAGAGGACCCATCGGTCCAGCGCAGGTCGGTCCGCAACGTCAAGCGGCTCGGAGGTCTCGGCATCGTAACCGTCCAGCGCGGCGTAATCGGCATGGAACTTGTAGACGTTCCACAGGGTGAGGAACATCTTCGCATAGGTCTCTCGCACGCCGTTTGAGTCGAATTTCAATGGATTCCACGGCGCTCCTGCGGTCACCATGTACCAGCGCGTGGCGTCGGCCCCTTCGCGGTTGAAGTGGTCCCAGGGGTCGACGATGTTGCCGCGGGATTTGGACATCTTCTTGCCCTCGGCGTCGAGGATGAGGCCAAGCGACAGACAGCGCTTGTAGGCGGGTGAATCGAACACGGTCGTGGACACAGCAAGCAGCGTGTAGAACCAGCCGCGGGTCTGATCCACACCTTCGCAGATGTAGTCCACAGGGAAACTGGCCTCGAAGCGCTCGCCACCGTCGAAGGGATGGTGCCACTGCGCAAAGGGCGCGCAGCCCGAGTCGAACCAACAGTCCATCACGAAGGGCTCGCGCTGCATCGGCAGCCCGGTTGGGCTGACGAGGGTGTAGGCGTCCACCACCGGCCGGTGCAGGTCCACGTCGTCGGGGCAGGCCGGGTTCTCGAAACCGGCCGCGTTGGCTTTCTCGACCTCGGCCTGAAGTTCGGCGATCGAGCCGACGCACAGCATTTCGCCGGTTTCGCTGCGCCACACCGGCAGGGGCGTGCCCCAGTAGCGCTCACGGGAAATGGCCCAATCCTTGACGTTGCGAAGCCACTCGCCAAAGCGCCCTTCGCCGACCCAGTCGGGAGCCCATTCGACCTGATCATTGAACGCGAGCAGGCGCTCTTTGACCGCGGTCATGCGCACAAACCAGCTGTCCATCGCGTAGTAGAGCAGCGGATGGTCGGTACGCCAGCAGTGCGGGTAGTCGTGGAGGTAGGCCTTCTCACGGTACAGCACGCCTGAGGCGGCGCCGTTGTTTCCCGGTCCCCCTTCGGACGCGAGCAGGCGGATGATGTCCTCGTCGCAGGATTTGACGTAGCGGCCGCTGAGTTCGGGGTGGACGCCTTCAACGAAGGCACCGTCCATGCCCACAGTGTGGTGGGCGGGAAGG
>Ga0160423_10004344_pt1 | contig 11652 bp, 25 predicted proteins | sample CRUFie14St8metaG_FD_108191 | JGI IMG/M metagenome (GOLD analysis project Ga0160423, IMG submission 108191) | Marine microbial communities from the Costa Rica Dome - CRUD Field 142mm St8 metaG | ecosystem: Environmental > Aquatic > Marine > Oceanic > Photic zone | place: Costa Rica: the Eastern... | reverse complement strand
ATTTCATAGATGTCATTGTCTTCATCTATTTTAAAGGTAATATTTTTTAACATAGTATTATTTTTATTAAGTTCATTTATATTATCCAACAAGTACAGTATTTAGTTTGTAAAAGTAGTATAATTGTTTATGTGATAATTTTAGTGTTGAGGTATTCTACTCACTCTCTTTACTTACAATTATTGTTTCAATATATTGTAATGTAATTCCAAGTACAATTAGTATTATTAAATCATGTATCATAATAGTGTGACATTAGGTAGTTAAGTAAAGTATAGTAGTGGGCAAGTGTCACAGTTTTTACACTGTGTACTTTCTCGCCCAAGTTGGTAAGTTATTACTATTAGTGTAGTTACCATACTTCTGAAAACATTCCATTGTTTCTAACTTTTCTTGATTTGCACTATATACTGCATCATGGTCATAAGTGAATGTTTCATTTTTCTTGTTAGTAAAAGTAATAATTGTATTGTTACCAATTAGTGTTTTTCTGATTACAAATCTTTTAGTAGTTAAATTTGACATAGTTAATTAATTTAAAGTTTTATATTTTATTTACATTATTATTATCCAACAATAGTAGTATTTAGTTTGTAAAACGTAAAATGTTTTATAAAAAATAAATAGTAAAGTAAATTGTATGTACAAAAGTAAAAGCGAAAAGCATGAAACGAAAACGAAAAACGTAAGCGGGGCTAGTGTAAAAAAAAGCGTTTTAGTTACGCAGGCCAAGGTAGGGGGGAGGGGGGCTATGCAATACTACTATATACATTACACTAAAATTTATGGTCTGCGAGTAATAATATATTCATGGCTTATATACAAACAAAAAACCCTATTGTTAAAACAGCTTGTGGTAGACGCAGAGCAGGTGGTATAGGTAGAGGCTTTACGCTAACCGAAGAATCACCGATGCAGAAACGTAAACCAGACGTTAGGCGTACTATAGGGCCTGGTAAAAACTTCAACAAAGCTAGATCTACAGGTACCGGTGCCGCGGCAGGTGGTGGTATGACTAAAAAGGGTGTTGCTGAGTATCGTCGTAAAAATCCAGGTAGTAAGCTACAAACAGCTGTAACTACTAAGCCATCAAAACTAAAACCAGGTAGTAAAGCTGCAAAGCGTAGAAAGTCGTTTTGTGCTAGATCAAAAGGCTGGAAAAGCAAAAGAGGTTTAGCTGCTAGACGCAGATGGAACTGTTAATATACATGTTATGAGTAAAGCAAAACTTAGAGAAATATCAAGCGAATTAAAAAAAGCTAGCAATACGCACGGATCGCAAGCTAAAAGAATAGATGCATTGTTAGAATCTACATCTAGTCCTCTTAAAAAAATATCGGCTGCTTGTAAAGCTGCTGCTAAACGTAAGTTTAAAGTATGGCCTTCAGCTTATGCTTCTGGTTGGGGCGTAAGATGCACGCGTAATCCTAGTAAATATTTAGGTAGAAAAAAGAAAAAGTAATGTTTAAAGACTTTAAAATAAAAAAGTACTTGGACAAAAAACCACCAAGCAATAGTTCTTTTACTACGATGCAAGAAATTAAAGAACTTAATAAAATACCTATTAATGTTAAGTTTGTTAAAGAGAAAGATGATATTGAAGCATCGTTTAAACAAATTATTGATAGGCATAAGCTAGAAGTGCCTAAAAATTTAATAAGTAATCTTATAGAAGAGTCTTCAAAAATAATAATGAAGATAAAAAAACACCATAATAGACCAAGACCTAAAGTAATGGCTAAAAAATTAAATATAAAGTTTGATGATAAAGAGCTAGATTCAATGAAAACACCGTCATACCCGTCGGGTCATTCAGCTCAAGGCGTTTTAATAGCTAAAGTATTGTCAAAAATGCATCCAAAACACGCCAAAGCGTTTAAAAAAATGGGTGAAGACATATCATATAGTAGAAATGTAGCGCATGCTCACTATAAATCTGATAGTAATTTTGGAAAACAAATAGGTAGTGACATGAGCAAGCACATAAAAGATAAAGTATAATGTATAATCAGTCAAATAATCCGTTTAAAAAGCGTATGGGTAAGTTTCAACACTCAGACGCGCCTGATGCTAAAGGTAAATTTAAAAGTTTATCAGCTTCTGCGCTTGCTAGTTGGATGATTAAGTCAAGAAAAGGTAATTTATCAAAAATTATTAGTAGTTTAAATCAACAAGTTGTATTTAGAAGAAACAAAGATCCAAAATATGCTGCAAAAATGCGTAGAACTATGGATATTGTACGTAAAAGACTAAATAAAAACAAAAAATCATAATTATGGCATTTAAAATGAAAAACAAAGAGGTTATGAAGCTAGCTAAAGAAGCTGGCAATAACAGAATATCACCAATGAAAAAAGATGATTTACCTCCGATACCTGGATCTTACGAGGCGGTAATGGCGGGTGAAGATCTTGGTGCTATGGAAAAGTTGTATCAACACATGTTCAACGAACTCGATTACGCAAAATCTAATGCGAGCAAAAGAAGATTAAAAGACATGATGGGCAAGATAAAAACAAAAATGGATTTGGAAAAAGTGCGCCAAGGAGTAGTTACGCCCGCTCAAGATTATTATCTTGAAGACGAATTTAAAAATATTCCGTCTAGACAAGACAGACTTAAGTAGTATTTAAATGAGTAAAGCTTATAGAGGTGTTTTAAAAGCTCGCATCGCTAAGATATACGGCGGTGATGTAACTATAGAAAAGTGTAAAAAGCTAAAAGCTAGACCTAGCGCTACACCTCGAGACAAGCAACTATGTAATTGGTTTATAAATATGCAAACAAATAGACCTTCGCCAAATAAAAAACGTAAAGATCCTGTAGTAGGTACAGGTAAAAAGCCTAAAGGCTCAGGTAGACGTTTATATACGGATGAAAACCCTAAAGATACTGTACCTATTAAGTTTGCTACTGTAGCTGATGCTAGAAGAACTATAGCTAAAGTAAAAAGAATAAATAAACCTTATGCTCGTAAAATACAAATACTAACAGTATTAGAGCAAAGAGCTGAAGTTATGGGTAAGATGGAACAAGCAAGGCTTGCAAGAGCTGCTAAAAAACAATTAAAAGCACAACATGTACGATCAAACAAATAATCCATTTAAAAAAGTTAAAGGCGGCGGTACTAGAAAAGTGTGCCTGCCTGCTGCTAAAGTTCGTAGCATGTCGCCTGAACAACGTAGAAAAGTTGTTGCTGCTAAAAGATCTGCAGCTAGTAAAGGTAAATACAAAAGATCAAGTAAGTCGTTCGTTAAAGGTGCTCGTAAAAAAGGCGCTACATTACGCGACTGGTTTAAAAAAGAAAACTGGGTGCAAGTAAGTAATCCTAGTAAAAAGTGCGGTGAAAAATGAGAAAGCAAAAGTTAACAGCTACTGCTGCTCGTATGAAGGCTATAAGAGATAAAAAAGCCGCAATGACAGCTGATCGTAAAGCTAAAAAGGCAGAAAACCAAAGAAAACGTAGAGCTGCAAAGAAAAAAGGTGTTAAGCTAAAAGGTAAAGACTACGATCATACTAAAGGTAAATTTGTATCTGTTAAAGCAAACAGAGGTGGTTTTGGTAAAGGCACAAAGAAATAAGTAATAGTATAAACACAAACAACTTAATATTAAGAAAATGAAAAAAGGTCCGATGAAAATGGCTAAAAAAACAGCCATGAAAAAGAAAAGCGAAAAAATGCCAATGAAAAAAGATCCAAAGACAGGTAAAGAAATACCTGCGTTTTTGATGAAAAAAGGTAGTGCAATGAAACTTACAGCTGCACAAAAGAAAAACTTAAACCCAGGTTTACAAGCTGCTATCAAAAAATCAGAGGGCGATGTGATGAAGTTGAAAAAAGAAGCTATGAAGCTTAAAAAGAGTTCTTCAATGATGATGAAAAAAGCTGCAATGAAAATGAAAAAAGTTTCAGCTATGAAAATAAAAATGAAAGACTCTGCTATGAAGCTTAAGAAAGCAGCAGCGATGAAGATGGGGCATAAGAAAAAATAATTCGGAAAGTCCGAATACCACGTTATTAACCTAAAACCAAATTATTATGACGTATTTGTATTACAAACAAAGTAGTACGTGGACAGGTAGTTCACAAGTAGACGAGAAAACCAAAAAGCAATGGGAACACCTAGCTAATAAAAAACATTGGCGAATAACCCAACTGCCTAACGGTTATTATCAAACCGAAGTTTCTCACCCTAATGACGCTGACAGATGGTCAGATGTTACAAGAAGAGAAACCCTTGAAGGTGCTGAATTAGCAATTGACGGAAGTGTAGAGCACTTTACTAAAAAGCTTGAAGCAACTAAAGGACCGAAAGTAGTTAAGACTTTTGAAGAATAAACTCAAACCTAATTAAATTAAATTAAATAAAATGGAGTATAATAATCCTAGTCTCCTTATCAAAGAATTAAACTTTGGTAAGGATGCTAAAGCTAAAATTAGCGCTGGTGTTAAAAAATTAGCTAGCGCTGTAAAATCAACACTTGGTGCATCTGGTAAATGCGTAATATACGAAGATGCTAGAGGCAACCCAGTCATCACAAAAGATGGTGTAACTGTTGCAGAAAGCGTAGTTCTTTACGATCCAGTAGAAAACATGGGCGCTACGCTAATAAAAGAAGCAGCACGTAACACTGTTAAAGAAGCCGGTGACGGCACAACTACCGCGACTGTATTAGCAGAGTCTTTGTTAAATACAGTAAACTCACCTAACTATAAAGACTGCACCGCTCGTGATCTACGAACCGGTGTTAATAGTTGTTTAGCAAAAATAAACGACTATTTAGATTCAATTAAAATAAACGTAGATAATGACATGCTTACTAACGTAGCTACTATTAGTTGCAACAACGATAAAGAGTTAGGTGTTATTATAGCAGAAGCTTATACTAAAGTTGGGGATAATGGCGTTGTCTTGATGGAAGAGTCAGAAACTGAAGAAACTTATGTTGACATCGTTGATGGCGTACAGTTTGACTCTGCTTTAACTTCATCGCATTTTATAACTAATGTTGAAAAGCAAAAGTGCGAGCTTGATAATCCGTTGATATTAATATGTATGTCAGAAATACCTAACATACGTAAAATACAAAACGTGTTAGAATATGTTATTAAAAACAATAGAGCGCTTTTAATAGTAGCGCCAGTTAGCCAGCAAGTTAAATCTGCACTTTTAATGAATAAAGTAAAAGGCAACATTAAAGTCAATATTATTGATTTACCAGGCTTTGGCCCTACCAAAAAAGATACATGCGAAGATTTAGCTATATTAACAGGTGCTAAATTAATGAATGAAGAGCTAGGTGATGATTTAGATTTAATGAAGCCTGACTGTTTAGGTGAAGCAGAATTTGTAGTAACAGATAACAATAGTACCGTAATAACTACTGTAGAATTTGAAGATAACGATTTAGAAGAAAGAATAGATCAAGTCGCAAAACTAGTTGCTGATGAAAAAAATAGTTTTCTTAAAAAGAAGCTAGAGCAAAGACTGTCTATGTTATCAGGTTCAGTTGGTATTATTAAAGTAGGCGCTGATTCTAAAGTTGAGCTTAAAGAAAAGAAAGATAGAGTTGAAGACGCAATATACGCAACTAAAGCAGCACTAAAAGAAGGTATAGTACCAGGGGGCGGCGTAGCACTCTTTAACGCTTCTCAAAAAATTTCGACCGACACAGCCGGTGAAGAAGCACTAGCTGAAGCTATAATAGCTCCAATGGCTACTATACTAGATAACGCTGGTATTGATACAAGTATTGAACTTCCAGATAAACAAGGCGAAGGAATTAATGTTATAACTGGTAAGTGTGTTGATATGATAGAAGAAGGTATTATAGATCCAGTGCTTGTAACTAAATCAGCACTTAAAAATGCAGTAAGTGTTGTTATGACTATTGTGTCTGCAGACTGTGTAATTTCAAATGTTAGAATAGATGAAGGCAGTTAATTATTACGTAGTTGTAGATAAAATAAAAAATGAAGAAAAAACTATAGCTGGACTTATTGTCACTGAAAGTATAGATGAAGACAATAGATATAACAAAGCTAAAGTAATTTCTGTAGGTAATTTAGTAGAAGGTATTAATGAAAACGATGTTGTACACTACGATAAACACGCTGGTCATGGTATACAATATAAAGATAAACTTTATTTTGTCATCAAGGCAAGTGATATTGTATTAGTAGATTAAACATAAACTAAAAACCTTAAACTATAAACATAAAATCTTTAAACAAATTTATTAATTATTAAAAACAAAATTATGAACTTATTAAAGTTTAAAAAAGTAGCATCTAGCGCGAACGACGCTAACATAGCTTATTTAGTTAATCCTGATAAAATAAAAGGGATTGTAACTGCAAGTACTTCTACTGATATATTCTTAGCTCCAGCCGACGGAACAAACAACGATACTGTTGGTGACAAGATTGTTATTACTCACGGGGCGACAGATGGAGAAGCTATCACAGATAAAATATTAGAGTTTGCTTATGGCAATAAGTCGAACGGTGGCGTTCCAGTTACTGTTGACGTTGACTTTTTCCCAGGAATTACAGATCTAGTTTTAACAGCTGTATAATTATTAACTTATAAAAAATAAAAAAATGAGATTTATAAAATTTAGAAGAGACGCAAATATAAGCTTCTACGTTCAAGCTGATAAAATAGAGTTATTAGAATCTTCGTCTAACACAAACGTACATGTTTATGCTAATTTCACTAACGATGATTTAGCTACAGATAGATTGCTACTAACTACTGCTGCTGGCAAAGCTCAAGAAACACTTGACGCGTTAGGTGAGCACATATCTGAACCACGTGGGACTGCAATATTAGCTGTAACTAGTGATTTGTTTAGACATATTGAAGGAATAGGTATAGACATACAGTAATTGAGATTAACTAGTCACGACATACGTGAATTACAAATCCTTAAGTATTACAGGCTCACAAGAAAGTGGGCTTGTAAGACTTACGGGTTAACAGATGCCGAGCTTGAACTGCTAATATTTTTAGATTGTCAAGGTCGGTTTACAAGACAAGAGTTTATAGACGGTACTTATACTATGAGTTGGGATAAGAAACGTTGGGATAAACTAAGAAAACTAGGCTGGATAGAAGTATGGCGTCATCGAAATCGAACAACGATTAAGTACAGCGTTTTTAAAACTTCATTTAAATGCAGCCAACTTATAAGTAGAATATACCGTGTCTTACTCGGAGAAGAAGATTTGCCAGTATCAGATCGTAGTGTATTTTACAATAACAAAACATATACAGATAAAGTTTTTAATAAAGCTATTGACGATATGATTAAAGATCCAACAAGATAATGGCATTTAAACAAAGAAACAACCCTTTTAAAAAAAATAGTCCTCTTAAATCAAACGGACCACAAACAGCAAAAGTTTTTGGCGGTAGAGGAGTTGTTGACGTTAGTACTGACGCAGGCAAAAGATTACTTAAAGAAATAAACAGTATACCTACTGTAAGATCTAGCGATCCTGGAAGAGTTGCAAAGTCAAGTTTTGGTAAAGTAAAAAATATTCTTAAAAAACACACGGGCAAACTTTTAAACTTAGGAGTTAAGTCATCAGTAATTTTAGGTATGTTTGATCCTGTATCTGCCGGTAAAGGCTCTACTACGTTAGATAAAGATAAGTATGACTTAATGAAAAATATAAAAGACTAAACATGGCTTTTAAGTTAGACAAAGAATCAAGAAAATATAGAACTCCTGATAACACTCAAATAATTAAGAAAAAATTAGATGAAGGTATATTAGCTGAAGCAAATATGGACGGAACTATATTTGTTAGTGATACTGTTGACTTAGATACACCTGAAGGCAAAAGAGCTGTTAATCATGAAATGCAACACATTACAGACATGAAGACAGGTAGATCTACTTATACTGATGACTATGTTTTACACGACGGGCAAATGTGGCCTAGATTAAATGGCTATATATTAGATCCTTTTACTGGTAAAAAATATGAAGAAGGTAGTAGAGAACTTCCTTGGGAAAAAAATAAGATATGATAAACAATTTAGTAGGAGGTTTGTTTGGTAAAATTGTTGATAATGCTGAAGGTATACTCGACAAAGTTATTACTACAGACAAAGAAAGAGACGAAGCAAAACTTGCTTTAAAAAAATTATTACTAGACGCAGAAAAAGAAGCTTTTGCAAAAGAAGTTGAAGATCGTAAGTCTGCGCGTGATATGTATAAAGACGATGCTATTATACAAAAAGTATTAGCAACATTATTTACTGTAGCTTATTTTGGTATTACATTTGTAATGTTTAATTATTTTGTAACTAAAACCATAGAGCTAGGTGAGTTTGAGATTAGCTTTATATCAACAATATTTGGTGCTATGAGCGCTAAAGTAAATACAATAATAGACTTCTTCTTCGGTGGAAGCTCAAAGAAAAACGAACAAATAAAAGAAAAATAAAATGGCATTTAAAGATCCAACAGATTACGCATTTGGTCAGTTAGGTAGTATACATGTAGCTGGAACTAACGCAGTAACATTGATAGGTGGTAATGACACTGACCTTACACCTGCTAGCAATATAAACAGAATAACAAAAGTTTTTGTAGCAATAACATTTTTAGAAGATACAGTTTTTGCTAGCGATGCTGAAGGTTTAGCACCTGCAGACTTGCAAAATTTTCCAAGTTCAGATGGAACTAGTACAGATATTGATGCTGACGGTGGTTCAGTTGTAGACTCTGAAACTTTTCCAAAAGGCGTTACTATATATGGTAGATGGACAGGTTTTAAACTAGCCTCTGGTAGAGTTATAGCTTACGTAGGTGTATAATGTTAGGACTAGGCAATAGCATAACAGGCGGCACAGCTTTAGCAGATCCAGTAATAGGAGAAATTGATCCTACTAGATTAAAAATTTGGTTAAAAAGAGGTACTGGTCAAACTATATCAGGAGGAAAACTAACTAATTGGGCTGATTCTAGTGGTAACTCAAACTTTTTTAGCCAAAGTCAAGATGCTAATAGACCATTAATATCAGGAGATGAGGTTACTTTTGATGGTACAATAAATTCTTTTTTATTTTTATCTGCTAGTTTTGGTACGCAAATTAGCTTTTCAGCATTTACGTTTATGTTTGTTTTAAATCCAAATGAAAGCGCAACTTTAGATGATGAGTTTATTTTTGGTGTTACTGGTAGAGATGGAGTAGTAATTTATAAAGATAGAGATATCTCAAGAGTATCAATCAATAAAAATGATAGTCAAACAGTAATAGATGGGAGTATAGATTTTCCAACAGGAGATAATGATTTTTTACTTACTGTAACTAGAGCAGGTAATGGAGATATAGCGATTCGCATAAACGGTAGTGGATCAGGAACAGGAACTTCTAATATTAGCAATCAGTTTGATTTGACGAATATAGGTATGCCAATAGGAGGTTCAGACACAGGTTTTAATGGTCAAATAAACGAAATAGTTGTATACGATACAGATTTAACAGGAAGCGATTTAACAAACGCTGAAAACGATGTTATGAATAGAAGTAACATCTCTTAATAATAATTAATTAAATTAAATAAAATGGCAAAAAGAAAAACACCTAAGACGAAAAATCTTAGACCAGAAAAAATTACAGACGCTCAACTTTCAAAAGTGCAAAATGTAATAAAAGGTATTAACGAAGGTCAAATGCAGCTAGGAATGTTAGAAACAAAAAAGCACGCATTACTACATGACATCATGCAGCTTCAAAGTATGGTGAATACAATACAGCAAGAATTTAAAAAAGAATATGGTGATGTCGATATTGACATAACTAATGGTAAAATAGAATATAATAAAAATGAGCAAGTTAATTCGTAAAATAACTATAGGTAAAGATTATAAAATAGACGCTATGCACTATGCTGTCGGCCAAGAGGTTTATGGCGGACATACTATTTGTGATATAGTAGAAGAAAAAGATAAATATAGTGTTTATATTAAAAAAAACAAAGACGTTATGCCTTGGAAAGATTTTAATAAAAACATGGCGGTATCTGTTGAATATAATTTAGAATATTAGTGAAAACACCTCATAACTTTATAGTTGAGCCTTTAGGCGAAAGATATAATAACGTAAAAAAAATAGGTGATTCAGAGCTAATATTAAATACTGAAATTTTTAATCATGAGTTTATAAACAGAAAAGCTGTAGTAAAAGCAGTTCCAACAGCTCGTGAAACTAAAATACAAGTTGGTGACACTGTAATTGTCCATCATAATGTTTTTAGAAGATGGTATGACGTTAAAGGTAACGAAAAAAATAGTAAGTCTTTTTTTAACGAAAATACTTATATAGTTAGTGAAGATCAAATATTTTTATATAAAACTCCTACTAACTGGTCAAGATTTAAAGAGGCTTATTGGAAAGCTTGCGATGGATATTGTTTTGTTCAACCAATAAAACAAAGAAATAGTTTAGCTGAAGAAAAAGAAGAGCAATGCATAGGTATTGTTAAATACACAGACGGCGTAAACGAGGTTGGTGAGCTAATTGGATTTACACCTTTTTCAACTTACGAGTTTGTTATTGACAATACTAGACTTTACCGCGTTTTAAATAAATTTATTACAATTAAATATGAGTATCAAGGAAACGAAGAAGCGTATAATCCTAGCTGGGCGTAAAGCTGTTGATGAATTAATTAAAGTTGCGCAAGAGCAGATTATTACAAATACAGATGATGATGTTTCTGCTGACAGATTAAAAAACGCGGCGGCTACTAAAAAACTAGCTATATTCGATGCTTTTGAAATACTTAACCGTATACAAGAAGAAGAGAATATATTAGAGGGTAAAGACCCTGAAGAGAAAAAAGAAAGAGTGTTTAAAGGCTTTGCCGAAGGAAGATCTAGGTAATGTACGAGCAAACACTATATAAAATTGTTGAACCTATTAAGAAGACAACTATAAGTCGACTTAATAAAAAGAAATTATGGAAATATGGATATAATAAAGAACATGATATTGTGGTTATCTCTAAAACTGGAAAAATTGGACAAGTGGTGGAGATTCAAAATCTGCGAATTGGGTTGCCGCTTGAACCGAAATCAGTGCATTTGTTCGACAAAGGCAAATGGCAAAGATTAGAATATCCTAAAGAATTAAGCAGGTTAAAAAGTATATTTGATTGGAGAGCATACCCTGAAGAGTCAAAAGACAAATGGTATGATTATATAGACGAAGAATTTAAACGCCGCGACGAAGGATTTTGGTTTGTGAATAATGATAAACCAACGTATATAACAGGTAGTCATTATATGTATCTTCAATGGAGTAAAATAGATGTTGGCGCGCCTGATTTTAGAGAGGCCAACAGACTGTTCTTTATATTTTGGGAAGCTTGTAAGGCTGACGAAAGATGTTACGGTATGTGCTATTTAAAAAATAGACGTAGTGGATTTTCGTTTATGAGCTCGGCTGAAACGGTTAACTTAGCTACAATATCGAGTGATGCTAGATATGGAATATTATCTAAAAGTGGTGCTGATGCTAAAAAGATGTTTACCGATAAAGTTGTACCAATATCTGTCAACTATCCGTTTTTCTTTAAACCGATACAAGACGGTATGGACAGGCCTAAAAGTGAACTTGCTTATAGGGT
>Ga0160423_10004342_pt1 | contig 11652 bp, 8 predicted proteins | sample CRUFie14St8metaG_FD_108191 | JGI IMG/M metagenome (GOLD analysis project Ga0160423, IMG submission 108191) | Marine microbial communities from the Costa Rica Dome - CRUD Field 142mm St8 metaG | ecosystem: Environmental > Aquatic > Marine > Oceanic > Photic zone | place: Costa Rica: the Eastern... | reverse complement strand
GGGGGGGGGGGGGGGGGGGGGGGGGGGGGGGGGGGGGGGGGAACACCAGTGCGGAGGCGGAGGAGCGAGCAGGTTCCAGGACCGCCATGAGGTTGCTTTGGTGGGCGGCGGTACTGGTGCTGGTCACCGCGGCTTCCCAACCCGCCGAGGCTTTCAAGTATGACTTCCTTCACGGCGTAGCCTCAGGGGACCCTCTGTCCGACTCCATCGTGCTGTGGACTAGAATCACACACAGGTTCGAGCCAGAAACAACGCAAGTGCGGTGGGTGGTGCTAGACTCGGAAGATGTCGAGGTGGCAAGTGCTGTCGAGCTGGCCACTGCGTCCTCAGACTTCACAATCAAGGTGATTGTGGGCGATTTACTCCCCGCCACGGAGTATAAGTACTATTTCGAGGCGGTCGTTGGCGATGGGGGGTCCAGGTCTCCGACGGGAAATTTTAGAACTCTGCCCGATCCGAGCTCTCACGTGGATCGAGCGAGGTTTGCCGTCTTCTCGTGCTCGAATTGGGGCTGGGGAGTTTGGAATGCCTTCAATGCCGCGTCTCGTTTAGATATTGATTTCTGGGTCCACCTTGGAGGTGAGCCAGCCCCGCCCATCCTTCCCTTGCTTGCTGTCCTGACCGCCCTCTCCGCGTCCCCAAGACTATTATTACGAGTATGGCCCCGACACGTATCCATCAAGGGCCCAGGCGGTTCGACCGAGGGGCTTGGAGCCCGATCATGAGGCGGTGAGCTTGGAGGATTATCGATTGAGACACGCGACGTATCGTTTGGATCCGGATTTGCAGAGGCTCAGCGCCTCTGCTGCTCTGGTGGCCATTTGGGACGACCATGAGGTGGCCGATAACCAGTACAGTACCGGCGCTCACAACCACGACCCGGAGACAGAGGGAAGCTTCTTCGAGCGGAGGACCTCGGCGATCAGAGCATACCACGAGTGGCTACCGACAAGGTCAGGCAAGATAGGGGACGAGGACTACGTTGGCGACAGGTACTTCAGAGAGCTGAAAATCGGAAACCTGGCCTCCATGTTCGTCCTCGAGACTAGGATGCTGAACCGCACGAATCCGGATGAAATCGGGGACCTGATGGGGCAGACAGCGAGCATGCTAGCGGCGGTGGAGGACGTGAGAAATTTGCCAGAGGAGGTGGAGAAGTCGCTCTTCGAAAGGAGGGATTTTCTGGAAGGGTATAGAAGACAGGAGAACAAGACGCTGCTGAGCTGGGAGGAACTGCGCTGGATCGAGAGGCAGACACGAAAATCGGTGGAGTCCGGGGCGACATGGCAGCTCTTCGCGCAGCAGATTGTGATGGCCGATATCGCATTTGCGGACTTGGACCGCGCGGCGGACCTCGTGGACGCCAGCCGGGCGGCCGGGTGGAGGGAGCAGATTGACAACGCTACGTGCTCGAATGGCGCACGTGCCGTGAGCTTCTCGCCCGCCCCCTTCATGAAGGAAAACTTTATGAAAGAGGTAGATTTGAGCGCGAGGGACTGCCTGAGCATGAGGGCGGGATGGCTGCACGGAAAGCTCAAGATTCCCTACAATCTCGATATGTGGGCCGGATACCTCGCGGAAAGGGAGCGGTTCTACGAGGCCACGGCGAGGGCTTCGAGGAACATGGTGGTGTACAGCGGAGACTCGCACATTTCCTGGGCCAGCAACTTGAGAGACAAGGACGGGAACATCATCGCCGCGGAGGTTGCGGGCACCTCTGTGTCAAGCGCAGGAATCGAAACTTTCGTGCCCTTCCTTTCTGCGGATCTCATGTCGGCCGGATTCCTGGCGGCGAACCCTGATCTGCTCTATGCGAATACGGAAAAAAGGGGCTTCTTCGTCGTTGACTTGACACACGAAACCCACCGGGCGACGTATGTATCCGTTGATCAAGTGGAGACGCGAGAGTACAAGGCCTTCTGCGAGGCTAGGCTCGAGTACGACAGCGTGGGCGTGGGGCAGAGAAGAGAGAAAGGAATGAGGTTGCTTTCCGGGGAGCACTGCGACTTTGGCAGCCCCCGAGAGGGGCCTGCCGATCGGAAGGAGGCCGGCGTCGGATCCCAGTACTGGGTCGCCGCCCCATTTGTGATCACGTCAGCGATCTTGATCATGCTCGTGCCGGGGCTGGTGCTCTGGAAGCGGAGGAGCGCCAGGAGAAGGGAGCGCTACATCGCGATGATGGAGATGTCCCTGGAGGAGCAGCAGGAGTTGTAACACTATGATACCATTTTTTGTAATTTCTATCTCTTTATTTCTTGTCTCCCTCGCTTCTCCTCACTTCATGCCGTGAACCTGGCACCCGATCTTCCTCTCCCTGGGCCCGTCCAGCTCCACGAAGATCACAGACTGGTACGTTCCCAAAACGAGCTTCCCCTCCGTGACGGGGACCGAGTCGCTCTGCCCCAGCAGCATGGACAGGATGTGCGAGTGCGCATTGATGGGCTCGTCATCCGGCCACTTTCCCACAAAGGGGACGGGAATGTCCCTGAACTGAAGGTCGTTGTGCAAATAAGGCGCACTCGCCGGCACAAGCTTTGCCAGAAACTGCCTCACGTCGTCCATCAACCGGGGCTCGCACTCGTTTATCGTAAGCGCTGTGGTCGTGTGACGGGAGATGACGCTCGCGACTCCGTTCGTCACCCCGGACCGTTCAAGCGCCCCCTTGACCTGTGGGGTGATATCGTACAGCGCGATCCCGTTACCGGTGACGGGACCGTCCGTTTTGACGACAAACTCCTCGTAGTGCGCAGCGTACTCGCCCGAGGCTCGGGTGGCGACTGTCCTCCTCTTCCCAGCGCGCAAGAGCGCCCCCGGCGATCGGCTGGACCCCGAACGGACCCGACAGGGACCCCCCCGCACAGCGTGTGCTGCCATGGCTCACCTTTTGCGCTCCTTATCCGGCCCTGCTGAGATTTGGCTTGACTTTGGGGGGAACGAAGGGGGGGGGTCTCTTCTCGAGCAGCAACAAAAATCGAAGCCAGGCACCAGAGCGCGTGCATCGAGCGAGGAAGGAGGGGAGGAACCGAAGCGTGGCCGTCTCCGCGAGGTCCACTGCGCGACAGTCGAAGCGGTCGAAGCGGGTTAGGAGGTAGTCCTCGGTTTCGGCGCGGCCGACCTCTGCGAGGCCTCGACATGGCGCTCGTTCGGGCGGGCCTGGTGAGGGCCAGGATGGCACTCGCGGTCGGGGCGAGGTCGCTCGCGTTCTCAAGCAAGTCCGAGGCCAACCCGGCCAGCGCGGCGAACGAGGCCCTCGAGGCGGCCATCTCCCAGGTGGAGAAGAACCACGGAGCGGGCACCGTCATGAGGCTGGGCTCGGCAAGCGAGAGCATACGGAATTGCAGCGTCATCCCGACAGGGTCTCTGCAGTTGGACGCCATTTTAGGTGTTGGGGGTCTGCCGAGGGGCAGGGTATGCGAGATATACGGCCCTGAGGCCTCGGGCAAGACCACGCTGGCTTTACACATCATCGCGGAGGCTCAGAGGCGGAACGGAACGTGCGTCTTCGTCGACGCGGAGCACGCGCTGGACAGGTACGGCGCGCTTTCTGCTTCTTTTACCTTCTTCCCTTTCGTCGAAGCCCTGACGCGGCCCCCTCTCCATTCCTCTCCTCTCCTTTAAACATACACCACCTTCTCCCTCGCTACCTTTCTCGCAGAGAGTACGCCGACCAGATCGGTGTAAACACGGACACCCTCCTCTTGTCCCAGCCGGACACCGGAGAGCAGGCCTTGGACGTCGTGGACACCTTCATCAGGTCTGCCAGCGTGGACGTGGTCTGCGTGGACTCTGTTGCCGCTCTGGTGCCCAAGGCGGAGCTCGAGGGCGCCATGACGGAGCCCCACATGGCGCTGCAGGCCAGGCTCATGTCCAAGGCGCTGAGGAAGATTTCTCACTCCTTGGCCAAGTCAGGGACGCTGCTCGTTTTCCTGAACCAAGTCAGGCAAAAGATCAACATGGGCGGGTTCAGCTACGGCATCACGGAGTACACGTCAGGGGGCACCGCCCTGAAGTACTACTCGAGCGTAAGGATGGAGATTCGCAAGATCGGTAGCATCAAGCGGGACAACGAGATCGTGGGCCACAACGTGAGGGTGAAGGTGGCCAAGAACAAGGTCGCGCCTCCCTTCAAGCAAGTTCAGCTGATGCTGGAGTTCGGCAAGGGGCTATGCCCCTACTCGGAGGTCCTGGACCTCGGGCTCCACTTCGGACTCCTGCAGCAGAAGGGCTCGTGGTTTGCCTTGGCCGGTGGGGAGAACATCGGACAGGGCAAGGAGGCTGCAAAGGACTTTTTGAGGGACAACCCCGCACTGTACGAGGACCTGAGGGGTCAGGTCAAGGATCTCCTGTTCGCGAAGAAGGAGTAGCGAGCGGGGCTGTGCAAGTGGAGGGGGTACTGTGTACACTGTGAAATGACGGCGTGCAACCGTCTTGTCTTTCGTGTGAAAAAAAAAAAAATATTTTCGTCCTCACGAACGGTAGATCCACGCGGCCACCACTAGAAACAGGAGCGCGAAGGCCACGACCAGGGCCTGCTGGGAGGCCTCTGACGCCGTCTCGTACGCATTGGCGACCTTTTCCCCCTTCCCTGCCCCCGAGCCCCTCCTCCTCCTCCCCGCGCTCGTCATCAGCCAGCTCGGGATGAAGGCCTCCAGCACCACCCCCACAGCCGCGGCGGAGGAGCTTGACGCGAGGGAGACCAAGAAGGTCCTCACATTCTCGTCCCCAGCCGCCGACGCGAGGATCTCCTTGACCATGGCGGCGTTTGAACTCTGCGCCGGCCTGGACGACAGGGAGTCCGGGGTAGTGGACAGGCTCGCCTTGAGGCCGCTGACAACGCTGTTAGGGGAGCTGCAGTTGGAGTGGCACTCGGCCGCGGCGACCTCGTCGGAGATCAGCGCCGGGTACTCCCTCGGCGAGCAGAGCTCGTCCCTCGCCCGGATCTGGGGCACCTCCCGACGCTCCGGCTGTGGCGCCATCATCGTCTCCGTCACCACCCTGCACAGCTTGACGCAGAGTCCCTCCACAAAGGTCTTGTGCTGTGGCTTTACGGCGGTCTCCAAAATCTGGTCGTAGTAGTTGACGTGCACGGTCTTGTCGATGTAGATCGAGGTGGACTCCACGACGAGGGTGACGAGCAGGTCGCTCACGAACTGCTTTCCCTCCTCCGACAGCAGAATGTCCTTGTACTTCTCAAAGGCCTCCCCTGAGTTGGTCTGGTCACTCGCGCTGTCCATGAGCGTCTCGATCGTCTGCCTCGCAACGCTCGCGGCCAGAATTGCGAAGAAGCTGCTTCCCTTCTCGCTGAAGACCTTCTCGAGCGTCTGGCCCAGCATGGAGCTCGAGGGTCTCCTCTTGCTCCGCCCGCCCGCCAGATTGTTGGGCACGACCGGCTCCGCCGAGCAGTCCTCCGCTGAAGCATCCGACTCTGCACCACCCGTGGAGGCGGATGAGGACGAGGCCTCTCCCGAGTCCGAGGTGCCATTCTGAGCTTGCCTAGTCTGGTCCAGCACGCTCTTCAGCGTGGCCTTCACATTCGCCTGCACGGCCTCCTGCGTCTCCTCGCAGCTCGCCAGCTTAATTGCTTGCCTTATGGACTGCGGGACGACCTCGCTGTCCGACGCGAGGAACACCTTGACGTCCTTCGCGAGCGTTCCGAGGGCCTGCGGCGAGAGAGTCCGGTCAGGGCGTCAGGTCACGACGAAGAGGACGGGAATGTTGTTGTTTCTTTCTTTTTTTTCTCTCTCTCTCACCTCCGCGGTGTCCTGCGTCGTCTCCACCACGTTCCTCAACACGCTCGCTGCTTTGGTGAACCACCCCCTCCTGTAGGCCTCGTAAGCCGCGGCGCCGGCAACGCACACCGTCGCAGTGGCCGCTGCCTTCGCCCTCGTGCTCGGAGGCGCCATGGTGGCAGTTTCCTACTCAGCTTCTCCACCAACGTTCTGATCGCGAACAAGAACAAGAAAAAAAAGAACATTTCCGGAAAAATGCATTTCCCGGCCCCGAGGAGGTAACCCTTTGCACGCGCGGGGATCTTGCTCTCGAGCTCTCGAGAAAAGCGGCGTGTAGAAATCCCATATTTTGGGGACCGCGGCAATCGCGATTGCCAGAAGCACAAGCGAGGGGCGCGAACGACAGCGCCGAGCCTCGAAGGGACACCCACAGCGCCGCCCGAGAAGGAGGGCAGCCCCGAGAAGACGCCCGGGAGCGGGCCTTGTTGCGGTAGAGCACAGGGGCGCCCCCCCCCCCCCCCCTTTTTTTTTTTTTTTGAGGGTTGGCCCGACGCCGCGCGGCGGAGAAAGGAGGAACCGAGTTCCCCTACCCACGGAAGGGACGGGTATAGTCGCAAGAGAAGAGACGCGCGTAGACAAACGAGCGCGTGCGACCGAGGAACCGGACGCAGACAACACAGTAACGCGCCGCAGCTGAAGAGCTGTGTGGGAGCGGGAGCGAACGCGATCCCGTCCACGAGCTTTGGAACTGAACTCCAAGCTCGAAGAAGAAGAAGAAAAGACAAGGAGGCTTGAGAAGGAAACACGAAAAGAGCATGGCGCACAACATGATACCGCCGCAGGTGGCGATGACGCCCCCCCCTCAGCCACAGACCTACGCGAACGCGTCCTCCCAGCAGCAGCAACAGCAGCAACAGCAACAGGCTGCGATGTACCAGCAGCCCCCTATGGGAGCGATGCAACAGCACCACATGTACGCGATGCAGATGGGATACAACCCCGCCATGATGATGCCGAACTACTACATGCAGCAAGGAATGCAGCAGGGAATGCAGCAGGGAATGCAGAGGGGAATGCAGATGCCCTACGGCATGCAGCCCCCTCCTCCCGGGGCAAACCCCGCGCAGCACGGGTACCCGCCCCAGCAGATGGCCCAGCAGGGCATGCCGCAGCCCCCACAGCCGCAGCAGCAGCCGCAGCAGCAGCAGCAGGCCCCGCCCCCGAGCGGGAACGGCCAGGGCTGGAAGAACGGCCTGAAGCTCCCGCCCGCCGACGAAAGGGTGAGGACTAGCGACGTCACCAACACGAAGGGCTGCGAGTTTGAGGACTTTTACCTCAAGAGGGAGCTGCTGATGGGCATTTACGAGAAGGGCTTCGACAAGCCATCCCCTATTCAGGAGGAGAGCATCCCCATCGCGCTCACGGGGAGGGACGTCCTTGCGAGGGCGAAGAACGGAACCGGAAAGACGGCATCCTTCATCATTCCAATCCTGGAAAGGGTGAAGCCCAGCAAGAACTGCGTGCAGGCCCTCGTGCTCGTGCCAACGAGAGAGCTCGCGCTCCAGACCTCCCAAGTCTGCAAGGAGATCGGCAAGAACCTCACGGGGTGCCAGATCATGGTCTCCACCGGTGGAACCACGCTCAAGGACGACATCATGAGGCTCTACAACCCAGTCCACGTCATCGTGGCCACCCCCGGAAGGATCCTGGACCTCGCCGAGAAGGGCGTCGCCAAGCTAGGCAACTGCGAGATGTTCGTGCTGGACGAGGCCGACAAGCTCCTTTCCGTGGAGTTCCAGCCTGTGATCGAGAAGCTGATCCGCATGTGCTCCGAGTCGAGGCAGATCATGCTGTTTTCCGCGACTTTCCCGGTCACCGTCAAGTCCTTCAAGGAAAAGTGGCTCAAGAGGCCCTACGTGATCAACAAGATGGACGAGCTGACCCTGAAGGGAGTGACCCAGTACTACGCCTTCGTGGACGAGAAGCAGAAGCTGCACTGCCTGAACACCGTGTTCAGCAAGCTCGACGTGAACCAGTCCATCATCTTCTGCAACTCTGTGAACAGGGTGGAGCTCCTTGCGAAGAAGATCACCGAGATGGGGTACTCTTGCTTCTACATCCACGCCAAGATGCTCCAGAGCCACAGGAACAGGGTCTTCCACGACTTCAGGAACGGGGCGTGCAGGAACCTCGTCTCGTCTGATTTGTTCACCAGGGGAATCGACGTCCAGGCCGTGAACGTCGTGATCAATTTTGATTTCCCCAAGTCGGCGGAGACCTACCTCCACAGGGTGGGAAGGTCGGGTAGGTTCGGGCACCTGGGCGTCGCGGTCAACTTGGTGACGAAGGACGACAGGCACAACCTTTTCAAGATCGAGAAGGAGCTCGGCACGGAGATCAAGCCCATCCCCCCACAGATCGACAAGTCACTCTACTGTGTCTGATCAACAAAAAAAACAAAACCGGTGTTTTTAACACCACCAACATTCTAGAAACTTCTCCTCTCCTCTTTCCTTTGTTTTCTTTTCGGACTGACTCGGCTGACTCTCCCTTTCCAGAGCACACCCCGGGGGCTAAAGCTGGAGGTCAGCGGCGGGGCGGCGGAGGGAAAAAAAATATTTTTACAGTTACCTTGATGCCGCCCTCCCCTACTCCCACCAATCTAACCCGCGCCTCGGATCTTGTTTCGTCGTCTCCGTGGCCTCCATAGCCCATCGCCGGCAAGTGAGAGAAGAACATGAAGACGCCCGAGCGGTACAGACAGAGTAAGAGGAGAGTGAAAAAAAGAAGTTAATTACAGAAAAAAAAAAGTTGGTCGCGGGCTCAGACGAGGCTTGTCAGAACGCACGGTCACGTTTCCCGTGCGTTCGTCATGTGCGGCCTCCGCCTTCCCGCGACCGAGGGTGGATCGTCGTCGCCCACCCTCTACCTTCGTCACCCGCCTCCAGGGACGTTTCCGGAGCTCTTAAAGTCGCTGATGCCGGCTACTCGCGTGCCCCGGTTCCTCGGCGCCCTCCGGTTGCCTCCTCCCCCACCTCCGCCTCCCCCTCCGCCGAAGTTGTTGTTGCCCCTGGCCGACGTCTTCCCCGTCCGCCTGTAGGCGTTCGCCTTCTCCAAGCTGAACATGGTCTCGAAGAACTGTCCTATGAGGTTGACGAGCCCCCAGAAGAGCTCCGCGAAGATGCTCAGCCGGAACGGGCTCCTCTTCTGAACGATCCGGCCCTGAACGACGTGGACCATCGTCGCACCTCTCCCCCGCCAGGGAACCCGCGCCCGCCCGGCAGGAGGCTCTTCCCCCCCTCGTGCCCGCGCCCAGCGGTGTTCTCGAGAATGGGGCTGGTGGCGTGGCCTGGCAAATAAATTGGGGCGGAGATGGAACGTTTTTTTTTTTCTTGCAGATCAAGGCCTGCAGGGGTGGGTTGCAGATCGCGCAGATGGTCAAGTCAAGAAAGAAAAATAAGATAGACTACGAGGTATTCAGAAGTTGGAGGAGCTCACGTAAGTCGAGAGGCAGAGCAAGCTCTTGCCCCTGGACTTTGCGGCGGTGAGGAAGAGGACGGCGTACGCCAAGATCAGGGTCATCACCAGCAGGATCCCCAGCATGATGAGGCACCGCTTGGTGTCCACCAGATCAAACCCGTAGAGCTCGATGTACTGCTCCCCCTTCTGGATCGGGCAGATCGGCGGGATGCTCTCCAGCAGGGCCTTTGGCAGGTTCTCGATTCCTGGTATGCCGTCCGGAACCATCTCCTGCGATGGCGTGCAGTGCAGCTCGAGGCCGTTGAACTCGTTTTGCATGAGGGCCGCGAAGGCGTACCTAACCGGGGAGATGGCCTGCAGCCAAGCCACGTAGGCAGGGACGTCCTCGTAGGATATGAAGAACCCGGAGAAGAGCATGAAGGGCAGCACAAAGAGTGGGGCGAGCGAGAGGGCGACCGCAACGTCTCGGAAGGCGCTGGACAGCATCAGCCCTATGTTGGTGCCGCACAGGTTGACCATGACCAGGGACACGCAGAACACGGCGAACTTGATCCCCGCGGCCTGCAGCCCCACCGCAAAGTAGGAACTGGCGGCGATGACGACGGGAATCACGATCTGGAACGGGTACTCCACAAGAATCTTGCTGCAGAAGTACACAAAGACAGAGTAGGCGCCGTTGGAGTACTCTCGGATGAAGACGCTCCTCTCGCTGGAGAAGGCGGAGAGCACGCTGAGCACGGAGGTGAACATGGTTCCGGCCACGAAGTAGAAGAGGACCCCGGACCTCGCCATGATCCCCGTCTGGTTCTCGCTGATGTCCCAGAAGACGGCGAGCGCGACGAGCGTGGATAGCAGCGCCTGCAGCAGCCTGGACGGCAGGAGCATCCTGTTCCTGAAGAAGTGGCGGAACCCCCTCTTGGTCAGCAGCATGATCTTCCTCCAGAACGGCACGCAGGCCTTCATGCGCTGCAGTACGATGTCCTTGATCGTGATGGAGCTCTCCGAAATCTTTAGGGAGAGGTTGGCCTGGATCTGGTTGCCCATCACGGAGGCCCCCCACGCCTCGTGGAGCTCCGCGAGCTTCTTGTCCCCCGTGGGCCCGCTCTTGATGTTCAGCACGTGCAGGAAGAAGTAGTCGCACGGGTTGCTGAAAGGCGGGCAGGAGTACCCGAGGCCGCAAAAGTAGTCCACCGACTCGGAGGCCGGGCCCCAGAACACGGTCTGCCCGCTGGCGAGAAGCAGCATGTCGTCGAAGAGGTCGTACAGATCGGAGGAGGGCTGGTGGATGGTCATCACCACGGTCTTGCCCATGTTGCACAGCGTCTTGAGGACGCTGCCGAGGCTGTAGGCGCAGTAGGCGTCCAGCCCGGACGAGGGCTCGTCCAAGAACACGATGCTCGGATTGGTCAGGAGCTCGGTGGCGATCGCGCACCTCTTTCTCTCTCCTCCGGAGACCCCCCTGGTCCCCTCGATGCTGCTGCCGATGATCGTGTTCTCGCACTTCTCCAGCCCGAGCAGGCGGATGGCGTTCGCCGCCCTCTGCGCCTTCTTGGAGTTGGACATGTCGTACGGCAGCCTCATGTGCGCGGCGAAGAGGATGGTCTCGCGCACCGTCATCGTGCTCAGCAAGCAGTCGTCCTGGTGCACGAAGGCGGAGATCTCGCTGATGTCGGTCGGCGAGCAGGCCTCCTCGCCGTTCAGGATGATCTGGCCCGAGGTCTTCTTCAGGTTCCCGCCCAGGATGTTCAGGAAGGTGGTCTTCCCGGCTCCGGAGGGCCCCAAAATCGCGAGCAGCCTGCCCGCCTCGTGGATCCCGCTGATGTTCCTCAGCACGTGGTGCAGGCCGTTCTCGTCGACCTTGAGCTTGCCCCTCTTTGGCGCCTGGAGGCAACCGCAGCACCCGGCGTCGCCGTGGATGGCGAACCCGACGTTGTCGATAGCGATCTGGACGCCGTCGCTGTCCCTGCCGCCCTTGGTGCTGTACAGGGAGACCTCCCCCGCGCTCACCTGCTTGAGGATCTTGCCCGAGGCGATGGACAGGGGGGCGAGGTCGCCTCGCCTGCCGCTGAAGTTCAGCTCGACCAGATTCCCCTTCGTCTGCCCCTGCTTGACCTTGATGGTGAGGAAGGCCGCCTCGCTCTCGCTGCCGCTCACCGTGGACCTCGCGCTCAGCGTCCTGGAGATGTAGTTCATCGCCGTCCGCGGCGAGTAGAGCATCTCCTCCCGGGGCGAGAAGCGGCCCATGATGCGTCGCGATGAGTTCGATCCCGAGTCCTCGTCCCCCGAGTCGCTGCAGGGCGAGGCCGCCGGCGACAACGGGTTCTCCACATCGCCGTGCTGGCAAGGAAGGCCCCCCTTCCCCATCGTCGATCCAGCCCGGGTCGCTGGCGTGCGAGGCTCGTGTCGGGTGTGGGCGTTGGTGGTGGAGAGCGCGCGCGGTTGC
>Ga0160423_10004341_pt1 | contig 11654 bp, 10 predicted proteins | sample CRUFie14St8metaG_FD_108191 | JGI IMG/M metagenome (GOLD analysis project Ga0160423, IMG submission 108191) | Marine microbial communities from the Costa Rica Dome - CRUD Field 142mm St8 metaG | ecosystem: Environmental > Aquatic > Marine > Oceanic > Photic zone | place: Costa Rica: the Eastern... | reverse complement strand
TTTAAATAGGTCCTCAGAGCTTAAAATACTAACCCAATTATTATTCAATTATTTTTTTTTGTCTGTTTTTTTAAGTTGTTCTTCTTCATATGAAAGCCATTTTCTCTCTCCAAAAATATCAACTAAATCATTTTTAAATATAACTTCATTTTTTAATAGTTGATCAGCTAATTTTTCGAGTTTTTTCTTATTTTTCATTATAATATTTTTGGCTCTTTTATACTGGTTTTCAATTATCTTACTAACTTCAGTATCAATTATTTGAGCTCTTGTTTCAGAATATGGTTTAGTAAATCCTGATTGTTGACCACTTGAATCATAATATGATAAATTACCAACTTTTTCACTTAAACCATAAATACTAACCATAGCATAGGCTTGCTTTGTTACTTTCTCTAAATCGCTTAAAGCTCCAGTTGAGATTTTTTTAAAAAATAATTCTTCGGCTGCTCTCCCACCAAGAGCAGCACAAATTTCGTCTAACATTTGTTCTGTTGTTGTTAGTTGTCTTTCTTCAGGTAGATACCATGCTGCACCCAAAGATTTTCCTCTGGGAACAATTGTTACTTTTATTAGTGGTGAAGCAAATTCTAACATCCAAGATACAGTAGCATGTCCCGCTTCGTGAAAAGCAATTGTCTTTTTTTCGTTCGGTGAAATGATTTTAGATTTTTTTTCAAGTCCACCAATTATTCTGTCCACAGCATCTAAAAAATCTTGTTTGTTAATTTGTTTTTTAGATTTACGAGCTGCAATTAGTGCTGATTCATTACAAACATTCGCAATATCAGCTCCAGAAAAACCTGGAGTTTGTCTAGCAAGAAAGTTAATGTCTATAGAACTTGAAATTTTTAATGGTTTTAAGTGTACCTGAAATATTTGTTTTCTTTCGACTAGATTTGGTAAATCAACAAAACTTTGTCTATCAAATCTCCCTGCTCTGGTTAATGCTTTGTCTAAGATATCTGCTCTGTTAGTAGCAGCCATAACAATAACACCTGAGTTTGTAGTAAAACCATCCATTTCAGTCAATAGTTGATTAAGAGTATTTTCTCTTTCATCATTACTTCCGGTCATAGCATTTTTACCTCTAGCTCTTCCAATAGCATCAATTTCGTCAATAAATATTATTGATGGTGACTTTTCTTTGGCTTGTTTGAATAGATCACGTACTCTGCTAGCACCAACACCAACAAACATTTCAACAAAATCAGATCCCGAAAGCGAGAAAAATGGAACTTTCGCTTCACCTGCAACTGCTTTTGCAAGCAGAGTTTTACCAGTACCTGGTGGGCCAATTAACATAGCACCTCTTGGAATTTTTCCACCAAGTTTAGTATATTTTTCTGGAGATTTAAGGAAATCAACAATTTCTGTAATTTCTTCTTTAGCTTCTTCTAAACCTGCTACATCTTTGAAGGTGACTTTCATTTTGTCCTTATCGATCAGTTTTCCTTGAGTTTTACCAATATTAAAAATTTGACTACCAGCACCTCCAGCACCACTCATTCTTTTCATTATAAAAAACCATATTCCAATGAAAATAATTAATGGCAAAATCCATGATAAAATATCTCCAAGAATATTTTCTTTTGTTTCATAATAGGGAGAAATTTTTTCGTATTCTTCAAAATCTTTTTGAGCTTCCTTCAGATTATCGTTAAAAGTTTCTACAGATCCTATCTCAAAGTAATAATGTGGTCCATAGTTGGGTGTTTCGCTGAAACTTTTCTTGTTAACATTTTGAAAAAAATCTTCATTTAAATTTTCTCTTTTAATGTGAATGAATGCCTTTTCCTTATTTATTATTACAACTTTTTCAACTTTTTTAGGTTGTAACATTTTACTATTAAACTCTTGCCAGTTAGTTTGTTTTGTTGAATCCGATCCAAAAAATTGAACTAGCAGAAAAAATAAAAAAATTGCACCGTAAATCCAATATATATTAAACTTTATAACTTTAAATCCTTTTGGAAGTTTTTGTTTTTTCATAATTATGTTTACTTATTTAAAACTAATTTGTTGTGCATCGCCCCACAAACTCTCAATATTGTAGAAATCTCTGATATTTTTTTGAAAAATATGTATTACTATATCAACATAGTCCATTAATATCCATTCACCTTTATTTGTTCCTTCTACTCCATATGGTTTGTCGCCAATTTCTTTGCTAATAATTTTTTTAATATTTGACTCTATTGCATTAACATGAGTATTTGAGTTACCAGTGCAGATGATAAAATATTTACAAACAGATGCATCTATTTTTTGTAAATCTAATGTAATAATTTCCTTTCCTTTCATTTCGTTAATTGCTGATATAACATGTTCTAATAATATATTAGTTTTAGTATTTGTGCCAGACATATCTTTATTAGATTTGTGTTGCAAAAATACGTGATAATTTTAAATAATTAAATCTTGATTGCTAAAAATAATATCCATTTTGACAAAATTAGTTCAACTAATGATTATGCATTATCAATTAAAAATCATTTTTTATTTAAAGAAGGTTTGATCATATCTACTAATTTTCAAAATAATGGAAAAGGTCAATATAGTAATAATTGGCATAGCGAATATGCAAAGAATTTACTTATTTCAATTGTAATTTATCCAAATTTATCTATCAAAAAAAAGTTTGATTTAAATAAAATTGCATCTTTAGCAGTTTGTGAGTTATTGTGTTGTTTTGGATTAAATGCATATATAAAATGGCCTAACGATATAATCGTCAATGATAAAAAGATTTGTGGTATTCTAATAGAGAATATTTTATCTAATAAAACTATTAAAAAATCAGTTATTGGTTTTGGAATCAATATTAATCAAACCAAATTTAAAAAATATAATATTCCCGCAACATCATTAAAGATGTTAAACCAAAAGAGCTACAAAGTAAAAAAGATAAAAAAAGAGTTAATTAATTATTTTTTCAATAATTTATATTTGTATCGGAAAGGCAATTTTGATAATAATAAATATAATGATTTAATATATTCATTAAATATGAAAAGAGATTATTTAATTGGTGACAAGATTGTTAAAGGAGTTATAAAAGAAATTGATCATACAGGAAATTTAATTGTATCTGTTTCTGGTGAAAAGAAAACATTTAAAGCAAAAGAAATTTCATATATATTTTAAATCATTTATTTTTCCATGTTGATGGATTTTTTCTCCATTCTTTCAATATAGGAAAATCATCTTTATTTATATATTGAGATTTTAATGCTTCCTCTAATAAATAATCATAACTACACAATGAAATGTATTCACTATTTATATTTTTGAAGTTATTAATTGAATCTATAAAGCCATACGAAAATATAGATGCAACACCTTTTACATTTAACTTGCTATCACGTAAAGTATTAATAGCTTCAATACTACTTTTTCCAGTACTTATTAAGTCTTCTATAAGAACAACGGATTGACCTTCTTTATATTCACCTTCAATTTGATTTTGCTTACCGTGTTTTTTTTGTTTTGAGCGAACATAAATAAAAGGAAGTCCTAGCTCCTCAGCAACTAAAACACCATGCGGAATTCCAGCTGTTGCAACACCTGCTATTATGTTAGCACCTTTGTAGTGATTTTTAATGATGTAGCTTAGGGATTGTCTAATATAATTTCTTATTTCAGGATAAGATAGTGTTTTTCTATTGTCACAGTATATTGGTGACTTCCATTTTGACGCCCAAACAAAAGGTTTTTCAGGTTGTAAAATAATTGCGTTAATTTGCAATAAAGATTTTGCAATTTGTTTAGCTATATCAATATCATAGATCATTATGCAAAAATATAAAGTTTATATTAAAAATAGTTCAAATATCATAGTAGATGATTTAAATAATTTTAAAAAAAAATATAATTGTATAGAAGCTAGTGGAGGAGTAGTGTTTAATTTTAAAAATGAAATATTATTGATTTTTAGAAATGGTGTTTGGGATCTACCCAAGGGAAAAATAGAATATAATGAAAGTTATGAAGATGCAGCTTTAAGGGAAGTTTCTGAAGAAACAGGCGTCAAAAATTTATTTTTAAAAAATTTTTTAGTTACAACATATCATACCTATTCACAAAATTCTATTGATTATTTAAAAATTACTAATTGGTTTACAATGTATACTAAATCAAATATGAAATTAGTTCCACAATTGCAAGAAGGAATTACAAAAGCCGAGTGGGTAAATTTTAATGATATTTCTGAAAAAATGGTTAATTCTTATGGAAATATTAAAGATGTTTTAAGACATGTTGAAATTTAAGTTTTTTTTAAAATTGTATTTTTTTTGGTTATTTCTATTTTTTATAAATAGAGTAATTTTCTTTATTTTTTATTTTAAAAGTTTTAAGAATATTAAGATACTTGAAATTTTACAAATTGTTCCTAATTCAATATCGCTTGATTTATCTTTTATCTCATATGTTGCATCTATAGTATTTTTATTGATTCTTCTAGCATTCATATTATCATATTTTAATATTGAACTATTTATTAATAAAATTGTTAATTTTTTTATAGTAAGTATGATATTGTTTACAAATATTGTTTCTGCTGGAGAAATTTGTCTATACAAAGAATGGGAAACTAAACTAAATTATACTGCATTAAGTCATTTAAAACAACCAAGCGAAGTCTTTTTAACGGCATCTAATATTGATTATTTGATTTTTAGTTTTTATATATTAATTTCTATCATTATTATTAGATTATATTTTTACAATATTAAATTTCATATCAAATTTCAAAAAAACTCATTCAAAAGTATTTTAAAGAGAGTTTTTTTCGCTCCTTTAATACTTGCTGTTTTTTTTTATTTTATAAGAGGGGGTATGCAATCTATTCCCATAAATATTAGTGATGCATATTTCTCAAAAAATATTATTATAAATGATTTAACTGTTAATTCTAACTGGAATATTATTCAAAGTTACTTTAAATCTTCAAGAAGTATAAATGGTAATCCTTATATAAAGTATTCAAAAAAAGAATATGATTTATTTGTAGAAAATTATATAGATGATTCAAATATTAAGAGTTTGCCAACAAAAATTTTAAAAGATAACCAACCAAATATTGTTTTTATACTTTTAGAAAGTTGGTCTGCGGATATTATTGAGAGTTTGGGAGGTTTAAAAAGTATAACTCCAAATTTCAATAAATTAGAAGAGCAAGGTCTATTGTTTTCAAATTTTTATTCAAATGGATGGAAATCGGAGCAAGCTGTAAGTTCTATTTTTTCATCTTTTCCTGTATTTCCATATATTTCTATAATTAAAGAAACAGATAAGGCAAGAAAACTACCATCAATAAATAAATCTTTAAAGAATTATAATAGTTCATTTATTTTTGGAGGTCAATTAAGTTATGGTAATATAAAAGGTTTTTTATTAAATCAAAAATTTGATTTAGTTCTAGATATTGATGATTTTAACTATCCTAGAGGTAGATTAGGAATTCATGATGAATTTATGTTTGATGAGTTTCATTTACATTTAAATAAAATGAAAGAACCATTTTTTAGTACTCTTTTTACCTTAAGTTCACATTCTCCTTATGATTTTCCTTTTAAGCATAAATTTAGTTTTAATAGCAGACATGATCCATATGTTAATTCAGTTGCGTATACTGATAGTTGTCTTGGTGTTTTTTTTCAAAAAATAAAAAATGAAAAATGGTATGACAACACTTTATTTATAATTGTTTCAGATCATAGTCACAGTACGCCAATTCATAGGAGGGTAGCGCAGAAAGAAAGATTTAAAATTCCAATGTTATGGTATGGTAATGTATTAAACGAAAAATATAAAGGATTTTCTAATGAAATCTTATCTTCTCATATTGATATTACACCAACTTTATTATCTCAGCTTAATTATAAAGTTGATTCGAAATATTTTGGAAATGATATATTTAAATTAAATAAAAAATATGTCCCATATTCATTTGTGAGAGGGTATGGTATGATAAATGATTTTTCAAACTATGCTTATTCAATAACTTATGATAAACCTTTTGAAATTGATATTAAAAAAGATTCGAATATTATAAAAAATACTGAGCTATTTATGCAGTATAGTTTTGATAAATACATGAATATTAAGAAATGAAATACTCAACACATATTTTTATTGCATTAATTTTAGTAATATTTTATTATGTATTTTATTTTACATCAATACATAGCTTTGAAAAAAAGAGTTTTTTTTATCAAAATAATGATAAGTTTTGGGCACATAGAGTTCTTACTGAAGATGAATTTAACAATTCTCTAGTTTTTAATGGTGTTGAGATTGATTTATATTTTGATAGTTTAAATAATTATTTTTTAATAAAGCATGATAAAATTGTTAATAATCAAACTCTTCAAGATTTTCTTGCTTCTGTTGATAATAGTAAAATTTTTTATTGGTTTGATGTAAAAAATTTATCCTCTAAAAATTATAAAAAATCATATGATAGGTTTTTATTTTTAGATAGTCTTTTTAAGTTAAATAATAGAATTATAATTGAATCAAAAAACATAAATTATTTGTCACATTTTAAAAATTTTAATATTAGTTATTGGTTAAAAGATTATAGTTTTTTTTCTAGCCTATTTAATATAAATAAAATCAAATCTGATTTAATAAAGTTTCGTCCTAATGCTATTTCTTGTGACTATAAATCAGTTGATTTTTATTCAAATAAATTTCCTAATTATAATTTGATTTGCTGGACAAATAATATGAACTACGATAAAGAAAAAGAGCATTTAAGCAAGATTGTTTCTAAAAAAAATGTAAAAATAGTTTTGGTAAACAAAGAAATGAGATGAACTTAAAATTCATTGCCGGAATCATTTTGAATGTCATCATTTTTAATATTAGTTTTTATTTGTTTGAATTTTAGTTGTCCAAGAGAATAATTAAAGCTAAATGCAAAAGAACGAAATGGTATTGTTTTAATCGAGGATTGCGAGAAAAACTCTCCATCTAAATCAGATCTAAAAATTTTATTTTTATTAAATGGCTCAATAATTCTAAATCCGAATGATCCTTTCTTATTTTTAAAATCTCTTTTTATTCCAAGACTCATCATTGAAAATGATGTGCTTGTTCCTTGAATTGATTGAGATGGTGATCTGAAGAATGCAAAACTTTCTGCTTTCCATCTTTTAGTAATATTTACATTAAAATTAAAATTATAACTATAAAGTACTGCAGGTTTAGTCCAGCTTGTGTATCCAAGGTCTACATCTTTTCCGGAGTAAGTATATAAATTTAATCCACCTCTGAGATTTATTTTTTTAAGTGATAAGCCTGTAAATAAACTAATTCCATTTTGTTTACTTTCTCCAATATTTTTATAAGTTGATTTTGAAACTCCGTTTTCAACAGTATCTAAAAATGATTCTATTACATTTTTTGAATGCTTATAATAGATTTGAATACTTGATTGAAAAACTCTTTTAAAGGAGTTTATTCCAATTTCATATTGTTTTGTTTCAGTTGGAATAAGATATGGATTTCCAGTTGTAATATTTTTATTATCTGTTCTATTTACATTTGTATTTATTTGTCTGATACTGGGTCTTGTAATTCGTTGATTATGACTAATTTTTATTGAGTTAATTGGACTGAAAGATTTTGAAAGAGTTAGTGATGGAAGAATGTTGTTGTATTCATTTTCAATTGAACTATTTATATAATTAGAATGTGATCTGGTGTACTCGTTTCTTACACCAGCTTTTAATCCAATTTTATATGGTAATTTTATTTGTGTTGAAAAATAAGCTGAGGCAACGAGTTGATTATAATTAAATTGTTCCGCATTACTGTAAATAGTAGACTCCAAATCAGAATATACTATTTCTCTATTTCTATTAATAATTTTAAAACCAGTTTCAACATTATTTTCTATATTTTTCTGTTTCCTTTTTTTCTTAAATCTAGGTTGGTTTTCAATAGATTTTGAATTAATTTTTTTTAGTGGATAAACAAAGTCTAACTGAAAAGTTTCTTCATTTATTTTTTCATCATTTTGATTTATCGTATAAGTGTTATTTTCATTTATTTTAGTATTAGATTCATTAATATTACCACCAATTTGTAAAGCAATTGAAAGTTCTTTGCCTTCGCGATTTGGATATTTTTTAATGTAGTCAGTTGTCCATTCTAATTTAAGAGTTTGATCTGTTTTTTTTGTGTAATTAAATGTTGTATCAGTTTCTTCATTGTATGCTGTATAGTAAACACTTTCGTATATATTATTTGGTTTACTTTTTCCTCTAAAACTTAATGAAGAGGTTATAGTATTTGATTTATTAATGTCATAATATCCACTTATTGATCCTCTGTAGCCATTAAATTGATTTTCTGATGTTCCTATTTTATATAATTGGTTTGTATCATTATTTGAATTCCAATCATATCTTTTATATATATCATTTCCTTCTCTCATTGATAAACCACTGCCAAAACTTCCAGCTCTAATGCTAAAACCTGTTTTTCCTTTGCCGGTATTAAAGTTGGTATTAAAACTTAAAGTTTTAGAACCAATGTTTGTTCTAATAGATGCTTTATAACCATCTATTCTTTTCTTTTTTGTAATAATATTTATAATACCTGCATCTCCATCTCCATCAAATTTTGCCCCAGGACTTGTTATTACTTCAATACTTTTAATTTCATCAGCAGGAATCATTTGAAGGGCTGTGTTAACATCTGAAGAAAAAAATGAGGATGCTTTTCCATTTACAAGAAATTTAATATTTCTTGATCCACGAAGACTAATATTATCTTCTAAATCAACACTAACTAATGGAGTTTTTCTAAGAACATCAGTCGCATTATTTTCTGTTTCGTTAAGATCATTTTCTGCATTATAAACTATTTTATCAATTTTTGTTTCATAAATTAACTTTCTATCTTCAATATTTATCTGAGATAATAGTTTTGCATTTTGTTTAAGATATATCGTATTAATATTATTATTTATATTGTTAATTGTTTTATTTATAAAAACTGAAGTATCTTTATAACCTATAAAACTTATTTTAATTTGATATTTACCTTCGGCAATGTTTGTAAACAAAAACTTACCTTTTGAATTTGTAATTGTCCCTTCAACCAAGCTATTGTCTTTGTTTTTATAAAGTGAAACTGTTGCAAATTCTAAACTTTTGTTATTGTTATTTTTTATTTTTCCTTTAATAAATCCGGAATTAAAATTTTTAGAATTGTTAAGGCTTTGTGATTTTATATTCTTTTCTAAAAATAATATTAAAAAAATACATAAAAGAACATTTAAATATCGCATGAGTATTCGAAAAGTGATCTTTCCTTAATAAGTTTTGCAACTCCCTTTGGAACTGCTTTTTCCCAAGAACTATCATTACAATTTTTTATCTTATTTAATACATCTTTTGAAAAAATACCTAAAATATCATTATTAAATTCCAAGTCTTTGATTTTGCCATTAGACAGCAAGTAATTATAAATATCCTTTACTCTTGGATGAATAGGAATATTTGAGCTATTTAATAACTTATCATTTTTTGATGGTCTAAATGGATACAAGTAGAATTTAACGTCTCGTGTAAAAATAATTCCAAACGCCTCCATTATACCTCCATTAAGATTTCTGTAATATTTTTCTTCAAACATGCTAACAAAATTGTCAACTCCTAATATTAGACCCATCCTTTTGTTTGAAAATTGTGAAAGATATTCAATGAGCTTATAGTATTTCTTATAATTTGATATCATAACAGTATAGCCTAGCGAACATAAAATATCAGCTCTATCTAAAAAATCTTGATCATTTACATCTCCATCGGCAGTAAGATTACTTAAGGTTATTTCAAATAATATTTTAATATTATTTTCATTTACTTTTCTATTAATCTTATATTCATTCAAACCTTTCTCAAGCATATCAATATTTACTTTAGTAACCGGTCTGAAACTACCACGAATTGTTAAGATATGTTTTTTGTATAATATATCTGACGGTTGCTGGTTTTTTCCATCTGGAGTAAAAATTACGGCATTCGTCATTTTTTCTTTTACTAAAGTTAAACTTAATAATCTATTATCAATATTGTTAAATGCTGGACCATTAACATCAACCATATTAATTTCAAACTGATCTTTAGATAAATTATCATAAATTCTTTTTAGTATTTCTTTTGGATTCAAATTAGAAAAACATGCATGTATTAAGTTTGTTCCAATAACACCAATTGTTTCTTGTTGAAGTTTTGCATCTTGATCATGTAGATCCACATGAAATATAAAATCAGATGGTTCTTCTGAACTATCCCTTTGAAATCTTAAGCCAATCCAACCGTGACCCTTGGAAGTTTTATCATAATTAACTGTTGTGACTGTATCTGCGTAAGTAAAAAACTTTGTACTGCTGTATTTTTTTCTGTCTAGTCTCTCTTCTAATAAACTGTATTCATGATCCAGCATCTTTTCTAATCTATTTTTACAAACATATCTACCATGCTCCTCTTTACCGTATATAGCATCTGAAAAATCTCTATCATAGGCAGACATTGTTTTTGCGATAGTTCCTGATGCAGATCCAGCTTTAAAAAAAATTCTTGCAACTTCTTGACCTGCACCAATTTCCACAAATGATCCATAAATTGTATTATCTAAATTTATTCTTAGAGCTTTTTGACCAGCAGTTAATATTACTTTATCATTCATTTGATAGTATTGTTTTACAAATTTATTATATAATTTATTAGTCAAGCATTTTTTATGTATAATTTTGTGTATTAATTTTACTTTATGAAAATTACTTTATTAGGCACTGGAACATCTCAAGGAGTTCCTGTAATTGCATGTGATTGTAATGTTTGCTTATCTAAAAACCAAAAAGATAAAAGATTAAGAACATCAGCAATGATTGAAGTAAATAATGAAATATTTATAATAGACACTGGTCCTGATTTTAGACAGCAAATGCTAACTAATAATGTTAAAAATATAAGTGGAGTTTTATATACACATCATCACAAGGATCATGTGGCTGGAATGGATGATATCAGAGCTTTTAATTATAAATGGCGAAAGGATATCAATATATATTGTAACAATATCACTGTAAAAGCCTTGTATAATGAATTTCCTTATGTTTTTGAAAAAGAGAAATATCCAGGAGTTCCAAAAGTTAATATTAATTTATTCTCTAATAAAGAATTTTATGTTAATGATATAAAGATTGTACCGATAAAGGCAATGCATTATAAACTTACTGTATTTGGATTTAGAATAAATAATTTCGTTTATTTAACTGATGTTAGTGAAATTTCAGATAAAGAAAAACAAAAATTATATAATGCCGATCTAGTTGTTTTAGATGCATTAAGAAAAGAAAAACACATTTCTCATTTTTCTTTAGATGAAGCACTATCACTATTAGATGAAGTTAAGCCAAAGCAAGCTGTTTTAACTCATGTTTCTCATTATATGGGTTTGCATGATGAAGTAAATAAAGAACTTCCAGATAACATTAAATTAGGATTTGACAACCAAGTTTTTAATTTGTAAATTTGCTATCTTAATGCTAAATCATAATATTATGAATAAATATTTTATGTTCATCTTTTGTTTTTTATTCGGTTTTTCTTCATATTCTACATTACATACTT
>Ga0160423_10004339_pt1 | contig 11656 bp, 8 predicted proteins | sample CRUFie14St8metaG_FD_108191 | JGI IMG/M metagenome (GOLD analysis project Ga0160423, IMG submission 108191) | Marine microbial communities from the Costa Rica Dome - CRUD Field 142mm St8 metaG | ecosystem: Environmental > Aquatic > Marine > Oceanic > Photic zone | place: Costa Rica: the Eastern... | reverse complement strand
CGTGAACACGACACCCTCGACTCTCTCAAGCGTAAGGTTCGCCTCGCAACCATCTTGGGCACCCTGCAGTCTACACTCACAGACTTTAAGTATCTGAGGAAGATATGGAAGACAAACACAGAAGAAGAACGATTGCTGGGCGTATCCTTGACTGGTATCATGGATCACTCGATTTTATCAAAGACCGTCGATTCCCCTCGCTGGCTCGAAGAGATGCGGCAAACCGCCGTCGATACAAATCTGAAGTACGCGAACGCGCTTGGTATTCCACAGTCGGTTGCCATCACCTGTGTAAAACCGTCGGGTACTGTATCGCAACTGGTGGACGCTGCAAGCGGCATTCACGCTAGACACAACGACTACTACATCCGCACCGTTCGTGGTGACAACAAAGACCCACTGACACAGTTCCTCAAGGAACAGGGCGTGTACAGTGAGCCGGATGTAATGAAGCCTGACTCGACTACAGTCTTCTCATTTGCCATGAAGTCTCCAGACTCTGCTGTCACGCGAACACAGATGACAGCTATTGAACAGCTAGAGTTGTGGAAGACGTACGCAATACACTGGTGTGAACACAAGCCTTCTGTCACCATCACGGTGAAGGAGGACGAGTGGATGGAAGTGGGTTCGTGGGTGTATGACAACTTCGACGTTGCGTCGGGCGTCTCTTTCCTGCCACACTCTGATCACACGTATCAGCAGGCTCCGTATCAGGACATCGACGCGGACGAGTATCTTGAGTGGCAGGAGAGATATGGCAAGCTGGCTATCGACTGGCAAGCCTTGTCTGAATATGAGCGCGAGGACAATACCTCTGGTTCCCGCGAACTTGCATGCACGGCTGGTGTGTGCGAGGTAGTTGACCTCAATGCCGCCTAAAAAAGAAACACGCCCAGTGTGGAAGCGGGGCAATGGATGGGTTCAGTACGATCCGCCCCGCAACCATCCATGCTATGAAGAGTGGAGGAAGATCGTTGATCGAAGTGCAGATAAGTGACAAGATGCTGATTGCTGGCCGTAGGAAGGCTACTGAGATGGGTCTACTACACAATTCTATTCTGAGAGGCGGAGGTAGCGTTGCGGGCTTCCTCGGCGAACAGGTGGTGCTTTCCGTACTTGGGGGTTCGTGGCTAAATTCATACGACTACGACATCGTCTTGGATGACGGGCGGAAGGTAGAGGTGAAGACAAAGCAGACCTCTGCTACCCCGCTGCCTCACTACTCATGCAGCATCAGTAACTTCAACACGAAGCAAGACTGTGACATCTACGCCTTCACACGCATACTCAAAGATTTCTCTAAGGGCTGGTTCCTCGGATACCTGTCCAAAGAAGAATACTTCGATAAGTCAGTGTTTATGAAGAAGGGTCAGCTTGACCCGGACAACGGCTACGAAGTACGGGCAGACTGCCACAACCTACCTATTTCGGACCTGCGAACTCACTATGAGAAAACAAAAGAAATCGAAGGCCACCCTGTTTAATTTACAAGTGTTCCTAAATGAAAACGGGGACATCGAACTGGAGACCCAGTCCGTTGACCCCGATGTATTTATTAGAACTATGGAAGCAGGTATGCCTAGCTACGAGGCTACCTACAAGGTTGCCAGCCTGATCAGATATCTCAAGTCTATGAACGACGAGATATTCGATAAGTCTGGCCGCTACGTCTAGTCGTTCTTTGTAGCGCCTGCAATCTTGTCAGCATAGGTTGCCTTGTCAAAGGGCGGTGCAAGAGCCGCGAACTCTTTCAGCTTACCCTTGGTGCCCTCTCTCAACTTCTGCATGCCCGTTGCCATAGTGCCGGTCATGCCCATTTTGTCTTCACGTCTGGTAGTTGGGTTCATAGGCATAGCCATGCCACCCCCATACATAGGCTTGCGGACCATCGATCCGTAGGCGTAGCCCTTTGGCTTATTCATCTTTTTCATCAGTATCTCCGAATATTTCTTGAAGTTGTTGTTGAACATCTACCCCTGCGGCATCCCGCTTTTCTTGATCTTCTTCTTTTTTAACGTCTTCTGCTATAGCTTTCAGACCTACAGGCAGTTCGTTGCCTAACATCTCGTCTAGAGTAGGAACTACGACGCCCTCCTCTCCCTTGAGTAATTCAAGCATGAGATGACTTCGAACTTCTGCACCCAGAATTTTGAGATCATCTCGTGTAACGGCCTTCGGGTTGTTTAGAATCCTAGACAAAACCCGAGAAGCATTTTCGTTAGACAGTATGAACTGAATCATCTCTTGACGCTTCTGCATCATCAGGCGGAAACCTACTTCGGCACTGACGTAGTCTAGCCCGACCATACCCCGAGCAAGGTTAAATACTCGGGCAATCTTACTTTCCATACGCATCTCACCGACATCAAGATACGCCTTGACGCCAGCACCGTTGCCGGTCGCATTGTCCATCCACTGCGCGATATCATCCAGATGCTTTGCGTGATCCTTACCCAGTATCACTTCCATAGTAGCGCGTTGAGGACCGTTCACATAATTTACCAACACCTCAACGTCGGTGATATCCTCTACGACATCCCCACCGAATCCAGAAAGTCTTTTGTATGTGAGACCCGACTTCTGCAGAAGACCGCGAACATACATCTCCTGAATGGCGATTGTAATTTCGTTGTCAGTCATGCCGCCAACCCGGAAGGTTTGCTTCAGGGCTTCGAAGCCTTCTTCGTTAAGACCCTCCAGATACCTGTCAAAGAATTGTTCCGGATTACGAATGCTGCCTGAAATGCGTTCTAATTTTGCTAGTGCTGCGGTTTGTTTTTCGAGAGTTGCATTCCCAGCAGCCCGCAGGCGAGACTCTGTAGATGTCAGGTCAACTCGCATGTCTTCGAATGCTTTTTTGTACTCTTTATTTGTTGCTAACATATCATCTACGGACGCAAGGTTTTGCCTCAGTTCTGTGCTGACAGGAGTGCGAGTTCCCGGGGTGCCGTTCATTTCAATTACGTTTATAGACAGCATCTGTTCAGCTTCGAGCAAATTGTTAGCGCGTTCAAAGTTAAACTCAGGCAGTGTCTTTTGTTGTTCGGCAAGCCTTTCAGTTGCTGTGCGTACTTTTGGCTGAAGCTCTTTTGGTAGCTTAGAAATGTTTGCTTCTTTTGCTAGGGGACCAAGATCAGCAGACAGGGCATAGCCTACTTTGTTGTTTATGATTGCTTGCATAAGAGCCGAGTAACTATTCGCGATACGACGCTGCTTAGGATCACGCATGTCGAACGTAGGAATGTTGCCCTCGTAGTTTATACCATAGAAGAGCATCAGGTCTTGTTTAGCGCCGCTAAGACGAGCCTGCAAGTCATTTACACGTGCTGGATTTGTTTCAAGTGCAATGTCTGCCATGATACCACCGATTTCAACAAACGCACCTTCGGGCGTGTTTCTATTACCGTAGAGGTATCGTCTCTGATTTTCGGGTAGACCAGCGTCTCCCGTGTCATCAACTACGTTGTTAATTTTACGGTTGCGAGATTTTATAACCTTGCCTGCGTATGTGCCGCCTTCTGTAACATCTCCCACGTCAGTTTTCCAACCGGTACGAGCCGTCTCTATGAGAGGAAGCAACTCCCCCGTAGGATCAGATTCGCGGAATACATCATCTGTTGCGTCCGCATACTCTTTTAAATATTGTGCTGCAGAACGATAGTTTGGTTTGTCAGATGCCGCTGATAAAGCCGCTTCGTAAGCAAACACTCTGCGTACATCTTCTAGCTGCTCTACGGTTCCGACAAAAAGTTGCAGGGGACTACCACTTTTGTCTTTTTCTCCAAAGAACAAAGCAAGTTCCGTATATGTGCCGTTTTCTATGTTGCCTTTTTCCACAGCAATTTCCAGCATTCTTTCGGCATCTGCACCATATTGTGCTTCCATGCCCTGTCGTGCCATAGCTTCGAACGTATTCTCAAGGTCTTTACCGCCTCTGCGGATGAATTCTCTTCCACCCCGGAATGCAAAGTCAAGACCACCATCCTTCAGGTCGTCCGGCATTTCTGCCAGTTTCTTAACCATAGAATCAAGGGTAAGCACAATACCGTTATTTTCTGCGTGTTTATTAGCAGCTTCATACCGTGCTGATCCTCGCGCTCTCCGCACACCTAGACTAATATCAAATAGGCTATCAGCTTCTCTCTGTATGTAGGTGTTCAACTCGTCCGGGCGCATCTCTCCCGCAAGCTCTGTGAGTTCCCTTTGTCGAATTGCAAAATTTGTTGTGAGTGTCTCCGCTACTTCGTCAGCAACTTGAGCGCGGTTAATATCCCTACGAACATCTTCAGGCATAAGCATCAGCTTGAGGTCTACAATTTCGTCGATGGTTGACTCATCAACGCCCGCAGGATGTGCCATGTAGAGATCAAGAAGCTGATTAAGTTGCTGACGACGAAGCGTCAGGTCATCCATGCCAGCTTCATACGAACGCTCTAGCCTCAAGATCGTGGCGTTGATAGGATCGTTGGAGTCTAGGTTCAAACCTTTAGACGCAAGGGACTTTCTAAACACATCAAGTTGAGTTGTCATCCCGCGCAACACTTGATCCTGTGTGCGGATGCTTTTGAACAACTCTGTAGCAGCACCACCCTCAAAAATTTGAGTGACAGATTTACCCTGTGCTGCCAACTTTTGTATTTGCATAAACGGCGCGAAACCAGAGGCATAGGCTAGAGACAGGTGCATGGACTGCATGTTAGACGCAACTTCTTCTGGAGAAAACACGAGTTCGCCGTTTGCATCTTTCATCGTCATCATACGATCACGCATACGCCGCATGTTCTCTCCGTAGTTTACAAGAGAGTCATACACTTGATCACGCACGGTGACCATTTTGCCACCAACCTCGATAGCTTCATCGCCCATGTTAAGAAGGGCACGGTTGAAATACCGGAAGGCTGCGATGTCTTCATCACTCAACACCATGCCTTCCATTTCTGCTGCAGCGCGTAGCTCGTCTATCTCTCCTCGGATGATCATACCAACACCGACACGGGAGAGTATTTCTGACGACTGTAGATGAGATGCAACGTCCTCAACCGCAAGAACACCAGTGCCTAAGATAGGTACTCTACGACCTTCCGCACCTATCTTGGCTAATTTACGACCTGCGTACGGTGCAAAGATAGGTGCTGTCAGTGCCGTGATAAATTCTGCAGTGCCCTCACTCATACCCAGCGTATCTGTGGGAATGAAGCTAGGCGCAAAGGCCATAGCTGAAGAGATAAATGCCTCGTCAAAAACGCTGTTTTTAACATAGGGATTGAGAAGGACACCTGCACGACCAGAACGATTTATATATTTTGTGCGGCTGGTTTTGTTGAAATTTAAGTCTGCCTCTAGGTCTTTTAGTCTACGAGCTTCTTCTTCGTTTAGTTTAGGTATCGCCTTCAAGTCGTCGATCTCCGACTCTAGACGGTTAATCTTGTTGTCATAATTGTCGATGGCGCGGGTGTGCATCTGCATAACCTCGCCCATGTGGGTTTCGCCTTTGTATGCTTTTAAGGTAAGTCTGTTCCAAGTGCGACCCCACGTGCGCCACGCGATATTACGTCTTTCTCTGACGAGTTGCTCATAGACTTGAGTATTTGTGAGTTCTTGATATCTGTCAGGATCACGCTCTCTTGCAGCGTCCACCTGATCCATTATTCGAGTGCCTTTGTAAACCTTGCGGGTTATGTTAGCTATAACGAGAGGGCCACCACCACCAAAGAATACCGCAGCCTGCGCGGGATCACTAAGGCTCTGGAAAGAAGCATCAACAAGTCCGGCTGCAATGTTGGGGTCTAGGCTTTCATCATACAGAGGATTACCTTTATCATCGTACTGTGGTTCAAGAGATGCCTCTCCCTGATCATTTATCTTTAGTTCCATCTTTTCAGGAAAAGCATGATCTCTAATCCAAGCATCTTGTCCGTATTTATCTATGTACTTGCGTTTATACCACGCCTCTAGACGTTGGCGGGAGTTGCCCAGAAACTCATTACCTTCGGTAAGTTGTTCGAGGTCTCGCAAGTTAAATACTCCTGCACCGCGACCTCCGTACAGGTCCTGAAATATAGCGCCATATCTGCGGCTAAAACTTTCCATAAAAGTTTCTTCATAGTCTTTAAAAAAGTAGTCAGATGCGGCTGATACTGTTGCTCCCGAGGCACTTACTGCCATAGAAAAGAGAGTTGGTATGTCTTGAGAAAACATGGTTGGAATGTCCATGATTTCCCTCGTGACTTCTGCGCCACCTCTTCCAAAATACTGACCTGCGTAATCCCGAATAAACAACTCTTGTCCACGAACAGGCAGGTTCGATCCCTCCAAAAGTTTTGCAACATTTTGTTGCCGGGCTAGGTACGCCTGAATCATGGGATCACCCGCGAACTTGTCGGGCAGTCTTGTCTCTTCGTATGCAGGTCCGCTAAACCCTACAGCGGCTCTATCGGCTTGCTGTGCAGGGACAGTGTACTCTGCCTGAAACCTTGCAAATAATTGAGCGCGTTTGTTTTCGTTAGCGTTGATGTCGGCAAGGGTTGTGGGAGTTATGCGAACATCACCGATTGTAGTGTAACCTTTGCTAATAATCTCCTCACTCGTAGTGCTGGACATTACATCTTCAAAAGCACTACGAACATCTACACTAGGAATCTGCCCACGCTGCTTCGCAATATCTTCTTCTTGTCCCGCTTGGAATTCCTGAAGACGTGATAAAACTCCTGCACCCGCAGGTTGTGATTTTGCGCCGCTGCCTACAATAACGGGATCAGCCATATTAGTTAGCCTTTACTACGGGTTGATATACAGTCACCGTTTTGTCGCCCACTTTCTGTTGTACGGGCTTCAGTTCATACATCTGACCGCCAACATCGACCTCGAAGTTACCATTCGCGAGAGGTTTTCTAGTTCTACCTGCAAGGTCTTGGGCTGTGAATGATATCACAGGCTCGTCTACGGTGACAGACGCTTGGGCTTGATTGTTCTCAGGAGCTACGTCCACATTTTCTGCAGGAGCTTCATCCACATTTTCTGCAGCAGTCTGACCTGCATCTGCAGGAGCTTGACTTGTATCTGCAGTAGGTCGAAGTTTAATTCGACCATCATTTATAGGCACTTTTGTTACAAAGTCTGAACCGTCCTTACGCTCATACAAGACGCCCCCATCACCGTAGAAAAATTCTGAACCATCGACGGGCACAAAGTCTTGTGTAGCTGGTTTATAGTCATCCTCATTAAATCTTATACGCGAATCTGTGCCGCCGGTTGCTGAGACAGTCTGCCGACGACGATGTTTACGTGCTTTCTCTACGATAACGTAAGCATCGAACTCACGCGCTTCTAGCGGGCTAACGCCATTCGTGTTCCTAGCAACCCCGGCGTAGTAATCTGTGTCCTGTTTGATACGCTCAAACTTTGTTTTCAGAGTGTTTAGCTTTCCAAGGGTGATGTTTCTGTTGTCGAAGAAACCCGAGCCTTTTAGGAGGTCCAACTGAATTTTCAAGTCTGCGTCGGACAGGCGACCGTTGCTGTCTTCTGCACGAGCCATTTGATAGGCAAGGGCAATCATCAGGGCGTCGTTTTCACCCAGCTTATCTGTCAGACTCTTACCCGTTACATCAGACACAACTTTTGCTAGAGAGGCTGCTGTTGTTCCCTCTTCAAAGTCTGTTGCAGGATCGAATCCACCAAACAACTGATCAACCTGACCGCCCGATGCAAAGATACCTAAGCCGACTCTTTGTAGCAGGCCAGCAGCACCGGTCTTGATGCTTCCGCCGTTTTCATTCGGAGCGTAGTTGGCGATAATCGCATTGATACTTTCAGATGCGTTGTTAGCAAAGGTGTTTTTGCTAATCATTTCGTCAGCTTTGATAGCGCGTGTTTTCAGGAAATCAGCGCCTGTTGGGTACGAGCCGCGAACTCCAAACGTAGCTTGATAAGACTCTGGCAGTGGGATCATTGCAACAAGTGCGTTGACTTGTTCTGCGGTGTTGTCTGTCGGACTCGCGTCCACAAGGAGACGAGATACCTCGTCTACGACATTAGGGAGTGCGCCCTTTGCTGTGAGAAGTTGGGCTGCTCCCGCATTTTTCAGAGGAATCGTATGCTCTCGAAGAATTTCCAAAGCATCAACAGGGTCGTCTGAAACACCGACAGAACTGATGTTGTTGATCATAACATGGCGATTTGCAAATCCGTTCGCTTTAGCCAGTTCTTCTAATTCTCTTGCGTAACCTTTGCTTGCTTCTTTTATGACTGTCCCACCTAAGTACACGTTACCATCCGGACCTGTCATTCTTTGAGATACAAAGATTTCATCAGACGCTACGCCCTTACCCTCTGTCAGACGTTCAATAGCGTTATCCACTTCGACGTGACGTTGAGTGCGAGTCTCTACTCCTGTCATTCCAACGAGTTCTTCACGGAATGATAGCAGGGGTCTGTACTCATCAAAGGTTGCAAAAACGGGACTCTTTATCTCTTTTGTGGTTTCATCTATACCACTTTTGTTTAAGTAAATGTACTGACCGCGCCTTGCCAGTTCCGTATCTATGAAGTTGACAAGTTGCTCGGCACCCGCCGTATCAACCTTAAATTTATCCAGTAAATCTTGTCTCACAGTCGGGTTGCCAACAATATAACTTAATTGTCCTAGGTTTTGATAAGCCTCTTTATCGTCGGTGACTTTTTCAAATCCCATGATATTTGTGGTGCCGAACAGGGATGAGCCGTCCACAGAGGCTAACAGTGAGGCTAAGTCTGCAGAACCAAAAGCGTCTATACCCGTCATTTCCCCCAGACGCGCTTTTACTCCGGGGATTTGTAACAGACGCGCTCTTTCAACATTATCCGCATGCTGAAAAATATTTAAAAGATTTTGATCCTCCTGCTGACCAGCCAGCATCTCTATTTTCTTTTGTTCAGTTTCGAGTGTGATGTCGGCTTCCGCCCGTGCTGTCTTCACAGCATAGTCGAAATCATCTGACCGCTTTTGCTCCTCATAAGCTATTTTTGCTTTTTCACGCTGGATGTTGTTTAGTTCGCCAACAACACCACTTGCAAGTGCCCAGAATGCCATCACTTATCTCCCTTTGCATTTAGGAAGTTTTCTTCTTCAGGTTGCCGGGGTGCATTGCCTTGACGAATCTGTTCATTAACTTTCTCTCGAACGTAGTCGAACATGCGTGGATTATTTTCTTTCATCATGCTGTAGAAAGTTCGATCATCCATCTTGCCCTCTTGCCCAGCGTTATCATTTTCGAACATACGGAACGGTATGTTTGCATCCTCTGCTATGTCTCCGATGGCAAGAGCTATCATGGGCTTCATCAGGACTGCCACATCAGGATTGAATTTACCCTCTTGGAACCCTTGCAACAGGAACCCCTCTACAAGCACCTCTACAGATATGCCAACTAACAGGAGCTTTAGTAGCTCTTCCTTCACATCCGGCTTTTCAAGACCATCCAAGGCACGATTGAGGGCCTCTTCAGGATCAACGTCCCGGGGAGGTTTGCCCCACGGCCAGCGGGAGTTGTCTTGTGTTAGCGAGTGGCCCGGGGGTGCGTAGGCAAACGGATCAAGGTTGTCGATAGAACCTCTACCGATAATCTGTGCATCTGTTTCAGACATTAAGTTACATCCTGTGCGTGTTTGCGAACCTCTGCAGGTTTAGCTTCTTTCACAGCCGGAGTCATGGGACGCTCTAACTGCTGTGTTCGACGCCCCTGCCGCAAGTTCATAGCCACGCGAACATTCCGACCAAACGAGTTCATGTCGGAGTTAGCGTAAGTGTATCCACTACGTGCCCTCTGCATGATTTTTCTAAATCTAGGATTAGAGGCTCCTAGAATTTGCTGATTAGGAGTTGCGCCGCCCGGACTGCGAGGAGCGGTAGGTCTGTATCGTGTAATTTTTGTGTTTCGTCTTTCAGTTGCAACGAAGTCAGGATTTTCTTCCTCACCGGAGTAGAACTTTGCACCCACACCGATGATGTCTTTGATGTCTCCCAAGAACCCGCCAGAACGTGATTTTTTACTAGCCACGTTCAGGGCGTCATCATCGTAAACATCATCCCCAAGCAGAAAATCTGCAACAGGGTCTATAACAGTTTCTATAGTATTCCAAAGTTTTGCAAAATCCATCGTTAACTCGTTGCTGCCCACCTAGTTAGCCAGCTACCAATGCCTGAAAGAACCTTGTCTTTCTGTTCTTTTTCGTACATCTCTGTCGAGTTCGCAAACTGCATAGCCATCGTGCCGATGTCGTGTTGACGACCTAGCTGGCTTTCCGACTTCTGAAAGTTCCACGATGCGTTGTCACGATAGAACTGCCACAACTGGTTCATGGCTGTTTGCGTGGCATTGTACTGGTTCTGTACGTTGATACGGTTTGTTTCGTTTTGTGTTGCCGTGTTCGCAGTGTTGATTTCTCTACGCCATACAGCATTTGATTGATCCACAGCATACTGCATGTTTGCGTTGAACTTGTCACGGGCGTCAGTAACCTGCTGATTGAACTGCTTCATAGCGTTCGACTCAGAGGTGTTGAACTGCCGCATCGCCGCAACCCGATTAGCGTTAGCGGTCTCGACCTGCGAACCCAGTTCTGCAAAGAACTCATCAACCTGCAACTGGTTCTTGGCGTTGAATTGTTGACGGGCGTTGTCTTCCGCAGCGTCCTTGAACAGGGCTTGCGTCAAAGCACTGTATGTCAGTGTATCACTTTTTTGTTTGTTGTCAAGGTTTTTCAGGTCTACAGACAGTAGCGCCTGCGCCTCGGTAACGGCTCCCTGCAACCTTGCAGACAGGTTTGCCTTGTCCATCGCAGCCACGTTCGCGGCGTTTGCAAGGGCCGTCTGCTGACGGTTGTTCAGGTTCTGTAGCTGTACCGCAGCGTACTTGTTAGCGTCCTGTACGGCAATCTGTACGCCAGACTCCATAAGTGCCTGTGTGATAGCTGCCGCCGCCATCGACGAGGCACCGAGACCCCGAGCCTGCATAACGGCGTTTACTTTACGAACCGCAGGGGCCGCAAAGGCAGGCATAGGACCGCCAGACTCAAGACTCGACATGATCTCGCCAAGTTGGTACTGGACGGTGGCTCTGGGATCGAGATCAGCCTGCGCGGCCTCTGCCGTTGCTCCCGGTGACACGGTGCCCTCGACACCCGTCATGTCAACATATGATCCTGTCGGCGTTAGCTGTGCGGCTTGCGCTCCTCCCAGCCCCTCCAGATCAGTTCGTATGCCCGTTATCCCGGCAACCTGTCCTACGTCCGCTGCAGGGGCAGTTGGCGTGACAGGCGTCAAGCCTGTTTCAGAAACTTGTAAGGCTGTCAGATCAGGAGTAGCATCGATTTGACCGCTAGTTGCTGAGATATCTTCACCTGCGCCTACCGTGGTGGTTACAGGTGCTACCCCGGGCAGCGGAGTTCCGGCAAGTTTGCCGATTTCGGAAGTTAGCTGATCATCTGTTGTGATTGCTGCCATTGTTACCTAATTCCCATAAATACTGTGACGACCATAGCCACAACTAAAATCGTGCTACCCATAATCATCGCCTCAAGCCGCCACATGCGCTTGTCGAGGGCGTCGAGTTTTTCTTGCACAGCAGCATACCGGATGGCGCACTCCTTCTCGTGTGCCTCAAGTTCCATCTGGGTT
>Ga0160423_10004338_pt1 | contig 11656 bp, 15 predicted proteins | sample CRUFie14St8metaG_FD_108191 | JGI IMG/M metagenome (GOLD analysis project Ga0160423, IMG submission 108191) | Marine microbial communities from the Costa Rica Dome - CRUD Field 142mm St8 metaG | ecosystem: Environmental > Aquatic > Marine > Oceanic > Photic zone | place: Costa Rica: the Eastern... | reverse complement strand
CGTGTTCAGCTGTGATTACCGTGGATTGCATGGTCGCAGCTATGATGTTGGCCATGATGCAGGTGTAATTCTCTACGTTAGGTAGGAAACTGATTGCAGTCTCCCTGACGTTGTCATCAGCTACGCCCCTGACTAAGCCGTAGTAGTCATCGAGAGCGTTGAATAGAGCTGCGTGGTATGACGGGCCAGCTTTGAAGATGTCATATGCGTGTTTTACCGCCAAGTCTTCTCTCTCGCCATCCTTCATGGCGTCCCATTCTTCTTGTGTTATACCAGCTGCAACAAACAGTCTGTCTCTGATCAAGTCCCTGCACTCCACCATTCTGGCTGCCAAGTCCTCATACTTCCACAGCTTGTCGGGCACTGGCTTGAATGCTCCAGCCAACCTGTGCTCGCTGGTGGTGTGCCTTGTCTCCAAGCTCACATCATTCTGATACAGATACACACGCTGGAAGAAACCCTTCTCAAGAACATGGTGCATGATATCCTTTGGGGGGAATGTAGTGCACCACAGAGATACACCCGATGGAGTCCTGACTGTCCCACCCACCAAGTGCTTGACCAATACGTTGGTCTCGCTACCGATAGGTGCCATAGCCTGTTGCAGATACAGTATCTTGTCGCTAAAGTATGCCTTCTGGTCATTCAGGAGTATGCTGGCCTCATCAAACAGGAGAGTCTTGTAGCCGTTGAGGATGCCCGGAATGACTTCGTGCTCGGTCTGCCCTGTTGGTTTGCCCTCTTCATCATAGATGGCCACTTCTTTCGTGGTTCCGATGAGCTTGGCGTCAGAACCAGAGCTGAAGACCTCTGTCTCTACACCGCACATCTTGAGTATCTTGGAAATAAACTCGTATGCCACTGACTTCCCTGATCGAGACTGTTGTATCCAATAGATGTGGAACCTGCTATCGATGAACACACCATGTATTGGTATTCTCATGTATGGTGCGAGGAGCTGGCCCATGACGAAGAAGTATGACATCAGTCCAGCATACTCGTTGTAGAATGATACCGTGTTGAACCTCTCGATGTAATTGCGGACAAACTTCGATCCTTCGTAGTCTGACTTCACTAAGGCGTAGTCGTTCCATTTTCTGGTTGTATCAGTATCGGAACGCATCAGCATAATATCACGGGAACCCTCGGTATGTGCCTACACTCTTAACCTCTCACTCTATGAACGACTCATTCTGACACGTTCACTGACGATTTTATCTTCGCTATTCAGAACATCAGATATCTTCTGAGCTCGAACCTTCCCCAATCCCTTGAGAGCTGTGAGCTCCTTGACGGACATGGCAGCTATCTCAGCTACAGAGCCAAACTCTTCCAGAAGCATCTCCGCAATGGCTTGGCTGGCACCAGCAGCTCTGAGAGAATCCACTCTCATGTCCTCTGATGTAGTCTTACGCAGAACCCTGTATGTCGAGGACGTGCCCAGTGTGCCGTCCTTCTCGAATCTCTTACATATGAATCTGGCAGCACTTGACCTGTCTGGCAGTGTTATGATATTGACATCATAGTCAGTAGCATATCTGGCCAATGAGCCTATGAATGAGCTCCAAGCTCTCTGGTATGGAATCCTTCTACCGGACTTGACAGCTTGAGCGAGATAGTTATCCAACGTCCCCCACACCAGAAGAATGGCTTGGTTGTAATTGTCATCGAGGTTCTGTAGCTGTTGCTCCAGATGCCCTGACATCATACTGCCCATGTAGTCCTGAATGCTCTTCGCCTCGATCCCCACGCTGTTGAATGCGTAATCGGCAATCATGTTCTGCTTGGTCTGGTGAAAGAGCCCATCGGTCTTGTCGATGTATTTCTTGACGAGGTCTTCGAGCCCAGACCTTTCACGGTTGTCTATGAATAGAACCTTAGTCATCCACTCACCTCATTCTGGACACGGCGGAATCTCGTCATTGTCCGGCTTTGTAATGAAGTAAGCAGTAGCACCGCAATCTGCACAGCTCAAGTTAGCTACTACTCCATCGCCCATGTGTTCCCATCCATAATCCTCGAAGGTGTGGTCTCCACCCCATATGACCTTGCCACCGCAAAACCAACACACTAAGCTGGTAGGCATCAATTCCCCTCCTGATCTTGGCTGGCAGCCTCTTCAGAAGCTTCTTTCCACAGGAATGCCCTGTTCAGCATATCTGTCACCATGTCTGCGAATTGAACATCTACAGCTATGGCTACTACGTTTGGGTCATCTGCACTCTGCCTCATCTGAGGGTGATGCAGTATCTCTGTGAACCCCGTAGTCACGTTAGTCCTGAACGACCACGGCAATAGGTCTCGCATCTCTTCAATGTCTAACTGATGCTCTTCCTCTGTCTTTCCTTCCATGGATTGCATAAGCTCCAAGGCTTTCTTTCTTCTTATCTCGTCAATGTCTTCACTCATACTCTACACTCCTTTACCGTCATAGAACGGGCAACGTCCCACACATAAGCCTTCATTGAATAGCTTAGGACAAGTGGGAGTTAGATAGTATCTCGATGCACCGTGGGATAGCATCTGATGTGTGACAGCTGGCTTGTAATCCGCCCAACCAAGTGATTCGATGAATGCATGAGCTTTGTTCACAGCTTCTTTGTTCGGTGTGCTGCTGTCTTGAGGTGGTCTGGCGAACCTTCTGAAGTAATCGAGGAGATACATCATGAGATAGACCCGTGGTTGATGTGGTGGGTTCGATCCCTTCTCACAGCAAGCCGCCTTCAAGCATGGCAGCATCGGAATGCCATCTACGTTCTTCATCTCCACCGCAATTTCGGCGGCGTCAAACTTTCCGAAGAATCCTGTCAGTCCTGACATCCTGTATTCTACGTCACTTCTTTTGACTATCTCAAGAGGCATACCTTCAGTCCCCCTTACGAATAGCCCACCAGAGGGTTCTTTCGCTCTTTCTATGATTGTATTCCATCCATCTTCAAGCATCTTCTCGCTCACAGGTATGCTCCATAGCCCTCTCTTCACATTGTATGTGTTAGGCACTCTGATGTGCCTATCCGGTCTGAAGGACACTACTGGATCGAGAGAAATGAGGCCCATATCCTTGACCCACTTATTTACCACGACACGCCCAGAGAACAAAAGCTCGCTTAGCTGATCAGGTGGCAGGTCATACACCCTGTCCAACAGAACCCAGATGTGATATCCACCCCCACTGAAGAAGACCGAGTGCTTCCATCCTTTCTTGGCCAGATAGTTAGACAGTCTCAGAGTATCTTCCGTGCAACGCTGTCCAGCTTCTTCTTCTGTCATCTGCAATTGCTCAATGGCTCTGCCCTTATCCAAGTCTACGACAAAATGAGGAATGATAGCTGTAGTGTATTCACATCTATTGCCACCGGGTTTGAGCTCTTTGAACGGATAGACAGTCACAGTCATGTTCGCTTTGCCATTGGTGTTGTTGATGTATCTCTGAAAGTCTTTCTTAGAATGGATGACTCTCCTGACACGCATATCCACTTCCCTCGGATAACCATCGAATATACTCGCCACAATCATTCCTCCTCATACGGTATAGACACACTCCCATATCTTGGACAGAAGCTCTTCACTTTGCACCATGGCTCACAGGTGCTCTTCGTCCTGTAATCAGATATCAAGGGAAAGGACGGGCCAAATTCCCTACCAGTGTATCCCTTGTGTGCCCTGAGAAGGGCTTCGACATCCTTGAGCATCTTAGACACTGTTCCGGTCTTGATGGCTTCTATGTGCCTGAATATGACATCGCCACCCGTGTGATCCCATCCCCAGTATGCTGTGTTGAGACCCCCCAGCTTGGGGTGTTGCGACTTACTTAGTAGATACACGTAGTATGCCATCTCCTTTCTCATACCATTCCATTTGAGTGGTTTGTCCTTCCACTTCCCTGTCTTCAGCTCGTGAATGTGGATATCCCCATTCTCGTCCATGAACATACGGTCAATGATACCAGTCATGTGAACAAGCTGTCCGTCAATCTCGACCACCGCATCCAGAGATATCTCATTACCCACAGGCAGGAAATGCAATGGATCGGAGACCATGAATCTCTTGGCCTCAGCCTCGAATAGCATCTCAAGGTGGCTCTCCTCGCCCAGCTCAAACTTTCCCCTCTTGGGGTTGTTATCAGGTATGAAGCCGCCAAAGTAGTCCAGAACCCTGTCAAAGCCGTATGACCGCATCGATGCAGCATAGCTCACATTCATGTTGTTGTAGAAGTCCTCTGTCGCATCGTGGACATTGCTACCTCTTATCATAGCATCATTCTGTTCTTCTTTAACACCGAGAACCCTCTTGATGAAATACTGCTGAGAGCAGAAGGTGAAGTCGCTCAGTGATGATTTGGATATCCTTGGTATAATGTTAGATGGGAGGCCGGGATGCCACGAATATGTGGATTTCAGTCCTTCTCTGCCCGGAACAGGATAAGCTCTGGGCTCTCTAATTTGCATCGTCATCCGAAGTCCCCCATACTATGTCACAAGCTGGAGTCTCCTCATCGATCAGCCCCATTCGCTCATGTGCATTATCATCCGTGTCTACGAAATCTTCCAATGTCATCTGCCCTTCAGCTACGAACCTGACCGCATCGCAGGACGAGCAGTCAAACTTGGTTCGACTCTTAGGCACCTCTCCTGCCTTGAATCGTGCTTCCATCTCCTCTAACGTCCATCCATCTCCCTTCTTCATTGAACGGAGACCGTGATTACTGATCCTCAGACTCTCTTTGTCCCACTCCTTGGCTATCTCCCATAGCTCAGGATAACCACGCCACACACCCCACCATGCGTCTGGTGGTTGCTTGATGCAATGGAAGCATCCGAGGCGTGTGAAATTGACATACAGCTCGTTCATCAGACCAAGGTCATCCAGATAGTCGAAGCAATCCTGCTCAGTCCACCCCCATTCAACGAGAGGGTATCTGTTGCGAGCATTGCGTGGGTCTTCTGTATGGTCTTTACCTGATTTGCCGTGCTTACCACTGTTGCGAGTGCGGTGTTCCTCGTCTTTAGCTATACCAATGTATATCACATCTGCGTCCTTTCCTGCCCTTTGCAGGGGTTGAACCTTAGATTCTCTGGCCCACCAGCACGGATAAGCACGTAGCGGAGCTCCCCTCTGCTTGCCCTTGTTAGCTCCACGAGTTATCTCTCCGTAGAACCAATCATCCCATGATCGAGGAGATTTGACAAACTCCACCTTCAGCTCAGGATTGAATCTCTCTTGGACATACTTCTCGACCTTAGCTATGTATTCGTAAAGCTCAGGAAACTCGAAGTCAGTGTCAGCGAATACGATTCTGGTGACTGGCATCTCTGGGTCGTCAAGCTCTAAGAGCCGAATCAGCATTGCAGTGCTGTCTTTGCCCCCAGAGAAGCTCACCATGCCAGTCTTCGTAGACATTCCCCTCACTCCGAGGGTTCACTACTATCGTCCTTTACATCATCGGGGTGCTCGAACGATCCATCACGCAATCCCGGCCATCCATACCACTCTCCGCCAGTCTTGTCTCGGCGGAACAGCTTGACCCTACCGTGGGCCTTGAGGCTGGTTCTGTTCTGTGTCATGACGGCATAGGACTCAACGACTCCTGTCAGCTCTCCTCGCTCGTCTCTCTGCTCATCTACCTCGACTACCACCATCTGCTGTAGCCAGCCTTCGGTGTCTCTGAGCCAGTGAGGAGTCTCAGCTCCCATTATCTCATTGCCAGCACTGTCGTATGCCGACTTCATGTGCGTAATGATGTAGCAATGGATGCCTCTCCTGCACAGCTCCTGCAACGCAGTGAGTGCGGAATTGTATCGATTCTTCCTGATATTCCAATTGAATCGCCCAATCTGAGTAGTGGTGGCTTTGCCAGCTGTGGCTATGCCATCAGGCCCAAGACCAAGGTCATCCACCTTCATGGTGGTCTCACAGATATTCAGCCAGTGATCAGCCCCATCAAAGACGACTGTCTTCAGATAAGGAGTAGGCATCTCTCCATGCTTCTCAAAATACTCCATCTGCTTGTCAGCCATCTCAATGGCCGCCTTCAGATAATCGATGGTCATCTGATAGCTGGCGGGGAAATCATATGGAACCCTGCTTGGCTTGTCATTCATGACCCATGGATTGAGAACAACGATGTTCTTCGATCCGCTGTGATGAGCCGCTTTTGTGCTCTCTCCACCTGCATCGAAGTCAATGTGGTGTATCTCAGCTCCGGCAGCCTTCTCCTCTTCGGTCAATGAGTCGAGAACCTGTCCAGACTTTCCTGACTTGGGTGGCCCAGCTATACCGCATAGAACGTGCTTGTGACTTCTGGTAGCCCTGCCACGAGCAGCGTTGATTTGTGCCCATGCAGGATTGGTGCTTGTAGTCATCCAGCCCCCTTGTGGAACAGGAGCTTTTGTTGGCATTATCTCTTCAACGAAATCATGCTTCATCTTCTCTACTTCTTTATGAAACTCTGGAGGCATGGCTTCCATCGCTCGATCAGCTATGTCCTCTGGTGGGTCTTGGAACCCAGTAGGGACTTGATTTGGTAGCCCGTAGTCAATTGGCTCCTCTGCCTTTGGAGCTGGAGCTTTCTTCTTCTCCTTGTTGAGAGCTCCTTTCTCAGAGCTGGTGTCTATAGACTCGAAATTGTCGAAGAATCCAGTCCCACTCATGGCAATCCCGCCCACTTGTCCTTGACTGGCTCTGTTCCGAAGTCATCGAATTGACCAACGTCATTGGTGTTTGCAGCTGGTTTTGGCGACACTATGGATCGTAGAGGCAGAGCATATACGTTCAAGCCTTCCATGTTGTAATTGATGTCTCCTGTCTGCCCGACCCATGTTCTGGTCTGAATGACACACCATACTCTTGAGCCCTGCTGATAGTCATACCAACCGTCATCCTTCTTGACCTGATGAGCATGGTGGTCTTTGACATGAGCGTAATTCAGATTGACCCACACCCCTGAGTTAGACGGGTCTTCTCTCCTGAGATTCTGATTGGTCAGCACGATAGGGTGCTTAGAGCCCCCTTCTGCATACTGGTCTTCTTTGCCATCGGAATTGATGTAGTCCACCTCTCCCATGACAGCAAAGATAGGCCCGATTTCGCCACCATTGCGTAAGCTGATTTTGTTCTCAGCTTTGTCGTGATAGTCCATGAAGTCCTCAAGAGCACACACTGGCATGAATTGAGCTATGAATTGATCAGGCTGGAACATTGCGTTCGCCTTGGACAGAGCGTTCTCTGGAACCCAATCGAGACCGTAGTTAGGGTCAAGGTTGCGAGCCTCAAGAATAGTCTCATCTGAGCCCCATGCAGTCCCTTCTTCAGCTCTGAATGATATTGGCACATTCATGACCAGCTTGGTCTGAGCGGCATCGAACGAGCACTCAAGAACGAGTGGCTCAGAACGTGGGCCCTCTGATAGAAACTTGTCAAGCGTATTGACCACGACAACCCATCTCCTCTTCCATAGGTATGCCACCTTCGGCCTTCGATCCTCTTTTATCATGCAGACGTATGCAACGCCGTTGTTGATTGGTATAGCCCAGTTAGGCGGATTCTCCTGCGACCCAGCTTCTGTGTATAGCTTGGAGTCACTCGCATCTACAGCAACCCAATTACCTGTGTCGAAGTAGACACGTCCGATGCCAACAGTCCTCTCATTGTGTTGCATTCCAAACTTGAGTGCGTTGTTGAGGTTAATCTCAGCAGCGTCTCTGGCCTTCTCTCTTTGCTGTCTCATGTTGTCATTGAGTCCCAGATAGCCGACAACCATGCCGACCCATGTCTCGCCTGATCCACTGCTACTGCCACCTCTACGTGCAGAAGCTGCGTAATATTGCCTGAATACGTCTAATTTGTCATCCGATGGCCAACCCTTCAAGGTCTCGCCACGGGCCTTCCACAAGTCACCCAGAGAAGTCTTGAGCCAGTCTTCAAAACCTGCCTCGACTTCTTTCTGAGTCACCCCTCTTTCTTCAGCTGTCTTCTTCACTTCATCTTTGTATGTCATTCTCGTCATTCCTCTACCCAGTCGGGATAGCTCCGATTACCATCCACCACTTAAGCATTCATTCCCAGAAGCTCTTCGATGCTTTGAATTGTCGATAATACTTCTTCATGCGTAGAAGGCTGGAATATCTGCCCATTTATTTTTCTGACATTTCGTATCCCCATTGGCGTAGGAGATAACTCTTCCAAGCCTATTACCGCATCGAGAATAGCAGATATCTCTCTCCATCCTGAATACGTCCCACGCACTTCGATACCCAGAGATTCGATAGCTCGACTGATCGGCTCATTCATCCTGATGAACCATACCTCTGGCCGAATCAAATAACCACAGGCTCTGTCTTTGGTTATCTGGCATTTGATACCTGCACGTAAATGAGATGCCAAGACTATCAAGTCCTTCTGAGCTGACGTTAATTCCAACCTATCTCCTCCACCCCGATGACATCAGATATGCCAGAGGATGGACTGCCTTTGATTATTGAGCCGGAGATGTATGGCCCGTATTCTCCCCATCCTGACGCATCCACTGCTACCTCAACGAAGCATGGCACGTCTATCTTGACTGACTCGTTGGCCTCTACCTTCCATTCAGACTCAATGTGCCTCTTGACAAATTTCTCTACCGTGTGATCGATGCACTCCAGCTCTCCTATCGGGTAATAGCTCGTTCCGTCTCTGGCAGATACTGTCCATACCATATACGGAGGTGCTCCGGTTTGAGGCTCTACCACCCTACCCTCTGTGACTCTCAAGACTCTCTCCTTCTTATCGGGCCTTACGAGAACCAGCTCGTCAGACGTGTTCTCAAAGGTCAGCATACCCTTGTCGTTCCTCAAGACCGCTGGCCTATTGTTTGAAACCTCAACGACAGTCAATGGGTCATCAATGAAGTGTATCTTCTTGACTGCCCATGTAGCTATGTTGTCCTCGATCAGCTTTCTCCTGCCACTGAAGGAGAGCTTCAAGTCCTCTGGAGACAGTAAATCAACCACTAACAATGCATCATCCCTCATCTCCGCATAGTCACAGAGGAATATCCCATTGGGTATTCCAGCAGAGTCAGCCCACCTCATTATGGAATCATCATCTTCGGGTAGCTCTCCGCCAGAAGACGTGAATCCAGATGATACATTCCCCTTTCTATTTATGTGAATCGTCACCCATGCCCCCTCAACTGGCTCTATGTAGCATGATGAGAAGGGAACGGAAGCCAAGTCCTCGACATACACGGGAGCTGGAATCACCATCGGCCAACCGATCCTCGGCCTCACAGCTTCATACTCGAATTGCCCAGCTGACAGTAAGCTTGTGGTTCTCTTCAAACCCATTAGATTGACAGCTGACCTCAAGTGATGGAAGTTTTCTCCGTTAGCTGAGCACATTGCAGAGATGATGTCCCTTCTTCTGGCTGGCCCCCCTTTCTTACTCAACCTGTGTAAGAAGACCTTCATGTCTCTCTGATTGATTCTATAGAACAATGGATGCAATAGCTGAGCTCTGGTCTCATTGTCAATATCCTTCAACAGATTCTCCATCCTCATGTGAGCTGAGGGCAGAGACACATCCGTGACCTCTGTCTCACTAAGCATGGATAACAGATGAATTACGTCTGGATTCTCAGTGACCTCTGATGGAAAAGCTCCTGACAGAAGGAAGTATATCTCCCTCATATCCTCATCCGACAAACGGTTCACTGATGATGGCGGATAGAAAAAGGATACTACTGGCCATTGATTGTCAGAAGATGCAACGAGATTGTTCGATATGTATTCAGCTCTCTTTCTCGATTTGCCGATGACTCTCCACGTCTCAGCTACAGAACGAAAGCTCAGCAAGATGATCACCTGCACAATTCCTGATACAGAGGCAGGATGTCCTCCTCCTCCCCCTCGCATACCTCAAAAATCGCCTTCCTTGCACGGGGGTCTTCCCACCAATTACCGTATCTCCCAGACCATGTCGTGATCGGCCTCTGCACCACCTCAAGTCCGACAGCGTCCATGACAGTCTTAGACACCCCGTTGCCGGACATCTTGAGAATAGCGTAGCAACAGTCGAGACAGAGATTCGTGAAGTCTCTACGTGCGAATCTCCTGACACGGCTCCATAGCTCACAGGACATATCACCGATGATTATCTTGATTTCATCGGAGCAAATGATATCGCACACATCTCTAATGATCGAGTGGTGATGCGACTCAAACTCCTCAACGGTCTTCCACTTCATCCCATTCACCATCGTCCACAATCCAAGCATCTGGATTCTCAATCACACCTATCAAATAGTCTCTGAGCTCCATGGCCTCCTGCTTCGTGAGAAACATCCCAATCTTTGTGTATCCTGTATGTCCCGTTTTACTTGGAAGCACCCTATACATCCTGAGATTAAGTATCCTGTCTCCGTAGGCATTAGTGGTGGTAATGTGCAACTCATGACCGAGATGGCACGATGCCTCCATTACGGCATGAACCTCCTGCCTATAGTCGTGGGACTTTCGAGTCATTCTTCCTCCCCTTCCCAGCCTATGAGCTCCGGTTCGTCCAGATGTGTGATGCCTAACTCTTTCCTCAATTGATTCGCAGAGTCGTCCACTATGACCCAAGCATCATTCCATTCCTCTTTGAATCCAGCTTTTGCACAGCTGGGACATATCGTCAATCTGCTGATGCCCTGTGCCTTCTTCAGCTGGACATAGTGCCTACCTGCTTTGTAGGGCTCAGCTCTTATGATAGTGCCACACTCAGCACTGCACACAGCCACTTTGCCTATCATGTGCCGTGGCCATTCATCAACGACCTGTCCTTGCCAGTCACGAGATATCTCTATCTCCTCGATCACCCGCCAATTCAGGATAGTGCCGACTGATACCACCCAGTCGTGAGAATCAAAGGCAGTGCTACCGAATGCGTCTGGGGTTGGTGTCGAGAAGTATAGCTCAGTCAGGGCCAGCGTGTCCTCTGACTTCTTAGTGTAGACACCCACTACAGGTAGAATCCACTTAGCCCCCACCTTGAGGGAAGACCACAGCCTGTCGCACCACAGGAGCTGTTCCTGAGTGATTGATATCTCCTCATCGCTCAAACTCCCACCCCCCGCACATCGGGCACTGCAACGCCACTCTCTGCTTTTTGAAGATGATATCGTATCTGGAGGAGATGAGCTTCATCTTGATCAGACCTCCTTGGGGGTTCTTACACCCATTGGGGCAATTGACCTCTGAGTCTGGTTTTGGTTCGAGCTTCACACCCTTCCCTCCAATTCCTCATCAGATAGCTGGGATATCTCAGTTAGCATCTTCCTGCTCCTGAATGCCCCCAGCTCCTTGTTAGACGTAGCTCTCTCCTTATCATAGTGTGAGAGCCAGTCCTCTGCTTTCTTCAAGCGAGAATCCACAGCATCCAACGCATTGACACGCTCTACACCAATCATCTCCTGATACTCGTTGCTACCCAGCAATGCACCACGCTCAGCTCTCAGCTCACGGATGATTTCTGACCATGGTTTTGACAGTGTCCTGTATCTTCTTTCTATGTTGTATGCTCTTAGCCTTGTGTCAGCCATAGACCAAGGGGATCGGCATTCTACTTTTGAGGGTTCATTCGTAATTCGATAACTCAAGAGCATTTCTGTCATCTATTGAGTCTCCCCCATCAGCTT
>Ga0160423_10004336_pt1 | contig 11660 bp, 22 predicted proteins | sample CRUFie14St8metaG_FD_108191 | JGI IMG/M metagenome (GOLD analysis project Ga0160423, IMG submission 108191) | Marine microbial communities from the Costa Rica Dome - CRUD Field 142mm St8 metaG | ecosystem: Environmental > Aquatic > Marine > Oceanic > Photic zone | place: Costa Rica: the Eastern... | reverse complement strand
CAATTTAGAATTGCAGTTACGGCAGATACATTAACACAGTACAGTAATATATTTTTACAACCGTTTTTACCTAAAACTAAAAGAGAATACTTTTATAACTTTATTACTGACAACAAAATTTTCCCAGAAAAATTATTGTATAGAAATAATGATCCAGCATTTGGCACACAAAATCAAATTAAGATGCTATTACAACACGGCATAGAAACTATTAAAATAGAAGAATATGTTCCTGCTTTGGTTAACAACTTTAGTAGAAAAACTTTCCGCTTTGGTAGTACTAAAATTGCAACTGCAAGTGACAGCAACAATAATGTGATTTATGAAGTAATATATGTAGAACTTATGGATGAATTTGAAAACCAAAAAGGCAGTGTTGGCAAAGCAGTTGATATTAGTAGCATAGGAAAAACAATTACAGTTGATACACAAAAATACAAAGTTAGTACAAACACAATATCAATCGATCAATTGATTAACAAGTTTTTATACCCTAATAGTGTTACAAATATGCAAGATAGATTAAAAGAGATTTTTCCTAGGGGTGATAGCACAATCATAAATATTAATGAAAAGTTTTTACCGTTATGGATGAGCAGTACGCAACAAGTTACGGGTACAGCATTAGGATACACAAAAGCGGTTCCTATAGCATACGCAAAACCAGGTAGTGGTGCTCAAATACTGGAAAACATAACAGATAGCGGTTTTGACTTTAAAACAATAGAGTTTGACGTGGATAGATTAGTAATTGACAGTGTAGAAGGCCAGTTTGGCGATAAATACATTGCATTTCCAAAAAGGAAGGTGATATAATATGACAACAAGTAATAACATAAACACAGGTGGTATTGACCCATTATACCCAGTAGCAGGTAGTGATAATGACTCACAAGGGTTTAGAGATAATTTCAAACAAATCCAGGATGCCTTAAATGCATCAAAAACTGCTATTGCAACATTAGAAGGTACTTCACCTTCAACACAAGGATCTAACGATTTTAATGATAACCTAATTACAAAAGCAATTTTTAGGGATACTGCTATGTCGGCTCCTAGTGCTGAAACACTAGCAGGCGAAACTAACGTAGATTACACAGCAGGACATTATCGTAGACTTATTGCTACAACAGAAAAAACTAACACCAACACTGTCGTTATTACTAACTGGTCACCTGCAGAATCAATGGGTCATATGTTTTTAGAAGTTAGATCAAATAATTCACTTCAAAAGTTTTTAAACTTTAGCACACCTACAGGAAACATATTAACAGATGCTACTAACTTAAATTTAAGTAGTGATTTTGATATGGCCGATGCCGGTGCAAAATATATATTTGAAGTTTGGTCACCAGATCAAGGTGCAAACATCTTTATATATTATGTTGGTGCATTCAAGTAATAGATATGTTTAACCCTCTTGCTAAAGATCCGACTAATCTATCCGACGATCAAATACAAGAAAAAATCACCGAACTGCAAAAAAAATACTTAACTGCAAGTCGTTTTCCTAATCAAGACTTAATTCGTCAGTTGCAAAATACACTAACTATGTATGTAGAAGAACAAAGCAAACGTAATAGAAATAAACTTTTACAGCAACAAAACAAAGACAAAGAAAGCAACAAAGATTTAGGTGATTTAATTAATGTCCAATAAAGACTTACTAAACTTTTTTAGTTGGGAAACAGAATTCGATGCATCAGTAATAGTTGATGACGTAGTATATCCTAACAGTTACAACTTATCAATAAGTTTTATTCCAAAAAACGATAACATCAAAACACAAAATATTGGATTTGAAAAAATAAAATATCTTTTTGAAAGGTTATGCGAAAATTCCGTTATATTCTCTCCAGTCGACAAAACAAAAGATATTTGGTTCAAAATGCCAGTGAACAAAGTTTTACTTCCAGGTTCACCATATGATCAACTACTAGGTGTAGTATTATTCCAAAAATTAAAATCAATAGCAGGAGATTTTTTCTACTTGGGGCATTTAACGGTTGACAGCAAGTTGGGAGATCGTGTAAAATACACTGTAGATAATGAAAGTTTTGAGAACAAACATCTTAGTGTTAGTGAATGGATTGGTGAAACAGAATTTAAGCCATGGTGGTATAGAGATGATACTGCAACATTTGATCAACGCATTGATGCAAAAACAATTTGGACAGGTGCTAAAACTTGGAAGGATATAGGATTTGAACATGATGGAAATGGACAAAAAAGATCATTCGAACCAACAGTTATCGACGGAGGTCGTGACAAATAACTTTGGACATCCTGTTCTAACAGAACAAAACATTGTTGAACTACTATATCAAGACAAATGGAATAATATTAAAGATTGCAAAGTAGCATCAGATAAATTTGTAAAAAGATATCATCAAATCATAGAAGATAACAAAGAAACTTTTCAACACTTTGATACAACAGAATTTAATGATGGTCAAGATGGTTATGACCAACAAAACAGACTAAATTGGTTTATGCCCAATGAGTACAAAAACTTTGATATTGAAAGTTATGTATTAGGTCAATGTAATACTCCAGAACAAAAACAACGTGTAGAACATGAACTTGCATTATACAAGTCACATGCTATGATGGACGTTTTACAGTTCCTTAAATACATGGTAGATACTTTAAGGAAAAACAATATAGTTTGGGGTGTTGGTAGAGGCTCTAGTGTTAGCAGTTATGTATTATACTTGCTAAATGTACACAAAGTTGACTCTATCAAATATAATTTAGACCCAACAGAATTCCTTAGATAACTACAAACATAGGAGATAAACATGGGAAGAACATATAGAACAATGCAAGGACGTGAAGTCGATATGGACAAATTACGTTCTGCTAATGAACTTACTCCTGCTGTTGGCAATATGAAAGTCAACGCTAGAGGAGATGAAATAGGTCCTGGTGGTAAAATTACTCGCACTAGAGAACAAATCATGAGCACCTATTATGAAAATAATCCTAAAGCAACTCCCGATGCTGATAGTCCAGCAACTACACCAGAGCCAAAAACAAGAGTACAAAATCCACCTTCACAAACAATGAAGATAGAAGATACTCCTGTAAGTGCAGTAGTGCAGGAAAAAGCAGAAGAGGAAGTTGTAAAAACTAAAGACATTCCTGCAGAAGAGGAAGTTTTAGATAAGGGTACAGAAGCAGTAAAAAAAGCAAGAGCAAGACGTAGAGGTATTGCTGATGCAACAAAATAATACTACTGGAGATATTATGCAAGAAGTAATTAAAGTAATTGCTGAACACCTAGGTGTTGATGAAGGGAAAGTAAAACCAGAATCACACTTAATAAATGATTTAGATGCAGATGAATTTGATATTGTAGAATTAGCAATAGCAATACAAAAAGCAACAGGTAAAACAATTTCAGAAGAAGATGAAGCAAATGTACAAACTGTTGGTGACTTTATTAAAATAGTGGAGAGCAAATAATGGAAATGATGGGTGGTCCTGTAAAAATCAAAACTCGCGTAAAAGGTAAAGTACGTCCTATTCACGGAGATGTACTAGGATACAATATGCACTTTGGTGAACAAAAAACTAAAGGTGGGATTATCTTAACTAACGATGATGGTACTAGTAGAGGAATTTATTCTAGATGGTGTCAAGTATACGCAAAAGGAAAAGAAAACAAAGATCCTTACAACGAAGGAGATTGGATTTTAGTATCTCATGGACGTTGGAGTAGAAGTATTATCGTTGAAGACGACGATTTAGGTGAAGTAGAAGTAAGAAAAATTGACTTGGATGAAATTCTTGCTTGGTCAGATGAAAAACCTGACGATGTAAATATTGGAAATTGATAGGTGGTATAGTGGCAAACGTAGACTTAAACAAGTACAAAGAATTTGTACAAGAAGTAACAAGTAAAGAAAGTAATCATTTGTCTGATATGTTCTACAGAGCAAAGGACATAGAAGCAAACAACCCTAATGTAAACACAGCACTACTAATGACTGGTGCTATTGGCATTGCTAGTGAAGGAGGAGAATTTGCAGAAATTGTTAAAAAATGTATATTCCAGGGTAAACCAATGGACGATGAAACTGTATTTCATTGCAAACGAGAACTTGGTGATATTATGTGGTATTGGATTAACAGTTGCCGTGCTCTTGGCTTGGACCCTAACGAAGTAGTAGCAGAAAATGTAAACAAACTTAAAGCAAGATATCCAGGCGGAGAGTTTGATGTACACTATTCGGAGAATCGAAAAGACGGTGATCTATAATGATCATCTTAACAGACGTAGACGGCGTACTTCTTAATTGGGAGAAGGCATTCGAAGAATGGATGGTCGGCAAAGGCTATTCAGTTCAAAACACCAACACATACGATCAGTATAAAAAGTTTGGTTTCATTAGTAAAAAAGCATGTGATAGAGTTGTAGAACAATTCAACACTAGTGCGTGGATGGGTTTCCTTGAACCTATTGATGGCAGTGTAGAGTGGGTCAAAAAGTTAGTTGCTGAAGGACATAAGTTCGAAGTCATCACAAGTATGGCAACTGACAAATATGCAGTAGAATTAAGAAAACAAAATTTAAGAAAACACTTCGGTGATGCTTTTGTAAATGTAATCTGTTTAGACACAGGTGCAGACAAAGATGATATTTTAAAAACATATGATAAGGGCATGTGGTGGATTGAAGATAAACCAAAAAACTGTCTTGCGGGTTTGAGAGCAAATCTAAAACCTATTCTTATTGAACATCACTATAATAAAGATTTTATAAACCCTAACGTTGTAAATGCAAAAGATTGGAAAGAAATTTACAAAACGGTAACAAAAATTTAACATAACTGTAATCTTTCTATGTTATAATAATCGTAAATAAAAATATTAAAAGCCAGGCAAGAGTAAGTCGAGCCTGGTCTAACTTTGTGAGCGATGTGGTAAAAGCATCAAGCAGAAGGAGATAAAAAATGGACGCACTCACCCTATGGATGGCAATAGGTTTCGCCTTTGCCGCTTATTCCGTAATAGCAAATGATTCAGTACAGACTCTCGGTACATGGATTGCATCTAACAATGAGAGATTCAATTGGAAAATTATGTGGGGGTGTGCAAGTGCAGTTCTACTTTATACATTGTGGTACGGTTGGACAGTAAATGGTGGAGACATCAGTTATGGAAGACTTAATAAGATACCCTTTCAAGAAATACAATGGTATCATGCAATGGCACCAGCATTACTTTTAATACTAACAAGAATTGGCGTACCGGTGAGTACGTCATTTTTAGTTTTAAGTGCCTTTGCAAGTACATTTGTATTAGAAAAGATGCTTGTAAAGAGCATGATGGGTTACGCGGTGGCGGCAGTTGCGGCGTATATAATTTGGATAGGAGTTACCAAACTCTTAGACGAAGCAAAGCCTGTCAAAGAAGAACATAAGAAAGCATGGCGTATAGCACAATGGGTAACAACAGGATTCCTGTGGTTTACTTGGTTAAGTCATGATATGGCGAATATAGCAGTATTCCTACCAAGAGAAATACCTTGGGACTTAATGGTAGCGATTTCACTTATATTTGTTTTAGGATTAGGATACATGTTCCGTGAAGGCGGAGGTAAAATACAACAGATTGTAATTGAAAAGCACAATACAAGATATGTACGTTCAGCAACAATTATTGATTGTGTTTACTTTTTAATACTATTATTCTTTAAAGAAATAAACGATATTCCAATGTCAACAACTTGGGTATTTGTAGGATTACTTTGTGGTAGAGAACTTGCTATGGCAACTATGACAGGCAAGGAAAAGTTCAAGACAGTATTTCCGCTTATTACTAAAGACTTCATTAAGATGATGATTGGCTTAGGTGCATCAGTAGGTGTAGTCCTAACTATACATTATGTAATTGTACCAAACGGTATAGGACTATAATTTATCAAATCAAATGTGTAAGTACATTTTGGTTAGCAAAAATAAATAATTTTGTTATGCCAAAAAGAGAATATTATACACAACGAGATTGGGATCGTGTAATAGGATGGGGTACTGTTCCAAAGCAATATCAGTACCCACATCTACGCAATACCGACGAGTATAGAGATCCCGAAACGGTTAAAAAAAGTAAAAAATTACTTGACAAAGACATTACAGAATAGTATTATATTACTATGACTGAATTCACTAGAGGCATTTTCGCCTCCACTAAAACAATTCTAAAAACTTCATCCGTCACACTTGCGGCAGTATATACCTTTGGTCATATTATTATTGCTATGACTACAACGTATTATATTACAGGGACAACACTTGACTTGGCGGCCCTTAACGCACTTGTAGAACCTTGCATAAACGGAGTTTGGTTCTATGTACTACATAAATTTTATAGACGGATAATAAGTGAGTAGAAGAGGAATAACTTTTTCAGCATTTGATTTGTTCCATAGTGGACATGTTGCTATGTTGAAAGAAGCAAGATCAAACTGCGACTATCTAATGGTAGGTTTGCAAACAGACCCAACTATCGATAGGCCAGAAAAAAATAAACCAATCCAAAGTGTATTTGAAAGATACGTGCAACTTGAAGGTTGCAAGTATATAGATGAAATTATACCTTATGAAACGGAAAAAGATCTAATTGATATACTGTTAACATATGATGTAAATGTAAGATTTATTGGAGAAGAATACAAACAAAATGAGTTTACAGGCAAACAATTATGTGTTGACAAAGGTATAGAATTATATTATAATAAGCGTCAACACTCATTTAGTACAACTGGATTACGAAAGAGGATAGAAGAAAATGGCTAAAGAACTTTGGGTAGAAAAATATCGTCCACAAACTGTAAAAGACTATGTGTTTCGTGATGACGCACAAAGAGATCAAGTAAACGGTTGGGTAAAAGATAAAAGCATTCCACACTTGCTTTTTAGTGGACATGCAGGTATTGGAAAGACAACACTTGCAAAAGTTTTACTAAATGAACTAGAAGTTACAGAGTATGATGTATTAGAAATAAATGCAAGTAGAACAAATAGTGTTGAAGATGTAAGAGATAAAATTGTAAACTTTGTGCAAATGATTCCATTTGGATCATTTAAAGTAGTACTGCTTGATGAGGCAGATTACTTGTCGCCAAATGCACAGGCGGCATTACGTGGTGTAATGGAAGAATATCATACAACAAGTAGATTTATTTTAACTTGTAACTATCCTAACAGAATTATTCCAGCACTACATTCAAGATGTCAAGGCTTTCATATTACAAATGTTGATCAAACAGAATTTACGGCTCGTATAGCAACTATTCTATTAGAAGAAGGTGTTGAGCCAGATTTAGATGTACTTGACACTTTTGTAAAAGCAACATATCCAGACATGCGTAAGTGTATTAATATGTGTCAAATGAATAGCACATCTGGTAAACTTACTCCACCTGCAAAAGGTGATACAGGACAAAGTGATTACAAAGTAGATATGGTAGAACTATTTAAAGCAGGCAAAATTACAGAAGCACGTAAACTAATTTGTACACAGGCAAGGCCTGAAGAAATGGAAGATATATTCCGTTGGATGTATGATAACTTGGAAGTGTTTACTACTGACGAAGATAAACAAGACCAAGCAATTTTAATTATTAAACAAGGATTAGTAGATCATTCATTTGTTGCTGATCCTGAAATTAACATGAGTGCTACACTTGTTAAGTTAGCACGTTTAACTAAGGAGTAATATGCCAGGTCCAGAAATTAATAGAAATTATGATGCTACTTCCGAATCCGAACTAGCAGAAAAAAGACAAAAAGAACTAGATAAGGCAATAGCAGACTTTTTAAAAAGAGGCGGCAAAATAGAAAAAATACCCACAGGCATGACAGGCGAACAATATAAAGAAATGAAGGCAGAAACTGCTAAGAAGAAAAAAGGGCGTAAAAAAAGTAAATAATGAAGATAAGATACTATCACAATATAGATGGTTGGCGATGGCTAGGGTTCGTCCTTGCTATGGTTGGTGCATTTTTATTAAGTGGTGGTAATCCCGATATACAGTGGATGGGTTGGGCAGTTGCCTGTTTTAGTTGTAGTATTTGGATATATATGGGTATAAAAGATAAAGATACTCCTAGAGCATTAATGGAACTCTTTTATTTGTTATTAGCGATTAGAGGAATAGTAAACTGGGTAAATTAAATGCCACATTTAGTAAACGACAAGTGTATAAATTGTAAGCATACAACCTGTGTAGATGTATGCCCTGTGGATTGTTTTTACGAGGGTGAAAACATGCTAGTGATTCATCCTGACGAATGTATTGATTGTGGGGTATGTGTTCCTGAATGTCCTGAAGATGCTATATACCAAACAGATGATGAAGAAGATCCGTGGTACAAACACAATTTATATTTTGCAGAACGTTGGCCTAATATAGCAGATGCTCAAGATCCAATGCCTGGTTATGAAAAGTTTAGTGGGCAGTCGGACAAAACTAAACTTTTTAAAGCAATCCCGGCAAAAAATATAGATTAATTTTCGCCGTAAATATTCAACACCTCCTTAACTGCATCATGTCTTTCGATATCTTTTGTATCGAATCCGCATATACCTATATGTTTTAGGTCTTCACGTAACTTGACTTTGTTTATGAAATCCAACAAACCATTAGAATTCATTCTATCTGCTTGTTGTAGATCTCCTGTTACAACCATTCTACTATTTTCGCCAATCCTTGTCAACAACATTTTCATTTGACTTGGAGTTGCGTTTTGCATTTCGTCTGCAATAATATATGATTTCTTAAACGTTCTTCCACGCATGAAGGCTAGCGGAGATATTTCGATCACCCCCTCTTGTAACATACCGCTTATTTCTTTAGAGTAGAAGTATTCACTGAATACGTCAAATATTGGTTTAGTCCATGGTTCCATTTTCTGTTCTAGTGTTCCTGGAAGAAAACCGTGTTTCTCATCCACACTTACAGCGGGTCTTGTTACCACGATTTTATCCACGTTTCCTTCTTGAAAATGCTTAATAGCCATTTGCACACCTAGAAGTGTTTTACCCGTACCTGCTGGTCCGACAGCAAATACTATGTGTCTTTTTAGGTTTTTAAGTTCTTCTAGATAAGTTTCTTGGCTCAGGTTCCTCGGAAGGACCTCCACTTGACGTCTTTTGCTAGGGATAGGATTAATATATGTTATATTACCCATTTGAGAACGCTCCCTATTACGTTCTTTTCGCTTCGCTCTTGACAAATTAAACCTCCTTAGTTTATTGAAGTTATTCGTCCGACTGCATTAGTATTTAACTGCTACATACATATATAAACCTATAATATAATATTTTGATCAATAGTGCTAATACGATAAATAAAAGTGGAGAAGATAAAATGTACGATATCGTAAAAATCATTGAAAACGTTAAAACAATATACGAATCCAACAATCATTTGCGTATATTAAAGGATTTTGAGCGTGTTTTAGATGAACTAGATCTATATGTGTTCGAGAACTGGAAAAAAGGCGAACTAGCATACGGACCTAATGTAACTAGACACACTGTAGAGTGTGGATTTATGTGGCCTAAAGAAGAAATGCCAAATCCACAAGCAGGACGCAGACTTTTAGATTACGATTGCAAAGTTACATACAAAAAAGATTTTTTAGCACAACCAAGAAAAATTGAATCATCAGACGATTATAGACCAGGTACAAAGAAGGGTAAAATTGATCAACTTCCTATTTGGGTAGTTGGTATTACAATGCCTAAACAATTAATGTTTGATATGTACAAAGGTTACATGAGAAACGTTGATGAATATACTTTAGCGGCAATTAATGATACTGTAACACAACCCGATATTGTTCCAGAAACAGATACTGATATAGATACAGGAGTTGCTAATGAGCCTACAGCCTAATGACCTTAAAGACTTTGTAAACGAAATCTTTACAATAGATTCTTACAAATCTAAAATGGGCCAAGACAAAGAAATTGCTGTTTTGGCATTTGAAGTCAAACAACAAGAACCTGCAAAAGATTTAATGAACTTTATTGAAAAAGGTTATGACTTTGTATTAGATTCAGATATTAGTACTGGAGAAAATCGCAAAGGAAAATACAGTGTATTTGTTGAAATAGAAAGAGATAGACATTTACCAGAAAGAATTGGTACAATATTATCTGAAGTTTCAAAACTTACAGGTATTGAAGATTGGAAATACAGATACTATAAAAATGTTGAGAGCAAACCATTTGACATAAATGAAGTTGCAAATACTATTCCTTTAGACGGAGATAGTTACACTAGTATGGTAGAAGTATATAACCAAACTGAACTAGATAGATTTTTTAACAAAGGTGTTACAGAACAAAAATATATCAAATCAGATTTAATTGAATTCAAACGTCATGCAAGTGGCACAGTAAAATTACAGTTAGTAGATGAAGGCACAACAGAAGATTTAGTTTTAAAATACAAAGGTGCTATACAATTAGGTGAAGATGCAATGTCAGAAGTGCTTTTCCTAACTAAATTCTTTGGTAACTATAATATATACAAAATAGACGAAAACTTGTTCTTTACTAACGGTGTTAGAACAAAAGTATTCAAAAGGATATAATATGGCAAAAGAAAACTATGCAAACAGTTTAGAGATGATTTTACACCACGAAGGTGGCTATGTAAATCATCCAAAAGACCCAGGTGGTGAAACTAATTTAGGTGTTACTAAAAGAGTCTACGAAGAATGGTGTATGTCACAAGATTTAAGTCAGAAAGATATGAAAGACTTAACTGTAGAAGACGTTGCACCTATATATGAAAAAAATTATTGGGGCAGAACAAAGTGCGATGATATTCCATCAGGATTAGATTTATGTATTTTTGATTTTGCTGTAAATGCCGGTCCAGGTAGAGCGGCAAAGTTCCTACAGACAATGATTGGTACAGTTGCAGATGGTGGAATTGGACCAAATACATTAAAAGCATTAAACAACTATGTAGAAGAGGTAGGCGGAGTTGCTGAGGTAATTAAAGATTACCAAAAAGCAAGACAATCATATTACGAAGGTTTAAGCACTTTTTCAACGTTTGGAAAAGGTTGGACTCGTAGAGTCGATGAAACTACTGAAGCCGCTTTAAAAATGGTGTGAGTAGATACTGTCAAAATTGCGGTAGAATACACGAAGGAAGGTTAATCGAAACTTTTAGAGATGGAGATAATCTGCCTATAGAAATCGTTGTTTGTGAACATCCTAGATTTATAGAAGAAAAGAATATAAGTACTGAATATCCAGACGGGTACTCAACGGAGTGGCGTAAATACGAGGAAAAAATTAATGTTTAGTTCTATTAAGATAGCAATGGTAGTAATAATGTTAGCAGGTGCTGGCGGAGGATTTCTTTATGTAAAAACTCTAAAAGCAGATTTAGAAGTTGCCAAGGCTAATCAAGCAAAACTAGAAGAAAGTGTTAACGAACAAAAAGCAGTAATTGAACAGCAGAAAAAAGATTTTACTGCAATTTTGACAGCAAACAAAGAATTAGAAGAAAAAAATAAAGTTCTTGCAAGAGAATTTAAAGCACTTGATGAACGTTTTAATAAAATAAATGGCAAGGGAGAAGTTAGAGATATTGGAAAACTTGCTATTGAAAGAAGTTCATCAGT
>Ga0160423_10004334_pt1 | contig 11665 bp, 20 predicted proteins | sample CRUFie14St8metaG_FD_108191 | JGI IMG/M metagenome (GOLD analysis project Ga0160423, IMG submission 108191) | Marine microbial communities from the Costa Rica Dome - CRUD Field 142mm St8 metaG | ecosystem: Environmental > Aquatic > Marine > Oceanic > Photic zone | place: Costa Rica: the Eastern... | reverse complement strand
TGGTATAATCTTCTTAAGAAGGTCTTCGAGAACATTAATACCAGTAGATTGATGGGGAGCAGGATCATTATCAGGTGTTGCAGCCTCTCTTAGCTCGTGCTGCAAGAACTCACGAATTATAGCTCTTAGTTGCTGTTCTTCAGATTGAGTATTTTTATTTTTTTTCTTGACAAGAGAGATTAAAGCTCTTACATTCTCTCTAAGCAAATCTTCTGGGGTCTTCATTTGATAATTCCTTCTTTCTTAAGTAGTTTCAAAACTTCTTTGTATAATTCTAGCTCATTATACGGTGGGTGTTTGGTCTTTTTATTTTTTCTCTTTTTCTCGGGACCTCCTGCTGCATATCCTGCAACAGCACCGACACCAGACATCTCCTCTAATGATTTAAGACCAAAAATCTGTAATATGGCTTCCACATTTTGTTCACCAACAAAATATTCTAGCATTTTGCGAGCTACATTATTCTTAACAGACTGTTCTAAAACAAATCTAAAATCACTGGCATGGAAATCCATAAAGCTTTTGCCTGAACTGACACTTGGCATGTTTTTATACAAATCAGATCCTTTGTCTTTTTCTGCTGATAATAATTTTCTATATTTATTATTATGCTCTGCTGGTATTACGGCAGTTTTTGCTGGCTGTAAGAGTTCAACTCCGTCTTTGACGTACTTTGCAGCACCCGACCAGCGCTTGAAGTCATCGCCTTTCTGGCTAGCGCCAAGAACAAGCTTAGTTCCGGGCTTCAAAGGACCCTCATCGCCTATATACTCGTATGTTGCCATAACCGGCGATGGTTTAGGTGAAATTTCAACACGAACGTTTGATAGTCCTTGGTCTGCCAATAGCATATCCCAAATCTTCTTTGAGTCTTGGGCAGAAATAGCTTTTCCGCCAATACCCCTGCTTGCTTTGAGAGGAGAAGAAATTAGAACAACTACTTCATCTGCTTCGGAAGCATACTGCTTGACCATCGATAAGTGGCCAAGGTGTGGTGGCTTAAATGCCCCAGGCACAATAGCAAGAGTACGACCCTCAACGGGGTCGCTATCTTCATCTTCCAACTCAAGCATGAGTTCTTCTATGCTGTTATAAAGGTCAGACATAAAGGTCTCCTATAAGTCTAAGTCTTCCTCAAGAATTGCAATTTTATTAAGCAAGACTTTATTTTCTTGTTCTAGTCTTCTTGCTTTGAGGCGAATTTCTATTAGTAACCCATCTATGGTTGATAGTCTGACCTCCTCATTTAAAGTATGCGGCTTAATAAGCTTCAAATCAGTGCCAAGCTGTTCAAGTAGGCTGTTAAGGTCTTGTTTTCTCTCAACACCATCTAGAAAATCATGCCATTTTGACATCTTCACTTAGCCTTCTTAGCCACTGCTTCTTTGACTAGCTTGCGGATAATACGACGAATCTTTTGCTCGTCCATCTTCTCTTTCTTGTCTTGACCCTTACAAGGAACGTGGTCGCACTTTTCATCCTTGCCATCACCGTCGTCGTACTTGCCTTTCTCTTCTGCCTCTTCCATTGGACGCTTGCGCTCATCATCGCCGCGACGGTCGGCGTGTGGTGATTGGCGACCAGAAGATGCCGCCACTTCGTCAAGCTCTTCCTCTTCTTCGTTAAGAGTTTCATCCTCTTGAGATTCATTAAGGAGATTAAAAGAAAATCCCCACCTCTCTGATAGTACGGTTCTTAACTCGTTGTTTTTCCAATCTTTTAATGACATTTTCTTTTTTGCTCCTTCTTGCAAAGATACACTATAAATAGTGCTATTTCTGGTATCGGTCCAATCCCGCAGACATAAGTTTCCCTTTTCATAGGCTTCTCGCTCCATCTCACGCAGGTGAGGGTCATTTTGAGCGTAGCCTTCACCCATATCTCCTGTATTATCAAACTGTCCATTGCAATTTTGTGTATGATGAACCAATTCGTGAGATAAAGATCTCATTACATCTTTTGGATGTCTTCCGTGTATGTAAAGGGTTACAGACATCTGCTCTGGATCATAGTATGCTGTCTTGCCTAATGGATCTTGAGCATTTTGCGGATCATCACGTAAAAACACACGAGGTGGTTTTTCAAATCCCATTCTCTTTTGTGCAAACGGCATAAATTCATCTATTAGTGGCTGGAGTATATCTTTCATCTTAGGAAGGTCTCGCTTTGGTCTGGAGAATACCAAATATACTCTATATAGTTTCCAAACGGGTCTTTGACATAAACTCCAATGGTGCCATCACGGTGTTCAATTCTCTCACCGTGGTCTGGCAACTCACTTTTATGCCGCACAAGTATGCCTATATGATTATATGGATAAAATCTTTCATCAATCAGTGCAATATTTACATTTTTGGTCTTCAAGCGCACATATTTGTGCTCTTCGAAGGCAACTTCGGCATTCAAATGCTCTAAATACCACTCTTTCGCCTGTTGTAAATCAGCAACACGTATCGCTATATGGTCTATAATGTCCAATTTATACCTCTTTTTGGTCTACTGAAGACACCAGTTTAAGGGAAAAAGTGAACAATTCGAGGGGTATTTTAGGCTCTTTTAGGGGCATTACGAGGGTTACACACACCATTCTGTTGCTAACAATGGCGTTTTTGACTTCTAAAACGACTCCAAGGTGCTGAACCCAGCCAGATTTGTCTAGATTCCACTTACTCCAGGCGACAATATCGCCTATTTTGATGTTTTTAGCCGATATTTCGCCAAAATTGCTCTTTTTTTCCATTATTCAACGATAAATAGGCTAAAAAAGCTACTTTTTACACCAAAATGTTCGAATTTGACCAAAAATTGCCTAAAATAGCCGCCAATAGTGTAATGACGGTTACTTCAAAGCCAAAAAATGCATAAAAAATCCAAAAAAGAACAATTGTGAGCAAACATTTCCAAAATTTTGTTATTGTTACCATCATTTTAGTTAAATCCTATCTCTTCAAGGTCATCTGGATGTATTGCAAGCAGATTAAAGCCGTCATATATTAGAATTCTGTCTTTTTCATCCATATCGTAGCTTACTATGTGGACAGATATACCTCTATTTACTTTTAAAAGTGTTTTTTTTGTAGGAGCCCATAGATAAATGATACCTGAACCTTTAATAATGGCAGGCGGGACCATATCTGTTGACTCATCGAGCTTTTTTCCCGTTATTTGCCTTATGATTTGTTCAATTCTTGCAGAATCAAGCTTGTCCCACGCCATTTTCACCTGCTTTACTTAATACAATGATGTCAGCCTTACGATTGTTACGATGATATGACATCTTCGTTAGTAAATAGCGCTTATTAAGCTCTGCAAACACTTCACCCTGAAAATCCATCCAAAAAACTTTGTCAAAAGATAGCCAATGCACGACATATGAGTCTTCTAATGACTCAACTACAATACCTTTCTTCAAAATCTTTGTTTGATCTGGGTGCATTTGACCAACAAAGTCACCTAATTTTATCATTGTAACTCCATAATGTTAATATAACATTACATTTGAGTCTGTCAATCAATAAAATTTAGAGCAAATAGTATAGCGCCCATCGCAAACTGCACAACCGCAAAGATTGTGACAGCTTTTGTCTTGAAATTGTTAAGATCTTGGATGTCTTGGACAAATTTTGCTAGTTGAGTAGGTGATGCGACTTCATCTACCTTCTGTTTCCACTCGCGAAGTTCTACAACCTTGTCTTCTTTGGCTTTTAGCTCTGTAATTTCTTGTCTAACAAGCTGTAAGTCACCTCTCAGTGCCTCTATCGCTTGTGAAAGAGACTGAAGTTGGGCTAGAACTAGTTGATTGTAATTTTCAGGCATTGGTAAGCCCTCCGCACAACCTTAAATAGTCAAGATTTATACTTCCCACCTCGGGCTTGTCTTTTACAATACTGTTTCTGGCTAAAACCTTTTGGGTTAGAGCAGTTTATGCTGCTTTTGTACTTTCTCGACCATTTCTTTGCCTCTTCAAGCTGCTCTGGAGAGTACCAATCGTTCTTTTTCTTGATTCTCTTGTTAAGAAATACATAAACCTGTTTTCTACCCTCGGGAGTATCCATTTTTGACAGTAAATTCATGGCCTCTTCGGGGCTGACAAACATTCTATAGCCCGCAGGTATGTCATTCTGAGCAAATGACAAGAATCTGCGTAGGTCTTGCACTATTTTATCGTCTTCGGCGCCGTCAATTACACGCTGGCGAGCCTCTTTCTTGGATATTCTTGTTCTTCCAGAGAGAACAGCATAGATACCAACCTGTAGTTTTTGCAAATTCTGGTAAGTTGGGCTTGGAATCTTAAAGTTTTTTGACCCACCGGTAACATATAAACCCTCAACACCCCCGCCAAGGACACTCTGCACGTTTGGAGAAAGGATGATTGCCTTGATACGGTCTGCAATCTCCTGTTTGTCTCTCTTTCTGAGCCTCTGTTCTGCTCTCGACCGCAAACCAGCTAACTCTTGACGCTGTTCGGGTGTCACATCGAACTGATTGCGACGTATTTGCTTCTTGGTCATGAAGGTGTTTGACTCATTTGACAATTTCTTCGCCATCTCGTCGGTAAGCCGACCAGAAAAATCCACAAAAATGGTGTTGTCGGTCAAATAATTCACATAATCTGGTCGGTTGTCTGGAGAAATCATCTCAAAAACGTATTCTCCATCCCCATCGTGCGCAGCAAAGATAGATTTGAACGGCTCATATGCCTCTCTATACTCTGGCTGGTTCTTATACTTCGTATACACCTGCCCGTTCTCAACTTTTACGGACAGATTTTGTCCTGCAAGCTTCTCTGACACGTCTAACACTGACTCTTGACCAAGAATCAAGTCGATTAGTGCGATGATGTCGTCGTTTCCAAGGTTTGCGATGCGTGGTGTCGCTGCTTCTTCAAGCATTTCATCGCCCATAAGCCTTGCTTTCTGATCTTTACACAGGAATTTGCCACTGAGAGGTATAATATCTTGGTTCTGGCGCCAGAAATCCTCTAACTCTGTTGGAATGTGACCACACTGTTCGCCAGTTGCTGGGTCTTTGTTACCTCTTGTCCTGTCAAGTATCTTCAGATAGTAGCGATAAACATCTACTTTGTCCTCGTCAGACAAATTAGCTTCAATCCAGCCGTAGAGGCTGTTAAAATTACGCAATTCTTCAATCGATATAGGAGCCCCATATAATTTTTGGATAAGCTCTAGGGCTTCCTGCGGGCTTGTAACGACCTTTTCCTTGGTGCCCTTCCGGTATACACCCTTCGCGTGCTGGAATGAGTAGTCTTTTGCTCCGAGAAGAGCAACAATCAACTGAGTTCTGTGTAAACCCTTGAGCATTTCTTGGTCTACGGACGGAACGTCCGAGAAGTAAGCAAACTTTAGCCAGTCCTTGTTGCCAAGCATCCAGTCAACTTGAATTCCAATCTCTTGCTGCTCTCCAGAGTCCGAGATCTGAGGAAAGAGTGAGAACATTCCACCAGAAGTAACCTTTTTTAAGTCTGTCTTGATTAGCTGTGAGTTCTCGCCGATATACTTGGCCAACTCATATAGGAAGGCACGTAGGTCAAGCTCTTCATCGGTGGCGTTTCTTGCACGTTTTGCAAATCTTGCGCGTGTATCTGCCCACGTTTGTGGGTCTAGCTTCCAACTTTGGAGCATCTGGTCGTCAATCTTGCGACTTGGAGCGAGTTCCGAAACATCAATAGCCAAATCAATATCGCCTGACTTTGCTTTCTTGCCTACCGACCCAAGTGGCTCAATAGTTTGGAAGAACGCTGTCTGTTGCGGGAACAGACGACCAAGCTCTTCGTAGTATCGCTCAAGCGTAGGCTCGATAAACTCTAAAGGGATTGCACCAACGCGCTCACCCTTAAAAACGTTGCCGCCTTCGGTAAGAAACCTGCGCCATTTTGTCTGAAATGATATCATCAACTCAACTCTTCTGTGTCTTTTTTGAGCGCTTCTGCATTCTGTCGTGCTCGTAATCCTGAATCTTTTGCGTCAGGGGCTTGGAGGTAATATTCATTAACGTTTTTCGAGAGAAGATCAAGCTGCTGGTAAATCTCAAACAGAACGGAGCCGAGTCTTTCGGTGTAGCGTATTGCTATTTCTTGCATCTCTTTACGAGAACCACCAAAATTTAGATTACCAATAAAGTAAGCTGTTTCTTTTTGTCTTTTTCTTGGAATTGGATTCCCCTCATCATCAAATTCATCACTACTTCTCCTGCCACGCTTTTTCATACCAATAATTTCACCAACGTTGATTCCTTGATCAATATCATAAACATCAAATTGTCCTTTAATTTTATCTCTGTAAGAACCCACGGTAAACTGATAAAAATCAAATGATAAAACTTCTTTGTCTTTTGCATTTCTATTTTTAATACCGATAATATAAATCATTGGTTGATTGTATTTTTGAATATCTTTTCTTAGATTTGTGCCTGAGCCTTTTATATACTGGCTTCCACCTTCGTAAAATAATTTCAAACTCGCTGGTGTACCATCTGGAAGAAGAATATCTGCCACATCTTGATCGCTACCTGCCGCACCTGTTTCGATCTGTTTAGCATCACCGCCGAAAAGCGCCGCCAAGAGTGATTCAAATAAAAACCCACCAGTCATTGGGTTAAAGTCATAAATAACGGAGGACAAGGCATCAAGGAAAACCAAACTTGCAAGAATCTCGGAAACATCTTTTTGTTGAGCACAGGCTTCATCACAATCAGAAACGAAAGAGTTTAGAGAATTTATTTTTTCACCAAGAGAGTTCCCAGAAATCTTTGAGGTAAACATCTCGATGATTTTTCTATCATCACTGCCGGGTGTCCCCCACTGCTCTGATATTCTAAACTTGGGTAGACGCAGGACCATCTCTTTGCCACCACCTGTAGCGATATCAACTGCCTTTTGTGTAGGCATCTCTTCTGCAATTAAAAATCTGTTCCAATGTTCAAATAATTCTTTCATTTAATTAACTCCATATGCTTAACTAGTTTTCCGATCTATCCTGGCATCTATTGTATTCATACATCGGTCATATTAAATATTAAACCTTCCGAGATCAACAATAACTATGTCATTTGTTCCCGGTCTCATCATAACATTATTAGCATGAACGTCAAATGGTTTGAAGTCGCGACCTGCAAATTTTTTCATAGCCGCACGAACACCTGCTGTTTCTGGAAATGCTTCTTCAAAATCTTTTTCCATACCATAGAAGTCGTCAAACCCACGCAAACCGGATGCGTGTCGCAGTTGCTTTCCTGCTGCTCCGGTCACTAATGGCTTTATGTAAGCCTGGGTAAATGACTCCAGAAGGTCTTCTTTAATTGTAGATTCGTAGTCTCTAACGATTGGCAGGTCAGTCTCATCTTCAGGATTTTTTAGCATCTCTTCATATGTAATTTTAATATACAAGCTTGCGAGAGCCTTTGCCTGCTTTCCAAATCTAGAATATCGCACGTATGGATCTTGTTCTATTTGTTCGGGATCATATTCATCTTTGAAAAACTCTCTGATGATTCTTTTTTCTGCTGCAAATTGCGCCTCCATACTCATAAACCCACTTGTAGTAGAGGGGTCAGTTAGGCTCCAGGCTACGTTCAAGAGAGAAGAAACAAGTTTAGGATTTTTAAACAGTCTCCTGTCTCTTTTTTCTTTTGCTGCCATTGTCACTGCCGATGTTCCACCCACTGCAAACAGATTTCTGGCGACTTCTGATGGTAGTGGTTCAAGTTCTTCCATATAGATTACACCATGAACGACTAGTCTGCCATCCATAGTTTCACCCATCGCTGGTACTCCTGCCATCTCTGCGTCATAGACAACTGGCAGATATTTAGCATCTTCGCCAAGGGACTCTCTGTTTCTTTTTACAAATTCATAATTTCTAACTTCTCTTCTGGCTGTCTCCATGCTTGTTCTAGCAGCATTGATAAACTTGATAGCAAGCATCTGCCCCGTCTCTACGTTAAAAGCCCTAACTACGAAACCATCTTGTCCAGAACCAAGTTGTTCGCGGTATTGCAGACCCTTTGATTTAAGAAAAGCTTTGAAGCCCGTTGACTCTTGTGGCTCACGTCTTATTGGTTCACCCGGTGCCATTGTGGGCAACGCTGGTGGTGGAGGCACATCACGAACCGTTTGGCCCGGATCCGCCTCAAATTCATAAGTGGCATCACTTTGTTCTGTAAGGAATTGCTTCCAAAATTTTTGATACATTATTTACGTCCCGAGATAAGAAAATACACTAGAAATGCTACGATGTTAAATAGTGCTAATAGTTGTAAATGGGGGACAGGATATATCTCAGCAAAAACAAAAAGACCAACGTTTATCAACACGCACGTCAAAGACATGGTATCGACAAAACTATTGGTCTGCTTCATTACAATCACCCTCTATAATAAATAGAAGGCTATTGGTCTATGTTGGAGATTATATCCATTTCTGATGGCGAGATCCATTCCTCTTTATTAGTTTTAAACAAATATACTTTAATAAACAAACTTTTTTGTTTTCCTTCAGGGCGCTGTGTAACAATTCCCAATTTCCATTTGTTTGTCCCATCTGGATCCCACCTCTTTACTCTAACCAAATCTCCAATCTTGTGGGCTAGGTGGACGCCATACATTCAAGCTGCTCCCTAATCCAACTATCTGCTTGCGCGCGTGTATCAAACTTATCAGATAATTCTCCAAGATGTCTATGACTAGCGCACTCTACAACACACCAAGCCCATTTCCATTCTGTCTCGGGGCACATTGATAGACATGCTTCAACCTTTTTGTTTGCAAACTTTGGATATTTCTTTGCGGCTAAAGACCCAAGAAATCTAATCTTGTCCTTTTCAAACTTAACCTTTGCCTCGTCTATTGCCTCTGCCTGTCGCTCTTGTGGCTCTTCTGTGTTTAATATAAGCCAATTTGACTTTTGTAACTTTGGTGTGAGAGTTGGCAAAATACTCTCGTAAAAATGTTTTGAGTCTTCTGAATCAAATGTTGTGTAAGGCATCTTTGCCCTCTTGCCACTGGCAAAGACCTTATAAGCGTTCCAACTGGGCATCTATCCTCCTTGTGCGATGCTATGTAATTCTATTGTTCCGATAACGATTGATAATTTTAGTCCCTCTTCCTCCATAAATTCTAAATTATTATATATGTTTTCGTTGTTTTGAGAAAACCAAAAAATACTCCACACGTAAATATCATCTTCAATGATGTCAATTTTTCTTTCTCTTTCTCTCAAAAACCCTCGGGACTTAGTGCGGATATCATAAATCATGTCACCCACATGTAATATAACATGTGAGGCTTCATCACGCAACTCCTCAATCGGTCTCATGGTCCTTTAGTTCCCAAACGCCACCGTTCAGGAGCCCAATGATTGCCTCTTCGATAAAAGGTATGTTGCGATTGTGTGAGTCTGTGGCAGGACCGGTCCAAGTCATCGACCACACCCAGATTGGTTCATGACCTTCAATTTTTTCAAATAGGTCTACTCTTTCAATAAGTAGCCCCAGATCACCAGTCTGAACGTCTCTGACTAATGAACCAGTTCCTAAATCATCACTATGGTACTTCTTGTGTGGCATCACTATAAATAGCGTTGCCGTTGTTGATTAGCAGCCAGTCTTCGTGAGACTTGATACACGCAGCAGCAAATTGGCGCATTTTTGTCTTGTCTATATCAGAAGTAGCCTTAATGACGCATACGCTTCCGGGTAGGTAGATCGCCTTACCAGATGAAACAATTGATTCTACCTTTACTCTTTCGACTTCGTTGTCGATATGATTTAACTTTTGGTTCATAGTGATTGATGCGCCGAGAGCCCCAATCATAAACAGGGCTACAATAATTTTTTCTTTCATTTTGTCTCCAACTCAACGAGTTCTAGCAGGTTGTTTTTTATAGATCCTTGCTTTCTGATTCTTAACCAATAAACCAAGGTGTCCTCTTCGCCAACTTTGGCTACTATTCCAAGATCTCCATCGGAGAGACCATAAGAATATAGCCAAATTGGGTATCGCGTTTTAAGTCTAACTAGATCACCTTCACTCATAACACCTTATACTGACCAAAATTGTTCATGGTTACCCACCGCAAATTCATAGTTTTGAAATCATGAAGTTGCATAAAACCAGTTTGGTTGTCAATCCCTATAACTAGGCCACAAATTTTGGTTTTGGGATAATAAACCCAGTCCCCAATGCTGGCTTGAGGATGCTGGGCAGCGAAGGGGTCGGTGTGGATTGACTTCACATCTATAATATAACATCAAATTTTGATGCGGTCAATGATGTAGGGGTGCTCTAGTGAATGATCCTTGTAAAGTTTCTTGAGAATTTTCTTTGTGAGTTCGGAGATCTGGTCCTTCATCTCCTTCTTCTTGAGCAGTTTCTCAAGCTCATCCTTGACCATTTTCTTTACATCGGTCTTGTCTTGACGGGTGAGTTCTTCGTTCATTCTCTTGGGACGAGCACGCTTAGGATCGGCGTGCTTACCATCATCTTTAATTTCACCGGGCTTCTTGTGGCGCTTTGGTGATAGATCGGGGTTCTTACGAATCTCTTCAATCTCCTCTTCCTTCATGTGCTGTGGTGCTGGATCTTGACCAATTTCTTGTGCTAACTTTATTCTCGCATCTTCCATCATAAATGTAGCTTTTCTTATCATTTCATACACTTCGTCTGAAATCTGCGATTGCTTGCTTGCTCCAGCAGTCAAGCCCATAGCAAAGTCTAGGTTATCTTTAAACCCTTGAAGCTGGTCAGTTATTGTTAGCAATTCAGAATACAATTCAAATTCAGTAGCAACAGCGGCACGATTCTCTTGGATGTTCCCAAGTTCTTCCTTGATGATCTGCTTTAGTCTTGCTTTAGTAATCTTCATAGTCTTTTCGCTATTCCTATGGTGCCAGCTTTAGTTCCGCCAAAAACAATTGCAAATTTCCCAACAGGAATGGCTTGAACAGGTTGAAGACCCATTGTCATTTTTTGAGCACGTCCATAAACGCTCTCTAGCGCGGCTCTTTGGGCTTCTTTTGTTTTGTCTGAAAGAACAATTGAAAAGTGGTAAATGGGTAAATCAATTTGAGTTCTATCATCATTAAATTGTGATTTACTCATATATTGCCCATCCATATGTCGAATAGGCTTGTAGTCAGGGGACCTCTCTAATCTGCCACTGTTGCCAGCCTTGTCTTCTATGGTCTGTTGCACTTCTCTCGCAAAAGCTATAGCATTTCTTGGTGCTCTTGCTTCGTTTGTTATGATCTCTAGCTCTTCCTTGATGATCTGCTTTAGTCTTGCTTTAGTAATCTTCATTCTGAAATAACTCCATAAAATGGTTTAGACCATACCTCTATCCATGTATCTTTCTGGATCTTCTGCCATCATTTCTAAGGCAGGTAGAAGAGTGGATCTTACATACTCTGCTGCTTTTCTGTAATCATCACCTTCTCCTGTAAAGCCAAGCCTATCTTCTAATTTAAGTATTAGCATTTGTGCAAGACCAAAATCATCTTCACTGGGACCTCCTTGCATTGCGTCAAGTTCTTCCTTGATTAGTCTCTTAAGGGTTGCTTTGGTAAGTCTCATGATATTTTCTCCTTTTTAGTAAAAATCATAATAATCATCTTCTTCATAACTAAGTAGATCGGTCGCTAGCTGAATGTCT
>Ga0160423_10004333_pt1 | contig 11667 bp, 12 predicted proteins | sample CRUFie14St8metaG_FD_108191 | JGI IMG/M metagenome (GOLD analysis project Ga0160423, IMG submission 108191) | Marine microbial communities from the Costa Rica Dome - CRUD Field 142mm St8 metaG | ecosystem: Environmental > Aquatic > Marine > Oceanic > Photic zone | place: Costa Rica: the Eastern... | reverse complement strand
GCCAACATGGTCGGATATTGGAAAAACGAAGAAGCAACCAAAGAGGTTTTTAATGATGATGGATGGTTTAAATCTGGTGATCTAGGCTACATCGATGATGGATTTGTCTACATTGTTGATCGAGTAAAAGATATGGTAATTAGAGGTGGTGAAAACATTTCATGCATTGAAGTTGAAACTGCTATTTACGATCATCCATCTGTGCAAGAGGCAGCAGTATTTGGTATTCCAGAAGAGCGACTAGGAGAATCTCTTTGTGTTGCAATATGCTTGAAACCATCCACAAACCTTTCTCAAGCTGAGCTAGAGAGTTTTTTGCAAGATAAACTTGCATCATTCAAAATACCTTCAATTATACAAATTGGTCATGAAGAACTTCCAAGAGTTGCTTCAGGAAAGTTCTCTAAGACACAATTGCGCGACATTTTTGTGTCCATTGAGAAAAATCACTCATAATGCAATTAACTCTCACTAAATTTTATTGTATAAAGGGATTTTAAATTAGTAAGTAAATATGCCATCTCAGGTTTTAATCATCGAAGACGAACCGGATATTCGAAAAACAATTGATTATAATTTAACTAAAGAGTCTTTCAAAGTTGTTCAGGCCGGATCAATAGAAGAGGGTGAAAAGGCTCTAGTTTCAAACAAAATAGACGTAATTATTTTAGATTTAATGCTGCCGGATGGTTCTGGTCTTACCTTATGTCGTGATATTAAATCCGATGATAAAACAAAGCATATTCCTATTATTATCCTTACCGCTAAAACTGAAGAAGTTGATAGAGTTGTTGGTTTTGAATTAGGTGCAGATGATTATGTAACCAAACCATTTAGTGTAAGAGAATTAATTCTGAGAGTTAAAGCTATTTTAAAAAGAGGCCCTACATCTAATAAAAATCCTGAAGAAGATGAGTATTCATTTGGTGAGTTGACCTTAAATTTTGAGGCACACCAGGCCTACATCAATGGAAATGAGATCTCTCTTACTGCATTAGAATTTAGATTGTTGAAGCATTTGATTGATAGAAAAGGCAGAGTGCAAACAAGAGATCAGCTCCTCGAAGATGTATGGGGATACAGTTCCGATGTAACAACAAGAACTGTTGATACTCACATCAAGCGTTTACGGGAAAAACTTGGATCGGTTGGTAATCATATTCAAACCATACGTGGTGTAGGTTACAGATTTTCTAGAGATCCAGATTAATTAATATGGGCATTCGCACCCGCATTTTTTTTATCACTCTCTCATGTCTCTTCATAGGAATTTCCCTTTCATTTGTTGTTGCTGAAAGAGATTTATCTCTTAAGCTTCAAGATCAAATTGAAACAGAGCTTTCTAGACAAGCGAAGATCTTAAGAAAATCAATTGCTAGCATTATAGATGCCGGTGACTTTTTTATATTAAAAGCTCAAGTAGATGAATATGCTGCAGCCTCGGATTCACGAATTACCATTATTTTAAAAGATGGTTATGTAATAGTTGACTCAGACGTGGAAGCTAGCAAAATTGATGATCTTGATAATCACAGTGATAGACCTGAAATTATTTCTGCATTTAAAAATGGTTATGGATCTAGCAAGAGATATAGCTCTACAGTCAAGAAAGAAATGTTCTATTTTGCACTGTTAGATAGCTCAAATGATGTTGAGAGAGTTATTCGAATATCAGTTCCTTATGAAAGTTTAGATCAGATTTTAGCCTCGCTTGGCAATTCAATTACTCTTATAGTCGTTGTGGGACTAATTGTTGCAATCTTAGCAAGTGTTTTGGCTGGGGATTATATTCGTAGCAGTTTTATGGATCTTGAAAAAGCTGCAGCTGATATTTCTGCAGGAAGCTATAAGAAAAAAGATTTAGAATCTCTTCCGATCAAACGCTCGGACGAAATTGGTTCTATGGCAAGAAACATTTCTACTATTTCGTCAAACTTAAGAGAACAAATTTCTTTAATCGCTAAGCAGCGAGATCAGTTTGGACTGGTCCTGGATGGTTTAGGTGAGGGGATTATGGTTCTTGATGAAGATGGAACTATTACTTTTAGAAATGATCAGATAATGCAAATTCTGGGATTGGATGAAATCTTGAATAAATCTATCGCTGATCTAAATTTACCACCTTTAAAACAAATTTTTAAAAAAGCTTTAAAGAAGGGTCAACATGAAAGTGAATTTGAGATTGATACTGATGGTGATGATACCAAATGGATATTGGCTCATATGAATAAAGCCAAGGCAACGCGAGAATTAATTTTAGTCGTGCATGAAACAACTCAGCTTCGAGAGATGGATTCAATGAGAAGAGACTTCGTTTCGAACTTATCACACGAACTTAGGACTCCAGTAAGCGTTATTAAAGCAAACTCAGAAACATTGTTGGGTGGGGCACTGGAGAATTCTAAAGATGCAAAAACTTTTTCAAAAGCTATCTTACATAATGCAGATCGTTTGAGCGAAATGGTTACATCTCTGATTGATTTATCACGTATTGAATATGGAGATTTAAAATTTGTAATTGAACCAATAATTATTAATCAGGTTGTTGATACTGTTATTTCATCATTTACAAATAAAGCAAAAAGAAAAAATATTGAATTAGTTTTTAATCGACAAAGTGATGTTGTTGTTCAAACTGATGCTAAGGCAATTGAAAGAGTTCTAAATAATCTTGTAGATAATGCATTCAAATATAGTTCAGAAAATACAGTAATTGAGATTAGAGCAAGAAAGCAAGCCAATTTTATTAGAATTTCAGTTCTTGACTCAGGAGAGGGAGTTCCTGAAGAAGAACAAAGATTTGTTTTCAAGAGATTTTATAGGACAGCTAAAGCCAGAGCTAATACTAAGCAGGGTAGCGGATTAGGTCTAGCGATAGTTAGAAATCTAGTTAATAATTTACAAGGTGAAGTTGGAGTTGAGACGAGAAAAGAGGGCGGATCTGAATTTTGGTTCACCATACCTCTCTCATAGTTATCTTTATAACAAATAGAAAATATTAGGATTTATATACTATTTTGAAATTGTCACTTTATTGGAATAAATTTCATGAAATAGTTTAATTGCTATGGAATCTGATATACCCCATTTTGTAGAGGTAATTTGTTGAATTTCTAATTGCTCTGAAATAAATTTAAAAATATTTAAAGCGTGATCTATAACATCAGCTCTATCAGGAGAAAATGCATATTTTTTAATTTTTTCTTCTGTAGTCAGTTTAGATAGTTTTTCCACTTTTTTTCTAAATTCATTCATAGACATGTCTTTTGCTTTATGTGCGTTAAGGAATGATCTAATGTTTCCACCTATACCAATTAATTTTTTCTTTGGTTTAATAGATTGCAGCCACTCTTCCAAACGATTCCATTCTTGTTTTTCATCTTTACCAAGTAAATTACGAACTGCTCCAAGTTGAAAAGATCGAATAACAGTATCTTCATTATTACGAATAAAGAATTCAGTACTACCTCCTCCTAAGTCCACAAAAATCTTATTTTTACCAGTATTACTTTTAGGATGAAATCGAATTAATTTTGCCTCTTCTAGTCCAGATATTACTCTTAGGGGTCGGTTGATAGCTGTTTCTATATATCGCCTTGCATCTTCAGAGTTTTCTGTATCTCTAAATGCAGAGGTAGCCACGATTTCATATTGTGTAATAAGATTCTGCGTAAATATTTCTTCATATTCACGAATTGTTTTAATTACTTGATCAAGTTTAGATTCACTTAAATTTCCTTGATTAAATACTTCACTTCCAAGCCTGATCGGCGATCTGATTCCTTGAACAAACTCTATAGAGGCAGGAGTTGTTTTAAATATTTTTGATTTAATGGCATTAGTTCCTATGTCAATCGATGCAATCTTCATTAATCATCATCCATATATTTACTTAAAATCTTATATTGCTCATAGTCTAAGTTATTAAATTCAACTCCCTCTAATAAAACTTTATAGTTATTTATATTTTTTGACCATGTAAGGGGTTTCAAAAGTTTTTTGTTTTCATAATCTGTTTGATTAAGTAGAAATCTTAACGCTGTTAGGCGAGCAATCATTTTATTATTGGCATTGATTGCAATCCATGGAGAAAAATCGGGAGAAGTTTTTTCAAACATTTGTTCTTTGTATAGTGTAAATGCATCCCATTTGGTGACGATGCGTTCATCATTAGGAGAAAGTTTCCAATATTTAAGTTCCGAATGCTTGCGAGCTTTCATTCTTCGCTTTTGTTGATCTTTAGATAATGAAAAATAAAATTTAATAATTTCAACTCCAGAATCTATGAGATTTTGTTCCCACGAAAGGACCTGATTCATAAAATCTCTATATTGCTTTTCACTGCAATAACCCATGACTGGTTCTGTTAAGGCTCTTGTATACCAAGATCTGTCAAGAAAGGCTATTTCACCTTTTTTAGGAATAACTTTTTTCCATCGTTGAAACCAATGTGCAGATTCCCATTTAGTTGGTATGCCTAGATTTACATATTTAAAGTTTTTTGGAATTAAGTATTGAGTAAAAAATTTATATGCTGAGCTTTTGCCTGCTGTATCTCTTCCTTCTAAAACAATACAAATTTTCCGTTTATTTTTTATCACATCCTCTTGAAGCTTTAGAAGTTCAATTTGAAGCCTTCTTTTCTCAAGTTGATACGATTTATCGTTGAGTTTTTGATATTCTTTTTGATCAAATGAAATGAGCATAAATAATATTTAAGGTTTTATCTAATAAAGAATTTATTAAATAGTTATTGTAGCTTGAGATTGCATTTTTTAACTTAAGAAAAATAAAATTTTATAATAAGTTCCAAATAAGTATTAATATATTCATATGGACAAAGATCTAGAAAAACGCGTTCAAGCATTAGAAGATACTTTAGCTATTCAGAATTTGAAACATACATATCTCAATGCATGCGATAAAAAAGATGTCGATGCAATGATTGAAACATTTGTGGCCTCTGAATGCATGATTGATTATGGTCCAGTTGGCTCCTTTTCAAATAGAGATGAGCTAGCAGCTGTTTTCCAAGAAGCTGCATGTCATGACTACATGCTTGAATCTCATCATGCACATAACCCACTAATTAATATCATTGATGCCGAAAATGCTACTGGAAAATGGGCGCTAACCTATAATTTAATAAATACAAATGATAAGACAATTACAACCTTGCAAGGTGAGTATCATGACGTATATAAAAAAATTGATAGTAAATGGTTAATCAAGGAAACAACATTTGTTGGATGTTCTTCGATTAACTTGGAATTAGAAGAAGATTTACTAAAGGTTATTTTTGCGGGGAGACCTTAAGCGGGAGTGGCGATGCAGCTCAAAAGATAAGCATTTGCAGCTCTCACCGCTTCATTTAATCCAACTTCAGTTAGCTTAGTGGTCTCTTTGACATCTAATGAGAGAATAGACACAATGATTTGAGTCACAACTAGAAATACACCAGACTTGTTAAACATACTTGGTAGCCCGATAGATTGCTCAATATGCATTTGAATGGTCTCTGCAATTTCATATAAATCAGAACTCGGCATGGGAGGCGAGACAGTATTTTCTAATAATAGTTTTTGAGCTCCTGGATTGTTTCGATAGAATTCAATAATTAAAATCACACATTCCTTTAAACAGAGCATGTAATCCGCCTGAGGGTTTTGACTTAAATTACTTTTGAGATATTGATTACAATCCTCCAAATATCTTTTAATTAGAGCTGACTTGATTTCATCAGGAGTTTCAAAAAATTTATATGTTGAGGTACGTTTTAAACCAGCAAACATAGAAATCTTTGCAATAGTCAGTGATTCTATGTTGCTTTCTTCTAACAGATCATTAGATGCATCTAAAATTTTTTTTATGCGCTCAATGCTTCTTTTCTGTTTTGGTTTTTGCATAATTTATTATCGACATTTGTTGTAAAAAAAACAATTAAACTAGCACAATTAAAAAAAATAGTGTATTGTGTCATTCTTGTGACATAAATGTGTCACCATAGAAACAGTAAATATGAATACAAAAAAAATTCTTAAGCAACAGGGCTTGCTACCAAAGGCTTCAAAAGCATATGAAATGCAATTGTTTGGATTCCTATCAATGTGGGTAGTTTTAACAGCTGTAGTCTATTTCTCTTAAAAATAAAAATTTTTGTAAAATCAGAAATTATTTTTAGGCATATTTGTGTCATCTTTATGTCGCTTGCTTCATAGTTTTGTTTCAAAAAAATAAAAAATTGTTTCAGAAAATTAATCATATTTTCACATAAATCTTCTCTAATAAGATCCATATTTTAACTATCTTACATTTCAAAATATGGAAACTTTATTTTTAGATCCTTTCACAATATTACTTATAGCTGGTTTCATTGGTTTCTTCATGGCTTTTGGCATCGGGGCAAATGATGTTGCCAATTCAATGGGAACATCAGTTGGAAGTAGAGCTATCACTATAAAACAAGCCATAATCATTGCAGCAATATTTGAATTTCTTGGAGCATTTTTAGCTGGTGGAGAGGTTACTTCAACCATCAGAAAAGGGATTGTTGATCCACAGTTATACGCAGATCAGACAAATATTTTTGTTATTGGAATGCTTTCAGCGCTTCTTGCTGGAGGAACCTGGTTGTATTTAGCTAGCTTAAGAGGTTGGCCAGTTTCAACCACTCATACTATCGTTGGTTCAATTGTTGGATTTGTTTTGATTACCAAAGGCGTTGACGCTGTTTCATGGGGCAAAGTAGGTAATATTGCTATGAGCTGGGTCACATCTCCATTATTTTCAGCAACATTAGCGTTTGGTTTATATATTTCCGCTAAAAAACTTATTTTAGACAGATCTAATCCTGGTGAAGCTGCGATAAATTACATCCCTTTTTATAGCTTTCTTGTTGCTGTTGTCATTTCACTTGTTACTGCAAGAAAGGGCTTAAAGCATGTTGGAGTTGAGTTCACTGATAATGAAGTCTATTTATTTATTGCAATATTTAGCTCAATAGTTGGGCTTGCAACCGCTTTTTTCTTAAGAACCAATAAAGAACAAATTATGCGAGAGGGCGGCATTGAATTTGCTTTCGGTATATTAATGGTTGTGTCTGCTAGTGCTATGGCCTTTGCACATGGATCAAATGATGTTGCGAATGCAATTGGTCCTTTGGCAGCAATTGTAAGTGTTGTAGACACAGGAGAAATAGGATCTAAAGCTGCTATTAGTCCCTGGGTCCTATTTATTGGAGCGATTGGAATTGTTTTTGGTTTAGCCACTCTTGGATCAAGAGTAATTACAACAGTTGGCAGAAAAATCACAGCCCTAACACCTAGTCTTGGATTTTCAGCTGAGATGGCTACAGCATCAACAGTTGTTGCTGCATCATATTTAGGCTTTCCAATTTCAACAACTCATACACTGGTTGGAGGAGTAATTGGTGTTGGTTTAGCTAAGGGTGCTGAGCATTTAGATTTTTCATCAATAAAAAGAATTATTGCCTCTTGGTTAGTAACAATTCCAGCTGGAGCCGCATTTACCGTTTTATTTTATGTTTTACTCAGAATTATTTTCGGAGTGTAGAAAGTGTCTTCTAGATATTTTATAAACAAGGTATTTATTGTTGTATTTTCAATTTTTTTATTAGGCAATAATGTCTTTGCATCGCCTACCTGGTACGGAAAAATATTTGTTGACGCTCAGTCTTTTTCCAACGATGTCATGGGAACTAAAACCGATATTAAAAATAATTCTTCAAGATTAGGGCTAAAGGGTGAATATTCTTTTTCAGAAAATTCTGATCTTAGATTAATTTACCAAGCAGAGTATCAGTTTGATCCTGTAGATGGAAAGGCTAGAGGAGATGATGGTACGCTCAAACAGCGGAATACATTCCTTGGCATTAAATCAAATATAGGGACACTTTTTGTAGGCACTCACGATTCAGCGCTTAAGAAGTCTCAATTAAAAATTGATTTATTTAATGATCTTGCACCCGATATTAAAAATATTCTTCATGGTGAAAATCGGCTTGAAGATTTTATTGGTTATACAACCCCAAAATACAAAAGCATGATTTCCGCAACATTTAATAGTATTAAAAATCCCTCATCAGGAAAAAAATATAAATCTTATTCAATAAATTTTTCTGGTGATGCCTTTCAAGCAGCTATAGGAATTGATGAATCAATGAAAGGTTATGATAGCTCGAGAATCTCAATTTTAATTCCAATTAATAAATTTAAGATTGGATTGTTGGCTCAAAAAACTAAAAATCTTGTATCAGGTCAAAGTGATAGTGGGCATGTCACTAGTTTATCCAGAAAAGTAAGCTCCAAGGGAACGTTTAAAATTCAACGCTCATCATCAAACATGAAGATAAGCACAGGAAGACAAACCACAATTGGATATGATTACCAATTTAAAAAATATCTCAAAATTTTTACATTCTATTCTCAATTGGAGTCATCCAATAATTCAAAAGAGAAAGACATTTTTTCCATAGGGTTAGAATATAAATTTTAAAATTTTTTAATGATTTTATATTAGCGTTACAATGTAGACATGTCTTGGTTTGTAAAGCTCATCTTCTCTTTAAGTATTTTCTTTTTAGCTAGTTGCTCCAGTGATTACTCGATTAATGCAATTGCTGAGACAGAGCCTGTTGCATCGAGTGGAGATGCCGCAGATGATCCAGCAATAGTTATAAATTTTAGTAATCCAGCGCAATCACTTATTTTTGGAACTGATAAGCGAGCAGGAGTTTATTTATATAATCTTTCTGGAGAAAAAATTTCATATGCTTCTTTAGGCGAAATAAATAACATAGACGTTAGACAGGTTGATAATAAAATTTATGTAGCTGCATCAAATAGAACAGCTCAATCAATTGAGTTTTGGGAATTTAATCAGCAAGAATTTTTTAAAAATATTGTTTATTCAGATAACTTTTTTGATTTATCTACGCAGTCAATAACCATACCTACCAATATAGATGTCTATGGTATTTGTGCTGGCTTAATAGATGGAGTGCCCATTGTTTTTATTACAGAAGATAAGGGTCCTCGCGTTGAGTTGTGGGTACCCCAGACTCGAACACTCATAGGAACTTTCAGTAATGGAGGCGAATCAGAGGGTTGCGTTTTTGATGATGAAAATAAAACGGTTTTTATTTCAGAAGAAGAGGTGAATGGAGTTTTAAAAACCTACAACTTAAATAATGAATTTCCATTTGAAAGTCCCTTCATTGTGGATTCTCGAGAGGGAAATATTGGCGGTGATCCAGAGGGGCTTACAATCTATAAAACTTCTGAAAAAGAGGGTTATATCTTACTTTCATCCCAAGGAGATAATAAATACAACGTTTATAATCGAATTTATCCTCACGAATTTATCTCAAGTTTTACTATTGATGATGACCCCCAAGGCATTGATGGCACATCAGAAACTGATGGGATCGATGTCACCAATCACAATCTCAGAGGTAAATTTTCCAAAGGTCTATTTGTTGCTCAGGACGGTTACAACTTTGATGGAAAAGAGCTGAAGAATCAAAATTTTAAAATTGTTCCCTTTAATCCCATCCTTAAATTTATAAATAAAAGTAAGTAGTTTTATTTTTTGGTTGTTGATTCAATAAGTTCTGTTGAGTAACCTGAGTAAACCTCTACGAACTCTGGATGAGTCAATATCCAAAATTCATCATTTTCAATTTTTTTAAAAACAATTATAGCTAAGTCTTCAGGACTCATGCCTTCTTTAACGCCATCAGCAAGCCATTGAGCATTATTCTTGGCGCTTTCGTGTTGGTCAATTGAGGATTCGTCAAGATCTAATCCAAGGTGATCTCTTTCAATGATGTTGGTTTGAACTAATCCAGGACAGAGTACAGACACCCCAACCTTATCATTGTCTGCTAGATCCTCATGCAAGGTTCGGGTTAAACCCACAACTGCATGCTTGGTCGTTGTATAAGGAGCAAGCGCAGGGCCAACAATGATACCAGCCATAGATGATGTGTTAATAATGTGACAGCGTTCTTGGCTAGCAACCATCTCATCAACAAACAGATTTAAGCCATAAATTACACTCATTAAATTTACATCAATAATTCGTTGCCAGTTTTTTTGGTCTGCTTTCCATGCTCTACCTTCTAAAAAGATTCCTGCGTTATTAAATAGGAAATGAACTGTGCCAAACTCACTTTCAATTTGTTCTTTCGCTTTTGCAAAGTCTTCTAAGTTAGATACATCACACTGGATGATCATCGATGGACAATTTGCCATAAGGCTATGAGTCTCTCTTAAACCATTTTTGTTGAGGTCCATTAAGACTACATTCATTTGAAGTTTTGCAGCATGCAATGCCAAGCCTCTACCAATTCCACTGGCAGCACCTGTGATTAAGACAGTTTTATTTGTAAAAATATCAGCTTGCAAGATACCCACCATCAATGGGGTAATAAGATCCTGTAATATAAGATGCTTCTGATGATGCTAAAAAATATATTAAATTAGCCACTTCATCTGCAGAAGCCACTCTTTTCATAGGAACTCTTTGCAAAAGGTATTGCATGACATTTTCATCTTTCATCAATTCTGTATTCATTGGCGTATCTATGACACCTGGACCGATTGCATTTGCCCTTATGTTCATCGTTGCGTAGTCTTGCGCAATTGATTTGGTGAGACCAACCACGGCATGTTTGGAGGCACCATACGAAGCTTGAGCTGCGCTGGCTCTCGTTCCCATTATCGATGCCACATTCACAATGGAACCTTCTTCAATGTTCATCGCAGTAGCAAGCTTTAAGAATTCTCTACAGGCATAAAAAGTTCCATGTAAATTTATGTCTATGGTTCTGAGCCATTCATCTACTGAGTATTCATGCAAGGGATTCAATGCTGGGCTGATGCCTGCACAATTAATTAATACTTTAGCAGGACGTTTTTCCTCTAATAAGGCATTAAAAATAGACTCAATTTGAGAATGATTTGTTATATCGCAATGAGTAAAATTTAATTTATATGTCTCTGATTTAAGGTCATTGATTGATTTATCTCCAGCTTCTTTATTAGCGTCTAAGCTCAACACCTCATATCCTTCTTTTAAAAAACGTTTTACTGCGCCTAGACCAATTCCAGAGGCTCCGCCAGTGATAACTGCTAATGGTTGAGGTTTATTAGTCGACATATCTTTATATAAAAATTTATTCTTAAAGTTCTAACTAATCCACTATAACGAATCATGAATTTTCTAACAATATAAATTAAATGATTAGATTTCTTGACAAAAAAAATCCTATTGATACTCGTTGATTAATGAATTTATTTATAAGATAGTTAAATCCTAATGTTGCACTCAGACAAATACATTCAAGCCCTAATTAGCGAGCAACCTTTTTTTGAAATTCATCAAGAAAATGTTCTTGGAGTAAAGATGGATGTCTTTAAAAATAGGCCTAAGTCATTGGTGGATTTTATTGAATCATCTGCAGCACATGGCGACAAACCTTATTTAATATTTAAAGACCAAGTTATTACTTTCAATCAACATTTAACTCTTGTAAAAAAGGCTGCACATATTCTTCAGACTAAATATGAAGTTCAACAAGGGGATAGGGTGGCTATATATGCTGCCAATTCACCTGAGTGGATAATATTTTTTTGGGCCACAGTC
>Ga0160423_10004332_pt1 | contig 11669 bp, 14 predicted proteins | sample CRUFie14St8metaG_FD_108191 | JGI IMG/M metagenome (GOLD analysis project Ga0160423, IMG submission 108191) | Marine microbial communities from the Costa Rica Dome - CRUD Field 142mm St8 metaG | ecosystem: Environmental > Aquatic > Marine > Oceanic > Photic zone | place: Costa Rica: the Eastern... | reverse complement strand
GAGCATCTCATGAGAGATGATCTTCCTTGGGTCCATATTCATTATCCTTTGCTTGAGGACGATGAAGGCTTTGAACCCATGCAATATTTTTTGATTTCTTCTTATCTAGCTGAGAAAATGTTAGCACAACCTTTGACTAGAGATGCTATAATCGAAATAGATGATGGTACTTGGATCTGGGTCCGCTGTGGATGCGGGTATGCCCTTTCAGACGATCTCAAAGAGTACCTTGTTTAAAGGAGATAATCACCATGGGTGATCAACAAACCTGTTGTTTAGAACAAGTCAATAATTTTATCAGTGAGTTTAAGTCTGTAGACGAGGATTTTAATATTCGTCGTATTCAGAATGCTTTCATCGTTAAAATTGATGGACGAGACTCCAACGACAATTGGATGAACAGAGAGTTTTCTGTGCCCAATATTGAATACGTAAATCAATGCGTATTGCAATGGTCACAAGCACCTAAGAGTAGTTAACTCTTAGCTTTCGTAGCTCAATTGGATAGAGCAACTGCCTTCTAAGCAGTAGGTTGCAAGTTCGAGTCTTGCCGAGAGCGTTTCAGGTCCCGTAGCCCAATGGCAGAGGCAGAGGACTTAAAATCCTTCCAGTATGGGTTCGAGTCCCATCGGGACTATTGCCCACTTAGTATCAACTACAGTCGCAAGGAACTTAGGTATACATAGGAATCATAATTGGATAACACATACTTAATCGGGCTAGAAATAGCTAGAGAAGAAGACATGCTACTAGCTGGCTTGCGAAGGTATTGGGGAACCACAGGACTTAGCTCTACAGCTTCAGAAGCTGAGTTAGCTATCTCTCAGGATCCCTCAGTACTTAGAACTACTGAAGAAGAGATCATTCATTATTATGGTCCTTACTTTATACCAGCATTTAAGGAGATGCAGTCTACTATCCTAGAAGGGATGAGACAGTTTACTAGTTGGCAAGTACCAGCTCTATTCCTTACACCAGAGCACTTGGCTCTCATTACGTTCAAGTGTCTTATACCCTCAGCGTATCCTAAACGAGATCATGGTGTCTCTATTATTGGTAATCGTATTAAACTACAAACTGTAGCTCAAAACATTGCTGAGCAGACATGGCAACTCTTGCACTACCTTAAGGCAAGAAGTGAGCATAAAGAAATCTGGTCTTATCGATCTAAAATTATTAAAAACTGGACTGCTAAGAAACGTAATAGATTTGTAAAAGAAGTAGATAACATGGCATTTATGCCTAAGAAGGTTAAGCTTCAGTTTGGTATTGCTTTACTTCAGTGTATTGTAGATGCTGTTAAAGATAAAGATGTACAAGAAGGTAATTACTTTGCCCGTCGTATTCTTCATTGGGATGGTAGAAAGAGAACATCATACATTGAAGTAAATCCTAAGATCGTGTCTGACATGATTGATAATCATCGCTTTAGACAATGGCTTAGACCTAAGTGGGCTCCTATGATTTGTACTCCTAACCCTTGGACCAAAAAGAATGGTCGTTGGGAAGGTGGCTACATTGTTCCCGGTATGCAGATGAAGTTTATTCGTCCTGCTTCTCCGGGCTATGACTCGTTTGGTTTGTCTGAAATGTCTCATCAAAGCGTACGAGCTATCAATGCTTTGCAAAACACCAAGTACAAGGTCAATGACAAGATTTGTAAGATTATGAATTATGTCTTTGTCAATAACTTGGAACTAGCTGACTGTCCTAGATACTCTCAAGATGACTTTGCATTCCAAGAGTACGAAGGTCCTACAAAGACTGAGGAAGGCAAGTATGTACCTGAGTTTGCTCAGCATTTATCACAACTAGAAAACGCACACAAAGAGTGGGCTAAGCTGTGGGCTGATAGACTGCGTATGATTCAACGACTTGATCTTGCAAAAGATTTATCAAACTTTGATTGTTTTTATCTACCTATTACTGTAGATTTTAGAGGTCGTTGTTATACTTCTACAGAAATGTTGAGTCCTCAGGGTTCAGACTTTGACAAGGCACTGTGTTGCTTTGCTGAGGGTAAACCCTATGATGATAAAGGTCGTTACTGGATGAAGGTTCAGATTGCTAATCTGTGTGGAGAGGACAAGTTGTCCTTTGATGACAGAGTTAAGTGGTTTCATGAGAATGAGAAGTATCTTAAAGCATCTGCTCAGAATCCTATCGACAATACGTTCTGGTCTAAACAAGGCGATGATCGTAAGAAGTGGCAGTTACTTGCTTCACTATTAGACTATTATGATGAGTCTGGTATGAACCATGTGGCTGTACAAATGGATGGCTCTTGCAATGGCATTCAACACTGGTCTGCTATCGGCAGAGATCCAGTGGGTGCTAGAGCTACTAATTTAATTCCTGTTTCACAACCATGTGATCTTTATACAGAGGTCGCAGATGCTGCTAATAAGTTTTTATCTACAAATGTAGAAGACGATTGGCACTCAGCGTGGAGAGAAGAAAGAGTAAGCAGGAAATGCGCAAAGAGGCCTTGCATGACTTACGCCTATGGTGTAACATTGCACGGCTGTGTAAGAGCTCTCAAGGAGGACGGTCATTGTGATTGGGCTGGCGAGAACAAGGGATTGGCTGCTAAGTATATTGGTACTGTTCTAATGAACGAAGCCATACCTTCTGTAGTCTCAGCCTCCTACCAGTTTATGGCATGGGCTAAGGAGTTAGCCAAGCAGGTAAACGAGGCAGGAGATTACTTGGAATGGGAGACTCCAATTGGGAATATTATTCGACACAATTATTACGAAGACAAAAAGGTTCGTTTACGTGTTGATTCCCAGTTGGTTGTCTTTTCCATACCAGCTGAGAAAGATGCAAAGCTTAGTACTTCAGAAATGATTTCAGGTATTGCACCTAATTTTATCCACTCATTAGATGCAAGCCACATGCTTGATACCATCAATCGTATGTACACTGATGGTATTAGTTCTTTCTCAATGATTCATGATTCCTTTGGATGTCATGCTAACGATGTACCTAAGATGCACAAGCACATTAGAGAATCGTTTGTAGAGATGTATGATAATAACAATCCATCTCTTGTACTAGCTGAAACAACAGCCAAAAAAAGTACAGCAGAAGATTGGGAATCATGTACAATCCATCCTCCATCACGGAGCTCACTAGATATTCATGATGTTTTACAATCAGAATACTTTTTTTCGTGAGGTACTATGGGTAAAGATAACTTTATTAGAAGAGGTAATGAAGACGCCCGCCAGCTAGGTGGGGTCAATGCAGACTTAGATAAATGGTCTTCTCAAGGTCGTAAACTTGGCTCTGGTAAAGGAGATCATGTTTCTGCAGGACGTATTCATACCAAAAAATACAGAGATGCTATGGAAGCCAATGAAGCTTATGTGAGGAATGAAATTACATTAGAAGAATGGCGTTACATTGTTCATGGTGTCAAGCCAAAAAGGAGGCGAAAAAATGAGTAGAGTTTTGGTTGTAGGAGATACACATGCTCCAGTTATGCATCCCAACTACGTTAACTTTCTTGCTGATGTAAGAGATGAATGGGGATGTGACGAAGTAGTTCACATCGGAGATCTTGTCGATTGGGCAAGCATTTCTTATCATCCAAAAGCACCAAGTCTTAAGAACAGCGAAGCAGAATATCGTAAAGCATACGAACAAGTGCAGAAGCTGTACAAAGAGTTAGGACCTAGTGTGACATGGTTTGTAGGTAATCACGATGCTCTAACAGAACGTCATGCAATGGACTGTGGACTACCTCTTAGTGTATTAAAATCATATTCTGATATCTGGGGTGTTCAAGGTTGGGAAGTAATTCCACGTTATGGTAATAAAGTTATTGATGGTGTCATGTATCAGCATGGCGACAGAGGCTCAGGTGGACAGAGAAACTCCGCATATAACAATGCAAAGGCTCAGTTCTGTTCAGTTGTGCAAGGACACTTTCATAGTCAAGCCGGAGTAGAGTTTTATAATAATGAACGCTTTAAATGCTTTGGTATGCAAGTGGGCTGCGGTATTGATATAAAAGCTGCAGCTATGGACTATGGCAAAAAATTTAATCAGAAACCCATTCTTGGGTGTGGAGTAGTTGTAGATGGAGAATTGGCTGTATTTGAGCCAATGTCGGTATGAAAGAAGTTTTGCAAAAAATTAGTTATTATGCTCTTACGTTAGGGCTACCTCTTACTATAATACTACTCAATTGTTTTCTACTGAAGGAGATTATTTATGGCTAACAAATACGGAAAGTCTTTTGTTACACCTAACGCCACGGTTACTTGGGCTCACTTACACAAGCCTGATGTTAAGTTTGGTAATCCAAACCACAACATTACTGTTGAATTGACAGAAGAGCTTAGCACTCTTATTAATGATGCTGCAAAGAAATGCAACTTCTCTAAGGTGTCTAAGGTCAACGGTGTGTCTGAACGAGATGGAGTCAAGTTACTCAAGGTAAAGAACAGTCAGTTTGCTAAGGATAATCCCGGCACTCCTACGTTCCCATGCTTTGATTCACAAAACACAAAGACTACTGATACTCCTTTTGGTGGAGATGTAGTTCGTTTGCGTTTGGTTCCAGCACTTCTTGAAAGAGATAACAGCATGTCTCTCTATCTTGATGGTGTCCAAATTATTGAAAAGAACGAGCAAAGTTCTGCAGCAGGTGGCTTCGATAAGGTCGAAGGTGGTTACGTTGCAGAGACAGCTACTGCTACAATGACTGAGGAAGCAGAGCCCGAACAGGGCGCGGACATGCCATTCTAATGAATGCATAAGCTGGCTATCAAGCCGCTTAGTATGAATGAAGCATTCATGGGCAGAAAGCGTAAGACTGCTAAGTACAGAAACTATGAAATCAAGTTACCCAAAATGCTCCCAAAGCTCAGGATACCAAGGACAGGTCCTCTGTCCTTGCGTATCCGGGTTGGGTACAGCAATCGAGCTTCTGACATTGACAACTGCTTGAAGCCCTTTATTGATGTCTTACAAAAACACTATGGCTTTAATGATAATAGAATCTACTATCTTGAAGTTACTAAAGTTAAGACGGACAAAGGTAAAGAGTACATATCATTTAAGCTAAACGGCTTATCGCAAGAACCAGTAGATTAACGAAGATCCCCTTTCAGAAATGGAAGGGGATTTTTTTATCGGAGAATTATGAAAGAAGAAGAAATTACTTTTGTTGTAGACAGGGAACAATGCCCTGAATGCCATCGTCAAGGCAAGGACACATCATGTGATAACCTTGCTCGTTACAATGATGGTCATGCTCACTGCTTTGCTTGCGGTTATCATGAAAACGCCAGCGGTTCTTATGTCAAGAAAGCTGTTAAGGTAGAGGGCAACTGGAATCCATACAATGGATACTTCACTGACCTCGAAGATCGCCAGATCAATGTGAAGACTTGCAGGCTCTATGGCTACAAGTGTGCACAGGTTGGGGAGCAAGAGTTTCAGTTCTGGAATGCGTTCAAGGATGGTACTCTCGTTGCACAAAAGCTGAGAAAAAATGATACAAAAGAGTTCAAGTGGGTAGGCAATAGCCGTAACCCAGAGCTCTTTGGTCAAGGCTTGTTCAAGATGAACGGCAAGAGACTGGTCATTACTGAGGGTGAGATTGATTGTCTTACCGTGTCTCAGCTTATGGAGAACAAGTGGCCTGTTGTGTCATTGCCTAACGGTGCAGCCAGTGCTGTACGTGACATCAAGAACAACTATGACTTTGTTGCATCGTATGAAGAAGTGGTCTTACTCTTTGACAACGATGATGCAGGTCGTGAGGCAGCTAGAGCTGTTGCAGACATCCTGCCTCCGGGCAAGGCTAAGATTGCTAAGATCATGCTTAAGGATCCCAATGAGCATATGCTCGCTGGAGAAACCAAGAGTCTGATCAATGCTATCTGGGAAGCACAGCTTTACAGCCCAGATGAGATCTTGCATGTTAGTAATGTGATTGCTGATAATAATACAAACACTGAGGTGTGGTCCATTCCTTGGCCCGGACTGAATGAGTTTCTTATTGGTCAGCGTAGCGGTGAGATTACACTCTGGACATCAGGTACAGGCTCAGGCAAGAGTACCATTGTTCGTGAGCTAATCTACTCTCATTTGAATGAGGGACGTAGCGTAGGTGCTATTATGCTAGAGGAAACACCACAGGAGACTGTAGATGATATTATCTCTCTTCATATTAACAAGCCTATTCGATCTATTCGTGCTGCTAATACCATGAATGACCTTAGAGAAAGCATGGGTGTTGAACGTGTTGAATACACCGTGTGTGAGAATTACTCGGAAGAAGAATATCTTGGGGCTAAGAAATGGTTGGCAGAAACAGGATTCTATGTCTATGATCATGAAGGTCACAATGCTATGCAAAATCTTTTACAAAGAATGGAATTTATGGCTACCAGCTTGGGAGTCAAGGTTATTATTCTTGACCACATTACTGCGGCAGCTACCGCTATGATGGCATCAGAAGATAATAACAGTGAGCGTCTCTTGATTGACACACTCATGAAAGGTATTCGTTCTTTGTGCGTTAGGACTGGAGTTCACGTTGATGTGGTATCTCAGTTGAAAAAGACTGACAAGCCATACGAAGAAGGCTCTCGCATTACTTTGCAAGACCTTCGTGGCTCAGGTTCCTTATCGTCTGTTCCTAATACCGTTATTGGTTTGGAACGCAATCGCCAAGCAAGTAACCATGATGAAGCCAACACTACTGTTGTTCGTATTCTAAAGAATCGACTGACTGGTAGAGCTGGTGTTGCTACAGGTCTGTTCTACAGTCATGATACAAACAGATTGGAAGAAGTAGATCCTACGTTTGTAGGAGGAGTGCCGGAGTTCGCTAGTGTCTAAACCTAAACTTACTTATGAAGTATCTATGGGGTTTATGCAAATTCTTAGGCTTATTTTAACTCATCCTGATCGTAAATCTTTTCTTACAAGTGATCTAAAGGCAGCGTTTACATGGATTATGCAAACCTTAAAAGAGCATGAGAAAATATGAAACAGAAAGCCCTTGTCTTTGACATCGAAACAAATGGCTACAATGAATTAAAGATTAATCAAAAGGGACAAGTTATTGCAGAATGTGATACTGTGCACTGCCTTGTGGTAGTAGATTTGAATACAAGGACTGAACATGTTTTCTATCCTCATCAGATTCAAGATGGTATTAACTTCCTAGCCACAGGAGATGTGTTAATCGGACATAATATCATCAACTATGATCTTCCTGTCCTCAAAAGGCTTTACAATACTGAAGCCTTAGAGGACAAGAAGGTTATAGATACTATGCTTATGGCAATGCTTTTGTACCCTGACCGGCAGAACAATGAAGCTAAAGGTTACAGCCTGAAAGCTTTGTCCGAAGCCTTTGGTTTAGATAACCAGAAGTCAGAGTATGAAGGGTCATGGGAAAACTTTAACGCATCTATGCTAAAGTATTGCATACAAGATGTAAAAACAAATGCAGATTTGTTCAATGTCTTGACTGAAAAGTGCAAGCATGTGCCTGCAAATGTTATGAAGTTTGAACATGACTTTGCTAAGATTATTGCTAATCAAACCAGTCGAGGCTGGTGGTATGATTTTAAGATGGGTGAGCAGGTTCTATTCAAGTTACTCTCTGACAAGAGAGGTATTGAAGATGAGCTTCGCAAGATCTTCCCAGACAAGAAAGAGTATCTAAAGTCTGTAGCGTACTATGTAGATCCTGAAACTAATATCCAGTACTTGACTAAAGGAGAGGTCAAGGGCAAGGGTTCAAGTGTAATTAAAGAACGCTTGGTTAAAGGACCAAACAAGTACAAACTAATACCTTTCAATCCCGGTAGCTCTCAACAAATTGTAGAGCGGTTCCAAGAGAAATATACTTGGAAACCAAAGTACAATCCTGAAACCGGGAATCCTGTGTGTGATGTGCAGGTACTTAAAGAACTAGAGTTTCCAGAAGCAAAGCTTCTACTTGAGTATCGAGACTTAGACAAGTTACGAGGACAGGTAGAAGACTGGAATCTTAGGGCTCAGTATTCTAGGGACAACAGAATACATGGCTCATTGAATACATTGGGTACAGTTTCTGGTAGAACCAGTGCTTCTCAACCTAACATTCAACAAGTATCTAGTAACAAAGAGGCAAGGTCATTGTGGGGACCTAGCCCAGGTATGGTACAAGTCGGTTCAGATTTATCTGGACTAGAGCTTAGGTGCCTTGCACATTACATGCACCCCAACGATGGTGGTCAGTATGCTCACATTATTCTTAATGATGATATTCATACTATCAATCAGAAAGCTGCTGGCTTAGATACACGTAACCAAGCAAAGGTTTTTATCTATGCTCTCATCTATGGTGCAGGCAACACAAAGATTGGTTCTATTATCAATGGCTCTGCTAAGCAGGGTGGTCAGATGAAGGATCGTTTCTTTGAGAATATTCCAGCACTTAAGAAACTTATTGATAACGTAACTACTCAAGCTGGTAGACAAGGTAATATTAGATTACTTGATGGCAGAGTAGTCCCAGTACGATCAGTACACAAAGCACTTAACGTCTTGCTTCAGGGTGCAGGTGCTATTGTATCTAAGATGTGGTGTATCACTGCCAATCGTATGATTAAAGAAGCAGGGCTCCCAGCATATCAGATTGGATTTATTCATGACGAGATGCAATGGGAGTGTCACGAAAAATATGCTGAAGAAGTATCTAAGATTTTGGTTGACGCAGCTGAAGAAGCTGGTAGACTTCTAGATATTAGAATGCCCATTGCGGCAGAAGCAACTGTTGGTAAGAATTGGTCGGAGTGTCATTAATGAAGATTTACATTGCAGGTCCTATGTCAGGGTATCCTGATAATAATTATGGTGCTTTTCTACGAAAGCAACAGGAGTTAGAAGAAGCAGGCTGGGAAGTTATTAATCCTTGCGAGATGGACTTAGAAGCAGGCTTACGTCCTGATGTAGAGTTCACACGAAAGGATTATATGAAAGCAGCTCGTAGAGATTTGAAAGCACTTAAAAGTGTAGACGCAATATACATGATGTCTGGCTATGAAAATAGTCCCGGTGCAAACTGGGAGTGGGCATTTGCTAAAGAAGAGGGCATCTTAATTTACTATGAGATCCCTTTATGTGGAAGTGATGAATGAGATTATTAGGATTAACAGGACAGGCTAGAGCAGGCAAAACCCATGTAGCTAATCAGCTTATGGCAATTGCTTTCTCAAAAGGTTTTGTTCCAGAGCTTGTATCTTTTGCTGACCCAATCAAGGTGGCAGCAAAGGAGCAGGGGCTTACAAAGGAAAGAGATCACGTAAAATACAGGAAGTTCTGCCAAGAGTTTGGGGCAACCAAGCGGGCGGGCGACCCAGAGTTCTTTTTAGATGAGGCTAAGATGCGTATCGTTGATGCTATGGAGAATGAGAATCTTGATATCTCTCGTGGTGAGAAGTATTGGGAACGTATCCTTATCATTGATGATGTTCGTTATCAGAACGAGGTAGACATGATTCTTAGACAAGGTGGTCAGCTTATGCATGTTTATGCTGGAGAAAGACTTCCTTATCCTAGAGCCCGTTGGCGTAATCACGAATCAGAAAAGTTAGCTAAAAGTTTAGATAAGACTCAAGGTGTACAACATCGAATCGAAAGGTTCTTTAATGTTAAGATGCCTTGGGATGGTCCTGTAGAGCATGACATGTACTGGCTGAACAATGAGACTACAGTAGAAGATCTTAATAAGATGATTAAACTAGTAGCTCCTTTTGTTCTTGGTATTAAAATGATTTCTGCAGCAGACAAAGAAGAAGTTTACTTAAATGATTTGAGTGATGAAGAACGAGAAGAGTTATATCGTGAGATTGCAGAAGCTCTTCGAGATCTTTTTGACAAGGCTGCAGAAGATTATATGGATGAAACAGGTATTGATGACCATGAAGACCCCGAAGAATTGTGTGATTGATGGCGACTGGCTAGCTTATACTGCTGCTTGTTATGCAGATAATGAAGGTTATGATTACTTAGAAGACCGTATTGAGTACGACTTAAAAGATCTGTCTTCTAATTTTGATACTACCTACATTGCATTTTCATGTAACAGGCAAGATAACTTTCGCAAGGCCTTTTGGCCTTTGTACAAAGATAATAGAAACAACAAACCAAAACCAGTATTTTTAGGTGACGCATGTGCTTATGCGTCAGCCTCAGATTTTGTGGAGAAAAGCATTGCAATGGATCGACTTGAAGCAGATGATATCATCTCCATGCTCGTCTCTATGGACTCTTGGGTTGGTATTGGTATTGATAAAGATTTTAGAACTGTTTCTGGATGGCATTGGAATCCTCGAAAAGAAGATCAACCAGTTTATGTCGAAGAAGAAGAAGCCAGACTAACTGAATTAACCCAGTTAGTGTCAGGTGATTCTGCAGATAATATCTGGGGCATCTTTGGTCGTGGTCCAGCATGGGCCAAGAAGGTGCTAGAAAGCTCTTTACCTTTAGATCGCAAGATTACAGAAATTCGCCAAGAGAATCGAGACTCTTGGAACAATGTCAAACCTAAATATGAAGAAAAGAAGAGAAAAGCAATGGAAGCAGGGTTTGATGACCCTGATGACTATTTAGATTCTCAGTTTATTGCTCTTCATTTGCTTAGACCTGAAGAATACGACAAAAAAACAAAAGCTATTACGCATAAGATGCCGTGGTAGCCCAGCTAGTGACAACAAAAGAACAGCGAAAAGACATATAACTAGTCTCTCCTTGGCCCTTGGAGGGGGCTTAGGCCCCCTTTAAGGTCTTTTGAGAGGCATTATCAAGGAGAAATAAATGTCTGAAGTTATTGAAGAAGTACAAGAAGTCAAAGAAGATAATACTAATTACACGCAAAACGTGGTTGATGTGTTAAATGGTTTGGCTAAATGTGTAGAGACTCTGGTTGAGATCACTCCTAAGACTCCCGCAGGGGATAAAAGTCTTATGGTAGGCTTGACTGTACAGATTGATGCTATCTTAGGTATGTATCATGAGGCAGTTGAAACCATGATCAATAAGATTGAATCAGAGTCTCAAGAAGAAGATGTAAAAGAAGAAGAGTCTTCAGAGGACTGATGTGACTATAGAGCTTTTAACTACACTAGGCGGCACCTTAGCTGGCTATGTAATGAAACTCTTAGCTATTCGTTCTCAGAATCAGCAAGACTTACTAATGACTTCCCTGAAAATCAGGGAAGCTTCAGATCAGTCCGCTGATAAGGCAGCAGCAAGAGTTTCTTCTAAGGCTGGTAAGTTTGTGAGGCGGTTTATTGTTATTGCAATTCTATTTGCAGTCGTATTCCTGCCCTTACTTGCACCTCTATGGGGGCTTCCAGTTATCTTAGAGAATGACGTACAAGGTACTAGCGTACTGTGGGGCCTGATTACAGGACCTACAACTAAAATCTTTACTGAGATCAATGGGGTTATCCTTATCCCTGAATTGCGTCAAGTACTGCTTGCTATTGTTGGGTTCTATTTTGGCACAAGCAGTGCTAAACCATAATGCGATTACTATTATTATTAGTAACTGGATGTTCCAGCATACCCAAAGTAAGACATGAAACCCTTAACCCAAAACTACCGCCAACTATCGACCCTGACTCTTCTTTATGTTTCGTAGTACTACT
>Ga0160423_10004329_pt1 | contig 11671 bp, 11 predicted proteins | sample CRUFie14St8metaG_FD_108191 | JGI IMG/M metagenome (GOLD analysis project Ga0160423, IMG submission 108191) | Marine microbial communities from the Costa Rica Dome - CRUD Field 142mm St8 metaG | ecosystem: Environmental > Aquatic > Marine > Oceanic > Photic zone | place: Costa Rica: the Eastern... | reverse complement strand
GAGGCCATCAAAAACGCACAAACGGACGTTGAACTGGCCAAGCTCGAGGCCGAGCGGCAGAAGGCATTGGCTTCTGTTGCACAAGAGGCAGAGCAGGGCAAAATGAACAGGGCGATGGAAATGTTTGAGCAGGTTCAGGCCCGCAAGCGAGACCGAATGCAACTCCAGAACGAGCAGGAACAACAGCGTTTGGAGCAGCACGCAAAGGGTTCGCAATCCACCATCGCCGTCCTTGAAGAGATCGCCGCCTCCTCCGACGACCCCGCTGTGAAGTTGGAAGCGCTCAAGCAATTGGCCGAACTTCGCAAGACGGATGTGGCCGGCCAGAAAGACGCTTACAAGGACGATTAATCACGATGCTGAACCTGATTATCACGAATCAACTGCGCAGTGGTTCAACCCCCTAGGGTCGCTCCTTTTCCGGTGCACGCTTGGGCTTTGTTGATTTGGTTCTGAGATTCTTGAGCACAAACTTCATCTCAATTCGGGATGTGTAGCCATTGTGGACGAGGAGAACCTGCTGTTTATTGGTGCCATCCTCAGCATCGCTCTGGGAGGTCTTTCTCTTCGGCTCGTTCGCAAAAACGTCAACCTTCCATGGAACGAAGCCATGGCCGCCCACATCCTTTGCCTCATGTTCATCACCAAAGGCATCCAGAACGCTGCGTTTGGCTACGTTAATTCCGAGTCAACCGGGGACATTTGGCAGTTCTGGGCCCAGATTGCTGTCTCAATGGACTACATTTTCGAATCAAGCATCATCGCCATCGCCTTGCTTTATCCAGTTCCGATGTTGAGAAACATGAAACAGGTGAAAGTTGGTTTGGGTCTTGTCGTCGGTCTTGCTTTGTTCAGGCTTGTTCTCGATGTCGTCGGATTGAACTTCTCCGTCTTCGGACTCGCCGGCGTGTTTGTTTTCGTTGTCGTCTTGGTTTGGGGTACCGTCTACATCAAGTTTCGATTGATGCCCGCAGAAGAGTCCAATCCTTCAACACAAAACATAGCCCTCGTCGCTGGCTTGTTCACGACCCTCGTTCTCGGGCACGTGTGGATGTGGTGGCCGGGTTTTATTCTGCAGTCTGAATACTTTTACTTCCTTGACCCCTTTGGTGTGTTTAGTTCCACCGTTGCGAATTACATTTGGGTTGCTGGATACGCCGTTGGCATCGCTGCAGGCCTCACCATTCTCATCGTGGAAATCCATCAAGCCATCAAAGGCAACGTGAACACGCTCCTGTACATCATTTCGCCTTATTTTGTGTTGGGCATCATTGGATTTTTGATCTATTCGCAAGGAGGTGCTTCCGGATTTGGAGTCCGGGCTGGGTCAGAGGGGGCCGTCCAATTGTGGGCCACGTTCACGACGAGCATGCATTTCACCATCATTCGGCCGTTGATTGCGATGTACATTTTGCTCAGGTTTAGCCTCATTGAGATCAACGACGAAACGAAGCCGTTGGCGAAAACGATGTCCATCGTGTTGATCGTCGTCGCAACCTCTGCCATTCTTGAGTTGATTCAATCGATCATTCCCATCAATCAAATGATCAGTGCTGCACTTCTTGGAATCATCATCGCTCTGGGATTGGGTTGGGAAGAAAAATCGTTCCAAACCCTCGTTGCGAACCCGGGGCAACTGCGAGAAAACATTGACAACAGATGGTTCCCGGAACTCGACATCTCTCGTCGAAACATCGGTCGGATAGAAATCGCTTGTTTGATTTACAGCCTTGTAAGTCTGCTCATTGCCTACTATGTATGGGAATTCGACGTGATATTGGAACTCCAAATGCAGCGAGGTGGCTGATTTGACCGACAGCGAGAACGTGTTGTCTGATCTGTTCTCAAGCGATGGTTCACGGCGAAACATCTCTGTTTATCTGGTGGTGTTGGTCGTCGCACTGCTCTACCACGCAAGCGTTTATTGGTTTATTTTGGGCAGTGAAATTCAAGCGAAAGACGTACAAATCAACTACACCATCGAATTTGAGGAGTCCTCAGAACTTTTTTCCGATTCAAGGACGATCAATGATGGTGAAAAAGAAACGCTGGAGTTTACGGCATCTGCTGACTTTTTCGACTCCAAGAGTGGCTTTGGCCTGTTGAGGATTACCATCTCGTACGCAGAAACATCAGGTGAGTTCGCTGACCCCTGCGATACAGTTTCTGCCGACCTTGTCTTGACCGACGTCTCAGCCGATTGGAACAACGCCAACAACGTGTTGAGCGGGGTCTCCTCGGATTGCGAAACCATCGCCCTCACGCTCTATGTTTATCCAGAGTACGACGGCCAACCGAAGGAAGGTACAGGACTGGATGCGTCTCACTGGAGCGATGCATGGTCCGATAGCTCGTACGGGCAAGGCATCTTTGAACTGGATGTCGAGGTGCTTGTCAATGAACCACCAACCTCGGGAATTCCTACCGTTTCCGACACGAATGAAGAAGTGGAAGTGACGTGGGAAGCCGTGTTCTACGATGTATCGGTTCGGGAATCCTCCTGAGTGGAGCATTTTTCAAGGAGACGATTGAGGTGACCAGCATGAGCGCTTCAAGGCGGCGAGGGAAAGCCCTGTTCGTGCTTCTGTTGATGCTCTACCCGATTTCGGGTTGTATTTTTCCGGAAAAGACCGTTGCTGAACCCGAAGCGTCTGACCAAGAATCACCATCTTCCGATCCCAGTACCTTTTCCACGCAATGCATGGAGTTTAGCGAAGTGGAGCGCTGTTGGACGCTGTTGGTCCCCGGTAATGTCTCCACCGAGCAACCCGTGCCTCTCGTCCTTGACCTTCACGGGCACGGTGCCACCAGTGCATCGCAAGTGAACATGTCTTCCTTTGCCACGTTGGCGGTTCAAGAACACTTTATTGTGGCTTACCCCCAGGGTTATGATTCGTTCTGGGGCTTGGGTTTTGATGGCGTAGACAACGACCTTGACGATGTTGGTTTTCTCACGGCATTGATTGATTCGGTCGTCGAGGCCTACCCCATTGATGAGGCAAGAATCTACATGTCGGGCTGGTCCAATGGATGCAAAATGACGCAGCGTTTTGCCGTCGAAACACAAGGCGTGTTGGCTTCTGCTGGCTGCATGTCTGGGTATTTGATGACAGACGCCCCGTCCTCGTACGTCGCTCCGGTTCCGTTTATGGAGGTTCATGGCGTGTTGGATACGACGGTAAGCTATGCTGACAACACGGCGATGACCGTTTATTGGTTCCAAAACACCGTGGGATTCAACAAAGGGGCCATGCAAAACCTCGAGTATTGGGCAGACCTCAACGGTTGCAGTGGCGTGGTCCCCGAGGTGATCACGGTGAACGCAGACTACGACATCCGCGGGTATTCGGATTGCACGGCAAACGCTGAGGTGCGGTTGATGAGCCTGTTTTCTTCCGGCCACAATCCATACCTGTCTGGCAACCCCACCGGCACTCAGTCCACCGCCATTCTTTGGGAATTTATGTCCCAGTACACCCTGATGCAGTAATCATGGTAGCACTCAGAGCGAGGCGAATTGGACAGGTGGTGGCGCCGGGCTCACGGCTCTCCGGTGTACTTGGAAACCCACTGGTCCTCTCGACGGCTTGGCTCGACGCTTCTGTCTCCTGAACGCAGAGAACAGTTGCCTGAACAACTCAATCAACCGCTCAATTTGGAGGCGCATCTCGCCAAGGTGAACCCAAGGTCGATCGAATTGGTCTTGAGAGATATCTCGGAACGGGTCGTTCTCGACAAGGTTGCGCAGGCAGCAGGGCTGTCCAAGGCCCACGTCGACAATATGCTAAGCTGGACCGTCAAAGGCTTCCGTTGGATGCAAGGCGGCTACAGCGCCTTGGAGATTTAAGGCTCAACCGTTGTACTTTTTCCACGGGCCGCCCACAACAGGTCGGGTGAACCATGTGTCTGAATTTGGCGGATGTTCAACCCATTCGTAGCCTTCCTGAACAACGCCGATGGCGTCAATGCGGGGTTTGGCGTCAAATCCTGCGACAAAATCGTCAAACATTTTCTCTTCATCGTATTCATCAAGCAACCTGATGCCGGTACCGCCCGGTCGGGACAGAATCGCAAGCAACATCCCGATGGTCATGGTGCTTAGCGAGCCGATCTGTATGTTCTTGTACAGGTTGCAGTTGTCCGCCTCATTGATGAGGCACTCCAACCGCAAGTCGCCTGAAAACGAGAAAAAAGGAATGGAGAGCACGATCAAAAACAGACCGAGGGAGAACCTTAGGTCTCGCATGCGCTGCAATGTGCATCCCACATAATTGAGCCTATCTCAGCCGGTATATGGTGCGGTTTTAGAGCCGGTAGGTTGCATGAAATCGCACCAACGGGTCGACGGTGATTTTCAGAATCTTTGGAGTTGTGTCGCCAACCTACGCAAGTGGAAAAATTCAATCCCTGCGGCGTGATGGTCAATCTGTGCGCCTTTTGGTGGTCGATTTGCTGGCGGAACGTGAGGCCTTTGGGCGGGCAGGTGTGTCCGAAATCGTGAGACATTTCGCGCCTGACGAGACGCTTCTGTGGTCTCCTCACACCGATCAACGGCTTGACTACGGTTTCGGCACGGTTGTTGAGGGGCCTGTGGAAGCCGACGCCATCGTCATCACCGGATCAAGGCGCAACGTGACCATGTGGGAGCCATGGATGGATGAGGTGGTGGCCCTTATCCAAGGGGCCAACGTGCCCCTGTACGGCATTTGCTTCGGTCACCAAATCGTGGCTCACGCCTTGGGAGGGCGCGTTGAGCGAGCCGAGGTCGATTCGCATTTCGTTGCCGAGGTTCATCAAAGCGACGGGAAAACCGTGGTGGCAGCGTTCGCTCATCAAGAACACGTGGTTGATGCGGGGGAGTTGGAGGTTATCGCTTCGGCCGAACACTGTGAAATCGCAGCATGCAAACACCCCACGCGCCCCATTCATACCGTCCAATACCACCCGGAAGCCGTCTCGGAGGTTCTCGACATCGCCCTGGCTTGTGGGGACATGGACATCACCGAACGAGCGGCTTTTGACGACGCTCGTCTGACAACCAACACGTCGGTGGCGTTCGACATCTTGCCGCAGCCGACAGCATGAAACATCTTTTCCGGTTAATGTGTTATTTTCCTCCCAATCGGGAGGCACATAGACGATGCGGCCGCACTTTCCGACGATGTTTTTTTTTTTGAACACCAACAAAAGATACTTCTTCCTTGGTCTCAGTAACTGTTTTCTCAGGTTTTGGGCCGGGAAAAAAATACACAGCCATATATACCTCCTCAATGCCTATGGACACTATGTTGCAAAACCAAATAGACGAAAACGGAGCCCTTCCGTTGGCCAACGCCATCGGATTTGTCCTCGGATTCATGGGCGTGATTGCCTTCTTCATTCAGCAATCATTGACCGTGTTCCTGCCCCTGCTGATGCCACCAACCGTGTGCCTCATCTTCTGCACCTTGCTCTACAAGACACAGAAGAAATCCGAAGGTTCTACGAGCAAATCCACGGCCAGCCCGGTTCGGATCGACGTCATTTGAGGTCCCAAACCCGGCTATTTCCTCCTCCTTGAGTAGGCCTGTGGACTGTTGTCATCAACCGATTGGAAAACACACTGCACTCGCAAGAGGCATGACTATGGCGAAAAAACCAGAGGGGGCAACGGTCGAACGGCGGACGATGCTCTCATATAGGGAAGGCAAGTGGGAGGCCTGTTCACCATGAAGCGAGGGTCACGTGCTTGGAAAAAAACCGGCAATCAACGTTGGAAGTGGCGCAAGAAGAAGTTGCGACGCCGAAAGCGTGCTCGCCGACAAGCGAAAGCCTGACGCTGAAGGATGAATACACACGGGAGTATAGTATAGCTTGGTAGTATCGCGGGCTCCAGTTGCACGGGAATGACGACGAGTGGGTTTGCTGAAGTTGATGACCAACTGGAGCGCCGACCTGTTGCAATCCTGCAGACTGCCCATCTGATGCGCAGTTTCAGAAGAAATCCGCTGGGGGGGGTTCAAATCCCTCTGCTCCCACCTCAAACCATCGCTTCAACGATGTCCACATCGTAAACCATGAGTTCAACGTAAACACGAACGGTCACGCTCGAATCGTCCCGCTGGCATTGAAGGGTGTCTTCGCCTGCTTCGGGATCTCCAGTGACCGTGAACTGGTAATTGCCGACCACGTCCTCCGATGCATCGTACATGGCTTCCAATTCTGCAATGGTGTAGCCTGTGACGTAGGGTTGAGGTCCAACATCCGGGAAGTCCACAAGAAGGAAGAAAGCGTAACCATAGTCCTGGGTCTGATCGGACGCACTCCCGTTGGGCGACTCGGCGGTAAACGAAGCGGTATCGAAAGCCGGCTCCCCGGGATCTGCAACGCAACCTACGCCGCTGGTCTCTTCGTTATCGCCTTCCCAATTGTCGTACAACTCAATCAACAAACTCACACCAACGACGTTTCTGGTCAATGCCTCCTCGGGGAAATCGGCCTCAGTGTAGGAAATTGTCAGGCTCTCTCCTTCGGTTAATTCCACATCACTCTCGTACCATGTGATGTAATCTTGTTCCCCGGAGACGGCGTAATACAAGTCTCGTTGATAGGCGTCTTCTTCTTCAAACCATCCGCTGATCATGCCGTACAACGGGTAGGCACCGAGGGCCAGCACGATGAGCACGGACGCCACTTGCATCCTTCGGTTCGATTTGTACGTCGTAAAGGATTTCTTCAGCAAGCGTCCGGCTTGTTCTTTTCTTTCGGTAAAGGTGGGAGGCTTCTCAACATCGTCCTCGCTTTGCGACATGAGGCGAAGGATGGATTTCATCCAAGGTGGTTTTTCATCCACAGGGTCGGCCTGATTGTGGAAGTAAATCATGACCACCATGGCGATGGAAGCGATGCCGCTAAGAACGGACAACATCAAGCCGTACGAGGGAGACGGTTCGAACGCCACCGTGTATTCGTCCGAGGAAAAAAGGAACCCGAACAAGGAATCGTCCACGTAAGCGTATGTACCGCTCGACGGCAGGAGGACATACCACACGATGGGCGCCAACATCGTGATGATTGCCGAGAAAGCGCCGGAAAGGGTTGTCAATCGACTGTTCGTGATTTGTCCGAGGGATCCCGCAGAAAGGATAGCGGTAAGAAACAAGCCGATGAGGCCCATCCAGATCATGAGGGAGGCGATTGAACCGGCCCGGTCCATGTCCTCAAACGTTGTCTTGACGTCGCCGTCGGTGGATTCGGCGATCTCCTCGTAGGTCTTGGAATCGGCAAACGTTTCTGGGGATTCAAAAAAGAACGTGTCCTTGATGGTCAGCACCGACTCCATCTCCTTCAGTTCAAAATCGGCTGTCAACGATACGATGGTGATGTCAACTGAGCCGAACTCAGGGTCGTAGACCTCCGTCACGTGCCTGTCATCAGCGGTTGCCCATACCGAACCGATGGACAAGGCGGAAAAGATGAGGGCTATCACCGCAAGACCAAGCGTCAGGGTACCAAACCTGTGTCGGGCCTCCATCGGTTATAGATGGCCTATCGGACAAAAAAAGTTTAGCCCTGCGCGAAGCAGGTCCGTTGCCGACCTTTTCAGGTCGGCCAGCGTTAGGTTGATGCCGAGCCCGTTGTTGGGGCACATGAGGGGACCGGTTTGCGTCGAACGTTGTGTTTTGTTGTGCTCGCATTATTGATGGGACCGATAACCGGTTCTTTGGCCACCGAATCCCAGCAAACCGACTGGCAGGCTGTTGATGCCACAGGCCTTCAGTGGATGCCTCGCGGCTTTAGCGAAGACGTGCCGTTTCAAGCCGATGCAGTTTGGTTGAGCGACCAAACACCATGGTGGGAACGTACAGCCCTTGACCAAAACCGAAATTCGATTCACGACAGTTTGGAGACGTTCGTTGGTATCACCGGCATCGGTCTGTCCTACGGCGTTGACGTGTCGTCGCACCACCTCGCCCAACTTGAGGAAATGAACCTGACCGTGGTTGATGTTATCGAGGCCGTCGACGCCGTCCTGCTTGGTCAAATCAACGCCAGTATCGTGTTTGAACTGGCCGGCCTTGACGATGTGGTGATGGTTGAGCGGTACGGAAGCCTGGTGTTTTACGGCGACATCCAAACCCCTGCCGTCAAGGCGCGCAATTCCAGTTTCTACCCGATGGGTGCTTGGGACCTCGGTTTCACGGGCGCCAACGTCAACATCGCCATGGTGGACACCGGCGTTGACAACGAGCATCCTGGATTGAGTGAGAAGTTCGTCGCAGGATACGACGCCGTTTGCTACACGCCGTCCGACCCAATTTGCATTCTCGCGGGCGGCGGTTTCCGAGAAACCGACGGCACGTTTGACCCCGATGACGGCAATCAGCACGGCACGGCGTGCATGGGCATGGCGGCTGCCACCGGTATCGACGCCAGCGGTGCTCAAACCGATTTCTACGGCGCTGCACCGGATGCGGACCTTATCGACGTCCGTATCGGCACGGATTTGGGAGCCGGCCCGTTTGAGAACTATGTCATTGAGCAGGAATTTTACGAATCGGCGATGAACGGTCTCCAATGGATCATTGACAACAAGGACACGGCGTGGGAGGGTGCCGACGAGGAAAGTTACGGCATCGACATCATTTCGTTGTCGTGGGGCATCACTTCTCATGAAAGCGGTGGTTCGGACGGTGAGGACATGCACAGCCGCATTCTCAACGAAGCGATGGAGGCTGGCGTGGTGGTTAGCGCCGCTGCTGGAAACGACGGCCCGGACAACGACGGATTGTCGGGCATGGGCTCATCCAGCCTCTCCATCACCGTTGGTGCCACCGACGACAAAAACACGATCGACCGAAGCGACGATACCGTGGCATCGTATTCTTCCAGAGGCGAACGAAGGGACAACGGCGACGGCAACCCGCTGAACGAACTGAAGCCGGAGGTCTCGGCTCCCGGAACCAACATCGTTCAGGCCGAGGGCTGCGTGACATCGGGCGCCTGTAACAACTTCTTTGGAGGGGACGCAGCCGACAACGGCTACACGGGTCGAGGGTCGGGCACGTCCTATGCTACACCGGCTGTATCGGGCATCCTAGCGATGATGATTGAGGCCAACCCTGATTTGTCGACGGTAGAAATGAAAGAAATTCTGAAACTCACCGCCGAGCGAAGAGGCGAAGCTTCCGCTCCTGACGTCGATCCGTTTTGGAACCGAGACTTTGGCTGGGGGATGGTTGACGCTTATGAAGCGGTCAACCTCGCCCTGTATCTCGGTCAACAAAATTTAACGGGCAACGTCGATGTATTCTCCCAGGTCCACATCACCAATTCAAGCGTGAACGCTTCGACCGGACTTCACGAGATTCGGGGTCTGGCGTGGGGTCAAGCCGGTTCCATCTCGGCTGTGGAATTTAGAATTGATGACGGGGCTTGGATGGAAGCGACGTACGAAACCGTGGAAGGTGGCCTTGCGTCATTGGAACGGTTTGAGTGGGTGATTGCTTTGGACGCCGGGCAGCTCGCCGAGGGCAACCGTACCGTCGAAATCCGTGGCTTGAACGACGAAGGTACGCCTTCACTTCCCGTCTTCACCAGCCTTGTGGGCACCGGGGACGGTCAAGCAGATGGCGGGGCTCTCGGCGTTGACTTGGTGACGCTCAGCGCTTTCCTCGTCCTTCTCATTCTCCTTGGCCTGCTCGTGCAGGGCGCCCGCATCGATGCACCTCAGCAACTCGTTTTGATGAAGGACACAGGAGCCATTGACGCCGTCCTTGTCTCCGAGGAGATACCGCCCGAAACGCAACCGAAGAAGGGCGGCAAACGGAAGAAATCGTGATTGCATTCAAATGCAAGACTTCTGTGGCTTTGCCATGGGCAACTTCAGCGACCGAGCCTTGGCCATCCAGCCAACCGGTGTGCGGAAGATGTTTGATTTGGCCGGCGATGATGTCATCTCTTTCGGGCTCGGTGAACCCGACTTTCAACCACCGACGGTCGCTATCGAAGCTTTTCACAAAGCGATGCTTGACGGACGCAACAAATACACAACAACGGCAGGACTTCCATCACTGCGAAAGAAAATTGCCGCCTCATGGTCTTCCTACCAATCCGGCATGGACGAGAACAACGTCTGCATGACCATGTCCGGGACCAACGCTTTGCTGAACCTGTTCATGACCGTCATCAACCCCGGACAGAACATCCTTTTGCCCGAGCCTTATTTCCCTCTTTACGGTCCAGACGCCACGCTCGTTGGTGGGGAAGCAAGGTACTACCCATGCCTGTTTGAACACGAATTTATTCCTCAGGTTTCGGACATGGAAGCGCTCGTTGACGAAAACACCGTCGCCATCCTCTACAACTTCCCAAGCAACCCTACGGGAGGCACCCTCAACGAGCGTCAACGGGACGATTTGCTGGCTTTTGCCAAAAAACACGACTTGTGGCTGATCTCTGACGAAGTGTACGACCGCATCGTTTTCGACGACGCCCATGTTTCCTTCATGGGAACGGGCTACGACAAGGTCTTGTTGGTCAACTCCTTTTCCAAGACGTTCGCCATGACGGGATGGCGTATCGGCTACATCATCTCAACCAACCTCGAAGCGATGAAGCAAGTCATCAAAATCCAATATTACATCGCCGCATGTTCAAACGATGCCATGCAGTACGCTGTTCTTGAGGCGATGGAACAGGCCGATGATTACCCTACAAGCATGGCAGCAGAGTTTGAGACGCGCTGCAACTACATTGTGGACCGGTTGAACGCGATGCCGGGCGTGCAGTGCCACCACCCTAAGGGCGCCATTTACGTCTTTCCAAAGGTGGATGTACCGGGCATGAATTCGGAAGAAGTGGCCATGGAACTCCTGAAGGATGGCGTGCTATGTTCACCCGGCAGCGCCTTTGGGCCGTCTGGAGAAGGTCACCTCCGTTTCGCTTACACCATTGGACTTGAGGACATTGCGAGAGGCATGGACAAGGTTGAATCAACCCTGCGTCGTCTGCAGAATTCCTAAGGGGGTAAGGCTGATGTTTGGTTCCGTTGCTTTGTTTGCTCTCGGAGCGGGTATCGGTCATGTAGCGCCTCGTTTACCCGTCTTGTGGATGACGCGAGCCAAAGGCTTCAACCGTCGCTTTCCGCCGCATCCCGACCCCGTCCCGCTTTCGCCCTACTTGACCCAACGCGTGCTGCACATGCGCGTGTTCTACTGGCTGAGTTTTGTCATTGGCGGCTTGATTCTGGTGTTTGGCGCAGCAAGCCTGCGTTGGGGCTCACCTGTGTTCGGGTTTGGCTTGTGGGTGGCCTCGTCCTGGATGATGCTGTCCCGTCTTCAATCCCTTGTGGCCGGCCGACCAGCTCCTTGGACAAAGGACATGGCGATTGAACTCCAAACGGTCATGAACCGTTCTCGCACCCAACCTTGCTGCGCTCTCCCCGAGCCGGTTTGGGGAATTCAAACCATCAACTGCCCGAACTGCCACGCCATGCTCTCGCCGACCACCCGTCCTGATTTGGGGCGGCCTCGCTCGGACGGGCGGCTAGCCGGAACCTTGCGCCTCCTGATCACCGATGGTTACCCTATGGCTGAACCCCTGCAGGTCCTGCCCGAGGAGCAAGAATAGCCCTCACACGCCGCTGGCGAGGGCAACCTTTGAGAAAAGCCCGTGCGGGCTCGTTCTTATG
>Ga0160423_10004328_pt1 | contig 11673 bp, 9 predicted proteins | sample CRUFie14St8metaG_FD_108191 | JGI IMG/M metagenome (GOLD analysis project Ga0160423, IMG submission 108191) | Marine microbial communities from the Costa Rica Dome - CRUD Field 142mm St8 metaG | ecosystem: Environmental > Aquatic > Marine > Oceanic > Photic zone | place: Costa Rica: the Eastern... | reverse complement strand
TGGTCACTGAGGTTTTCCATCGGCGTGAGTTCGAACTCAAAGGCCACCATGCTTGCACCATCCTCGGCCGACACGACCTTGACTTCCCCCGAAATTTTCAGGTAGTCTCTCTTTGTTTTTTCATGCCAATCAACAACCGAATTCGGCGAAGAAACTTCTTGGGAGATGTCCTGAGTAGACGCGCGATACTGCGCATCGTCGTCCGGCCAAGACGATCCTGTTTCCTCACTCCATGACCACCACGTCCATTGAACGCTATTGCTTCTTCTGGGTGGCTCCTCGTCGAGAGAACTCGGTGCATAAACCTCCAACAAACCCTCAGCGTTGCTTTCTGCCAGCGGGGCGTGGGCGTGGGTTGTCCACGGGTTTTCGTTTGCCAACGTGCCGGGCAGGGCCACGAGCCCCAAAACCGCTAACATCAGCATCCATCGCATCTCTCATTCCTCCTCGTCGCGCCAGGGCAGGTTCAACTTGTAGCGCAGGATGTTTTGTTCATCAACGCCGATCATCAATGTGACACGGGCGCCTATCCAAACCGAAATCGTTTCGCGCCCCCAAGGAAGTTCGCTTCGGATGAGGTAGGCGCCAGAGGGAAGGTTGGCGATGCCTGTAATTTCGGTAAATGCCTCAAGCAGTGGTGCCCAACCTCGCAACAGACGGATAAACACGCTTTCATCGACCGTTGCAACGTTGTTGTGAAAGGAATCGCCAAGGCTGTAGAGCACTTCCTGCCGCGAACGCCATGAGTCTTTCTTGAGCGTAAAAGCCGGTAGACCAGCGTGGACAACCCGGACAGGGTGGAACGAATCGCCGCGCCAGACATCGCCCTTGTTGGTTGGCGCTTCGGGTTTGAAGAGGCGTTCAACGACCAGCGGTGGTGCGAGGTTGAGCCGCTTGCCTCGCTGCCACAGCGAGTACGGGCTCAGGTCGATGCCGTACAGCGTTTCCAGGCTCTGAACGATCGTCTCGTTTGCGACGACCACCGAATCGAGCGTTGGTTCTGGCGGCTGTTTTACGGTGGGCGACCATCCCGCCTCCCGGCGATTTGCCCTTCGGTTTTGGTAGACATGAGCCGCGGTGGCTTCGTCTTTCGCAGCGTGTCGGAATTGGGCGACAAAGAAACCACCGGTGTCGTTGTCTTCGTGCCACATCCGGCGGCAACGGCCCAGCTGGTTTTCGATGGCTTCTTCCTCGTCTTTGTCGCCGTAGCCGCCTCGGATTCGGTCGGCTGGAGCAAGATGGTTTGGGGAGAAAAAGACCAGGCGTTCAACCTCGTCGAGCATGACCGGTTGCCCGGTTTCATCAAGCATTGACCATGACGTCAAGCCCGGGTGAAGGGTAATCCCATCAAGCGTCATTGGCACGAGTTCGAGGTAGGGACAGCGCCGCAAAACCTCGGCCACGACGGCCTCGTTTTCGGTCGGGTCAATGCTGCACGTCGAGTACATCATGTGACCTCCCGGAACCAGCAGGGAGGCGCCTCGGACGGCAATGTCCACTTGCATGGTGAACATCTTGCGGCTCTCTTTTGGAGTCCAATCCCACCAAACGTCGCGGTTCTTACGGGTGGTTGCTGTTCCGGTGCAGGGTACATCAGCGACCACGGCATCAAACCCGGGTGGAGGGAGCCTGCCAAAGTGGCGACCGTCGTGTTGAGTTACGACGACATTGAGCAAACCCAAGCGGCTTTTGTTGCTCACCAACATGTTCAACCGTCCCGAAACCGGCTCGTTCGCCACGACCACGCCGTTGGGGTGCAGGCGTTCGGCGAGTTGTGTTGTTTTGGAACCTGGTGCCGCACACATGTCAAGGGTCAGGGCGTCCGAAGGCGTGTTCAACAACCGCACAGGGAGCATGCTGGCCACCTCCTGCCGCGTGATGCGACCTGTTTCGTGAAGAAGCGCCATCATGCGCTTGGCCAAACCCTCAGGGGCTTTGCCACGAGGAAACGGCATCGTGAAGGCGCTTTCTTTCGGCATCCAGGGGACTTCGACGCCTCCGAGGGCCTTGACCTGTTGAATCGTCCAGTGACGATCGCGTCGGTGCGTTGAGATTCGAAACGTCTCAGGAAGCGGTTCCAAGGCTTTCTCAAGCCATCGCTCCTTGTCCCTGCCCAAGTGCGAAGCAAGGGCGGCGAGGGTCGAGGTTGCCGCAAACGACCTGCGCTCCCTGTCAGCGTCCGTTCGGTCCCGCACACCATCGCCTTTGCCGACCTGTCTTTGGGTCTTCCGCCATAATGAAAAGGGGGTTGGTGACATTGGGTTTCATGCTGGCAGCCTCGAGTGCATGGTACCTGCCAGCGTTGTTCCTGGGTTGCTTTTCTTGGGTGTTCGCACCGTTTCTCCATTCATCCCTGCTATCACGGCCGTTTGTTCGTATTGCGTACCGTTGGTTCCCACCGCTCTTGGTCGCCGGTCTGCTGGTGTCGCGAGCGCTGGATTTGGTAGGTCTTGAGCCAAACCATCCAGAGGTGGCGTTGGTGTTGGGCCAAAACGCGAGCCTCTTTGAGTCGCTTCAGGTGCTTTTCACCGGGCAGGGCGCAACCGAGGGGGGACTCCTCGCTTTGCTGGTCTTCTCCACTTTTTCACCCCGGCTCCCAAGCGTGCGTCACGCCACACCAGCGACCTCAGCCTACGTCGAATCGAGGATGATGGCGTTTGCGGGGTGTTGGAGCCTCGTCAGCCTTGTCATGCTCTTCCAACAAGGTGCCTATTCTGCCTTGGACGTCGCACCAACATTGCCCACGATGCAACCTTCTTCTTGGTCGGTGCTCATTTTGGCCGGTCTCATCACGCTCTTGCTCATCATGTCTGGCGAAATATTGACCGCGTCGGCTTGGATGTCGATGAACGGTGAAACGGACTTGCTTTTCAAGCGAGCCATCATGAAGACGCTGGTTGTTGCGAGCATAGCGTGGTTTTGGCTCTTTCAAACCGAGATGTTCACCGATGATTGGTGGAGCCGACCGATGGCAGAACCGCGTCTGTCGTTTGCGCTATTGGTGACTGTTTATGCCACGTGGATGGCCATCACCCACGCCTTAGCCACCGTCCTTGAGGGTCTGCAAGAAGCATCATCGTCCCAGGCCAAGGCGCTGGGTTGGTGCGTTGGGGTGGTGGCCCTCACATCGTTCCTCACCGTTTCAAGCATCGCCGACACGACTCATGTCTACGGCACGGGTGTAGACGCCCAATTCGTCGGCTGGCGATGGGCGGCGTTCCTTCTCTTGGCTGGCGTTGCCGCCATGGTGCTTCCCCTCGCTGGATTTGATGCTGCTCACCATCCCGAAGCATGGTGGTTTCGAACAGGGTTGGTGATGTTCGTCCCGCTTGCGACGCTGTCATCGAGTGGGGGCTGGTTACTTCTTCCGGCTCTCCTTCAATCGGGCGCTATCTACCTCATCGTGCAGATCTTCGCTCTTGGAGGTCAACATACGAGCCGTCGCTTGCCATTGTTGGCTGGCCTGTTGTGGGCGTTGTTGTTGTTGGTGATGCTTGGCCTTTCCACCTCGAAATTGAAACTCCTCGTGTCGGTGGTATCGATGGCCTGTTCCGGTGCCATTGGGTTCATTTGGTTTCGTCACGAGCGAGACCCGGCCGTTGAAAAACGGCGACTTGAGCCAGATATGGAGCGCGCTCTTTAAAGGTGCATCAAAAAAGCGCCAATCGAAATCTTAGGATTTCAGGGATGGGACCCGCATGGCAAGAGCGTTTCGCGCAGGCATTGAACCAAAACGCAAACTCAGAATGCCCCTCAGACAACGTCTGTGGAGGCCGGTGAAAGATCTCGCATCACTCACCTCTCGAGCAGAGCGTACCGTTCAACAAATGGGACCCCTTACCGAGGTTCCATCTCTTGTGCGCATCGAAAACGAACATTGGGTCTTTGAACGCATTGAAGCATCTGTGTTGAGCCAGCTTTCGCATCGCTTGGTGGTTCAAACACCAACGGGTGAGGAGGTCTTGGGTGTCACGGAAGACCTGACTACGGCGCTTGAAGTGGCTCGCTGCGTGGCAGAGAGCGATCAGCGAGTGGTGCTGATACAGGCCCTATAGTTTCAAAACAGGTTCCAGATGGCTTGGACGACGCCCTGATTGACCAGGTAGAAAAAGCCACCAAGGGCGATGCACGCAAAGTAGACTTGAGCGGGTGTAATCTTCCACGAGTCCTCCGATTCTTCATCAAAATAGCGAATCAAACCGGCGGCCTGTTGTATGCCGCTGCCATCGTTTTTCTTTTTGGTAGCCATGTTGACCGAACCTTCTCAAAAGCCTCCCCCTTATGACCGCGACGCGCGGTCTATTCCTACTCGTCGGACGTTGAACCGTTGGAAAGGTCGACAAAGGGGACGTCTTCTTCTGCGTACACGTCAGGCAGGCTGGTGCGCCCTCCCGAGGTTTCCAGCACCAGGTCCATTACATCGGAACCGTCGGAGATTACGGTCTCTGGGGCTTGCACGTGATTTTCATGCGGGTCGACGTTCATGCGAATCAACGTTGCTTCAAGGCGCGCAAGCGCCCTCTCAACACCGGGAGCGTTGTCTTCCGCTAGGGCTTGCCTAGCCATGTGAAGATCGTCTTCGACGGCAGCCCTCCATGCCTGCTGTGCGTCGACCGTTGCGGACAATTTCGCGTCCGTTTTCTCCCTCATGTTTTCGATGGCTTCGAGCAGCGTTTCTCGGGCCGCTTGATGGAGGTTTTGCCAGCTCAGCTCGTTTGTTTTGAGATTGATGTCCGACGCATTCCTCCTCATCCACCTGCTAGCGGAGGTTTGGTGTGCAAATTCCCAAGGCGGTTGGCCCAGAGCGCTGATGGTGTCGAGAACCAGTCGAGCGCGTTCCTCTAGAGGGCCCTCGAGCGTAATGATGTTGAGGTAGCCAGACGAGAGCAACCCCCACGCCCAATACGGCCGAGAAACGATGGTTACCCTCAAATCACCGCTCGTTGTTTCAAGCGTCCATCGCTGCTCGTTGAATCCTGGACTTTCTGAAAAAACCGGTGTTTCAGGATGCGGGAGCTGTGCAAGGAGGGCGCCTGCAAGGTCGCCGAGATACACAACACCGCTGGGACCCGTGAAGTGCTTGCCCCTGAGGAGATTGTGCAAGGTGTCGATTTTGTGCGATGCTTCTGCACGGCGGACTTGCGCAACCAACACGGATTGTTTAGCGTCAATGATGTTCTCCACTTCATCGCCTCGCCGGTGTCTCATGGCCAAACCTTTGCCTTATCCGAATGGATTCAGGTTTTCGCTCATGGTTCGTGGAGGAGGGACGCACTCAAGAATCAACCGATGGCCGACGCCGTCAACCAAAGCAGGAAGGTTCAAATTCGTCAAGCATCATCGTTCAATCGGTGAAAGAATGGCAGGGAAATCAGAGGGTTCGGGCATCACATCGCTGCCCGGTGTTGGTGCAGCAACGGCGAAGAAATTGAAAGCGGCCAAGTTGGGCACCGTCGCCAAACTTGCCAAAGCCAGCCTCGGAGATTTGCAGAAGGCCGGACTCACGGCAGCGGCTGCGAAGAAAGTCCTCGCCGCAGCCAAGGCTACCGGCAGTGCAAAAAAAGCGGCCAAGAAGGCCGGTGGGAAAGCAGCAGATGTCGCGAAGAAAGCCGCTTCGAAAGCCAAAACCACGTCGAAAAAAGCGGCCTCTGCCACCTTAGAGGCCTCGCAAAAAGCCGTCGGGAAAGGGCAGACGGTAGCGACGAAAGTTGTTGAGAAAACCAAAGCAGCGGGTACCAGTTTGAAGACCACGAATTCCAAAGACAGGAAAGGCGCCACGATCAAGGTGCCTCGGTCCGTCAAAGACATGCCTTGGTTCAAGAAAGGTTGAAACCACCGCTACCTTTGAAGGCCCTCTTGATACGTTTCATTTCATGCCAAGGCGGAAATACGGGCGACTCCGTAAAACCGTCGAGCAACCTCCAAAAGGCAACTGCTCTCGCTGCCGGTCGGGAAAACATTGCCCCATCGAAGGCCATCAGGGACGCAGCATCCACCCTAGCAGGGAATGGACCGGTCCTGAACGAATAGCCAAGCGGAAGAAATCGGCCTCTTAATCACAGTACACCGTGCGTGCTCGTCGAAGGTGTTCTCTCTTCAACCGGTTGTGGCTCAGCGTGAGCATCGTCCATGTCTTCCCGATTGGACTGCGCTCTGTGATACACCTCTCGAAGGGTTTGGTCGGAAATTTCCAGGTAGACCCGTGTTGTTGCAATGGTCGCATGCCCCATCAGACGCTGAATGGTCACCAGGTCCGCCCCCCTCTCGAGCAGGCCGGTGGCAAAGTTGTGTCGCAGCACGTGAGGTGTCAACTTTCCTTTCGGAAGCTTCGCGTCTTGACCGAGTGCATCCATCAAACGCTGAACGCCACGAGGCTGAAGCCTTCGTCCGTGACGGTTTACAAAACAAGCCTGCTCTTCCTCGGATACCAAACGCGCCCGAATGGGTATCCAAGCCTGAAGGCGTTCAATGGTTCGTTTCGTGAACAGCACGAGACGGTCCTTGTCCCCTTTTCCACCCAGCACTTTAGCGGAAGCATCATCAAAATCAATGTCCTCTAAGTTGAGACCGCATACCTCGCTCACCCGCATACCGGTGTCGAGCATCATGGTGACGACCAACGATGCAACAGGGTCTTCGCTCACTTCAGCCACTTCGATGACGGTCGTGAGTTCTCTTCTGGTGAGCGTTCGTGGGAGCCGTTTTCCGGTTCGAGCCCTCTGAAGGTGATCGGGCCATCTCAAACCAAGCCACCGAATGAAATGCCGAGCGGCGGCAATACGAGCGTTGTAGGTCGTCGGCTTGAGATTTGAAATGCTGTGGGCCCAGAGGTCCAGCCGCCCGTTCATCGGTTCCATCCGTTCGGCCATTTCTTGGATGGGCAGTTGTTCGTACCGTTCTTCATCAAGCACGTCTTCATCTGCAAGACGGGTTTCGATGAGTGCTCGAAGCCCATAGAAGTAGGATTTCTGGGTGTTGTCGGATTTGTTTTCCGTCTGAAGTTGCCGTTTGTAGCATTCAAGCCAAGCGAGGTGTCGGAGGTGCACCAATCGCGCGGGTAGAGAGGGCTGGTCGTTGGTCAGACGAAGTTGGCTTGGCTTACGCGCCCTGGGTTGTGGCGTTCGCATCTCTCGTCTTTCCATTTGGCGTCACCGCCTCCCGCCGAAGCGGGTGTGCATCCCGTGTCCCTGAGGACAAGCGGAGTACGGTGGTTGTCTTTATCAAATCATCGTTGAAGAAGAGGGGAGAAGAGGGAAGGGACCTTTGATGTGCCTTGGCACAAGAAAGGTCGTTGTACAACTCGAGGAGCTGGAAGAAGGTCAGCGCAGGCTGCACTCAAAGGTGCTCGATGCCTTGCTTCTTGACGTTGGCCTTCTTGATCTTGTCTGGGAGCCAGTCTGGCCCGCCAGCAGGCTTGTCAACCATCGAGATGCTGCCCGTGAAAACGTGCACACGCTTGGTGCCGCGCTCTCGTAGGCGGATGGTTGTGTGTCCGCGGGTTGCGGCCTTCAAGGCTGCACCGCGGGGTTGCTTGCTCGCAAATACCTGGCTCGTGTCTTTTCCGCCCTCCATGAGGACGAAGTATTTCTTTCCGTCTGACATTTGGATTACCTCCGGTACAGCGTTGGGCCGTTGAGCATATAATATTTATCCCGAAAAAGAGGGGTACTGCGCCACATATGGCCTTCAGTACCCCATTCCGAGCGGTTTTTTTTGCAAACTTTCCCTCAGTGCCACGGTTTCATGTCCGCTAGTCGAGGTCGGCCCCAGCCAGAGTTTTGGTATCGACAACGCCTTCGACCGAACGGATGTGCTGAACGACCGCCTTAGCGATGGTCGCCAAGTCTGCAGCTTCAAGCTTGACGATGAGGTCGTGGTCTCCAAACAGCACCGTTGCGTCGGTAACATGAGGCAACGACTTCACATCGTTGTAGACTTGTTGTTCGGTACCTGGTTGGACATTGATGAGAACGTATCCGATGGCCATGCTGCTCAGTTGGCACACGCATCGCCAGCACATCACCCTTCCGATTCGTTGTTGTGGTTGTTGAGAACGGCGGTTGATGAGGCGACATAGGATGACCATTGCTCCTCTGTCCACCCGTCCGGTAGCGGACCTTTGAGCCATTCGGCAAACGCGTGGACCGTCCAACCCTCGGGAAGAAGTTCGCTCAATTCGTCTTCGTCTACCTCCACTTCCTGCGCGTTGTGCTGCCCTGCGGTCTCCTCCCTCTGCTGATCCTCGTCAAACAAACCGGCCTCCACCTCTTGATCGAAGAGCGCTTCTGTTCCAAGGAGAGGTGAGAAATCCTCGTCCCATGAAGGTTCGATGTTTCTCGTTGTACGCCGCCGGAGCATCAAACCAACCAAAACAGCGACGAATATCAGGCTCCCCAGCAGGAGCACAAGCGTTGTTTGCTGCCCGCTTTTTTCGGTCAACATGGCGTCGTTGACCGTTTCTGCATCGGCGCAATTCAGGCAGGATTCAGACGGTGCGACATCAAGCGTGGTGTTGAAGGCGTAAAGTCGTTGGAGACCGTCAACGCAAGAAAAGGTAACGAGCAGCGTTGCGTTACCCAAATTCTGCGGTACAGGGTATCGGTAGAGGAGTTCATTGGTGAGGAAACCTGGAGGTCCTGCAGGTAACATTGTGTTCATGAGAACCTCGTCGTTTTGCTTCTCGATGGTGCAAGTGCAAACGACTTCACCCAACCCGTCTAGATTGCTTACCGTGATGTTGGCGTAGAGGTCTTCGCCCGCCATAACCTCTGAAAATTCAACTTGGTCAAACACCGTGGGAGCGTGCTGGAACGTCAGGTCAACGCTCTCGGACCTTACCAAACCGTCGACATCCACTACCGAAAAGAGGATGCGACCGGGGCCATCAATGAGTGAATTGTCCAGTTTGAGGCGGAAATACAACCATTCTGTGGATTGAGCGGACGTTTCTTCAACACCGCAACCAAGAGGTGTTGAATCAATACCCCAGGAGGGGACATCAATTTGTGGGGCGTTGACCGCCCAACTCGACTGAATCAACTGCGCCGTTGAGGATTGAATCGGGCGGTCACTTTCAACAGCAACGACGAGCGTTGCCGTTTGGCCAAACGTCATGTTCTGAACAGGACCGTTTTGGTCACACGTTTCAAAGAACGCGAAGGACGGTGGCGTGAGCAGAAACGGGACGCTTAGGTCCTTGGTAGCTGTGGCACCGTGTTGCCCTCTTCCAGAAACGGTGATCTGCAAATCACCCGCTTCAAGCGGAACCATCACCTTTTCAAGAGCCACAACAGCCTCCCCACTGCCTTGCGGAATGTCCAGAGGTAGCTGTATCGGTTCCCCACCGGGCCATCGCAGGGTGACATCTCCAATAAACGGTGTACCGGGGTCGTCTGCGTCGGTTACGCTGATTCGAAGCTGCTCGTCTCCCCCTCCAACCACACGGTCCAGAGGTTGGCCTTCCGTTGTTTCTACGTCGATGGAAATTTCAGGTGACAGGTCCGCCACCGTCAGCGTTCGTTGGAGCAGCAGCGAACCGCTTTCGGTGCGCAATTGAAGATCCACCTCATCCAGGCTGCCGCCCAGTTCAAGCGCGAGTGTGCTGATGTAGCAGTAAAGATGCGGTACGGATTGCTCCCTATAGGACATGTTTCCAAGAACGCCCCTGTTTGTTAGGAACATCGGCATTGAGTCCTCTAACCGGTAATCGGCATCCATCACGCAAGCGGTGAGCGTGCTCACCGTTTGGCGCAGCAATCCGGTGGATGGTTTGTTGGGAAGCGCAGAGGCGTTGTTCCAATCCGGCGGGTCAACGCCCGAGACGTGGGGCCCGTACCACGTAGGGGGAGCATCAACAACGCTGGTGACGTTCTCCACGGTTAACACGGCGCTCATCTCACCCCCGTCCTCCACAACAGCGCGCACGACAATATCGCCCAACGGTGCCTCTGGCGGCACGATGAGGGCCGTCTCCCATAGCGTCGGGTTCACCTGACCCATTGCAAGGGTCGACCAACCTGCCTCGTCAACGGAGGTGTTTTCACCCAAGATTTGCCACTGCAAGGAGGCGTTGATGATGCCGAAGTCGTCGTTCGCCACGACAGAGCACGTGGTGTACTCGCCGCGAGACAACACCGAAGCGCTGCAGTAAACATCCTCAATGATCGGCGGTGCGTTGACGATAAGCGAGGTCGACCGGAGGTTGTTTTCGTAATTCCGTTCGGGCGTGGCGTTCACGTAGCGGATGCGCAAGTCGAGGAACCCGCTGTTGGGTGGGATGAACGAGAGGTTCAGCGTTGCCCGACTACCGGATTGGTCTCCCGGCGGGAGTGAAAGGTTACTTCGGTGAAGGAGATTGTTGCCCAAAACGGTTCGGATCTCAATGCTCCCGTTTGCTGCAGCCATGCCGAGGTTTTCTACCATCAATTCAAGGGTCGTGTTCTCTCCAAGGTTGACGTGCCCCACCGTCCTGACATCAACAATGTTGACATCGTGAAGCACATCCACGAACGGGGCCATCTTAGGGTCGCCCACCACCACCCCCATCCAGCTCGTGAAGAGGCTCGCCGCCGCATGGCTTTCCGCGAGGTTGTAGCCCGATGCGTAGGTGGGTAACACGGCACTGGGTAGGCCGACGGCGATGAGATAGGGCTCGTAGACGTAGCCCTTCACTCCAGAGACGCCATCCTCCAACAAATCTGCGATGAGTGATTGGCCGTATTCTGTTCCCCATTCAAAGGAACGGCCACCGGTGGAGACCGCTGTTTCGGCGATCGAGCCGTTGACCCAATCCATGTGAGGTCGTATAGGGTAGAGCTTGACCGAATCGATGAACAATGAACCAACCGATGAAATCGCATCGATGTCCATGGTCGCTCTGACCACGAATGATGCGGCGTTAGCGCTCGGGCGGAATCGCATGTTTTGTGACGCCCATGAGGTCGTGAACGTTTTCTTGTCTGAGCCGTTAGAAGTCAGTACATTGCCTGCTGCATCCAGCGCCAATACGCTAACGCCAAAGGCGCCGTTAACCTCCCCGTTTCGCTTCCCGGAGACCGAAAGAATCCATGCATGTTCGGCAAACTGGCTTGGAACAGTGAACGATGTCTCAAGTTGAGCCGCATCAACACCGGCTCCGGAGTAAGCCGTGCAGTTGTCGACGATGGTTCGGCGCAGGCGCGTGACGTCTTGGTCCGTCAGCGCAACATCCCAGACCATGATTTCATCAACCATGCCTTCGAAGTACGAGGTCCCGGCACGGTTGACCCCAATTTTGTAAAGGTCTACGTTGACAAACGATCCGTTGGGGTAGGTGTCGTCGTTGACCAGTACCCCGTCCATGTACTGACGAATGTCGCCGTTGTCAAACACCGAAACGAGGTGGGTCCAACGTTGTGCGACGACATCGCCGAACGCTTTCGTCTGGTTGTTGTGAAGTCGCCACTTGTTGTTCTGAACCATGTGTTGGAAAGAGAGGTTTGAACCCGCTTGGTCGTTGACGGCGAAGGTTGAGGCGTACGTGCTCTGGGACGAGGTGTTGGCCCAAACCCACTGGCTGACCGTGAGGTTGCCATAGACATCTTCAACATCCACGCGTGCGACATCGTTCAAACCGTCAAACCACAGGCAAGAACCGTCAGGGCATGCCCGCCAATTGGTGTTGTCCATACCGGA
>Ga0160423_10004326_pt1 | contig 11677 bp, 14 predicted proteins | sample CRUFie14St8metaG_FD_108191 | JGI IMG/M metagenome (GOLD analysis project Ga0160423, IMG submission 108191) | Marine microbial communities from the Costa Rica Dome - CRUD Field 142mm St8 metaG | ecosystem: Environmental > Aquatic > Marine > Oceanic > Photic zone | place: Costa Rica: the Eastern... | reverse complement strand
GGTGGAACGACAGGGACTGCCCGTGCCTGGTCACGAGCTCGAGGACCGCAGGGACCATGGCACGGGGGGCGGAGGATGGAGACGGGCAGCACGCGGGGGGGATGCCGGCAGACCTCGACAGTAAAAGCTGATCACGAGGGCGGCGAGACTCCTGCAGACTGTCTGTTTGTGTCCGACGCGAGGATGAAACCGGGATTAGGGGGGTAAGGGCAGCTGGTTTAAGGGCCCCTCGAACCCTCTCTTGCACTATGGTCTTGCGTAAAAGCAATGATTGGGAGGTTAAAATAAGCAGAATTGTGAGGTGACAGGTCGAACTGTCGACAGTTCTTTGTAGTGTATTGTCGGGAAGTGGGACGCGTCGGACGCGAAAAGAGTGTACGGCTCTACGGTACACTCGTCACGCAACCTCACCAAGGTCGTCTCGGGGACCTCAGATCTCCTGCGAACTCGATCCCCAGGAGGGTGGCTTGCAGCTTGCAGACGCGAGCGATGGCGTCGGGCAGGCTGGCGCTGGTCGTTGCGGTGCTGTCGTGCGCCTCGTGTGCCGCGAGGGCCAGCTCGGTGTGCGGAGGGGCGCCGCAGACCATGGTCCCTTTCGACTTGGAAGCGCACGCCTCTGGGCCGCCGAGGCCAACCTGGAAACAGGCCGAGAGGAGAGCCCTCCAGGAGTTGGCCTCCTGGAACGCCACGGACACGGAGGACGAGGGCGAGGACGAGGGGGACGGGGAGGACGAGGGGTGGTGGGAGTGGGAGGACCGAGGCAGGCATGACCTCGTCATGGAGCCCGGGTATTTGGGAAACGGGAGCGAGGTCGCTGGCACGGGCCGCGCCTTGCTCCGGATGCCGTACGAGAAAAAGCGCGTGGGGTGTGCAAGGAAGAGGCTCGCGAGGGTATACTACGAGAACGACTCGGGGGATCCTGCGGTGAAGAAGAACGTGCTCGATGGGGAGGCCAAGCTCGCGGCGTGCTTGGAGGACCTCCAAAAGTGTGACCAGGAGGCCTACGGCCAGGCCTCGTCCCTCGGCGTACGGTAAAAGGTGAGGGAGCTCTTCATTCCAGGGAGCGTGAGCGGCCGCCAATACAAGACGTGTGCCATCGTGGGCAACGCCGGTCACATGACCAAGCAAAAGTTCGGCAAGTACATCGACAACCACGACCTGGTTTTGCGCTTCAACACCCAGGCCCTCGGCAAGTACAAGGCTAACGTGGGCAGCAAGGTCACCATGCGCATCTTGAACAACTTCAACACGATCATGGCGTGCTGCCGGGGCAGGCTGCCGGAGGGGAAGCGGCGCAAAATCGACATGGTGCTGTGGTTCCCGGCGGCCAGGAGGGAGATGAGGAGGGCTTGCGAGAAGAAGTTTCCCAACCACAAGGTGCACTTTCTGTCCAGGAGGTTCATTGGCAAGGAGGTGGCGGTGATGAAGGAACTCAGGAAGGAGGGACTGAGGTTCGGCTTCGGCCCGTTCGGGGGTTGGAAGCAACTCACCTCGGGCGCCCACGGGCTTATGATGCTGCTGACCATCTGCGACCAGGTCTCCGTGTACGGAATCACGACCTACAGGCAGTCCAAGAACGACCAGTACGGCGGCAGGAACAAGAAGACGCTGAATGGGAACAGGTGGCACGATTGGAAGGGGGAGTCCGTCGTGTGGAGGCTGCTGCACGCCATGAAGGAGATCAACATCTGCAGTGTGTGAGGGAGAGAGGGAGAGCACCCTTCCCCTGTTGTATACAATACTTCTCTTTTAATCCTTTTTTTTTTGGCTATCCTCCCACAGCCCTGAAGTCCTGTCCTCTGTTCCTACTCACGATACGGTTCCGCCCCTGCGACCGGTTGAGCCTCCCCTGCACGTGCCCTTGCTGCTTTACGTGGATGACCTTGGCCTCGTCCAAATCAAAGACGCCAATTCTCTTGCCGTACCTGTCGCTCAAGGAAGCCATCTCCTCCACAAAGAGCCTCTTCATCATCGCCGCGGGCACGTGGTGGTACGCTTTATTTTGCCCATTCAGAGGAGGAGGGATGCGGGGAGCCGGTCAGAAGAATTGGGACACAATTGCGTTTGCTTGCTTTTCCGACACTCACTCAGCCTTCTCCTGAACAGAGGGTCGTTCGTGTTCAGCGCGCTTCCTCCTAGTGTGCACTGAGGAAGCCCCTTGTCCTGGCACTGGCACTCGTGGAACCCTGGCTTCCCGTTCACAAAGCCGGCGTTGTGCACCTTCACCACCCCCGAGTCCCTGGCGCAGCACGAAAAGACAACGTCCGCGGCGGGCACCCTGTAGTCCCACTTCTTCGAGTAGTGGCCAAGGCACCCCTTTGTGTTAAGAGATTTCGCGGCTTTGCCGCTGACGACGATTCCCGAGCCGCCGCTCGCCCATCCGAGCCAATCTTTGCCCCCGGGGGCCGGGATCGCCGCGGACAAGATCGCCCCCGAGGCGCACCTGAAGTTTGGGCCGCGGCAGTGCTGCCACGAGGAGGAGTGGCGCGTCAGGACTCAATTCGAGGCAAAAGAATCGGCAGAGCTCTGCCCACTCACCGTGGATCCCAGCACGAGGGGCTTGTTGTGGTCGTAGGATGCCAGTAAGTTCAGTAGGTTGGACCCGTACACAAACGTATCGTCGTGGACCATGAGGTACCACTTCTTTCCCGGGAATTTTTTCCTCAGCGCCTTCAGCAGGTTCAAATAGTCAAAGGCCAGGCTGCCCTGCCTGTGCTTCACGTACATCATCGTGCTCGGGAAGTGCCTTATCCAGGACGCCCTCAGGGAGGCATAGGTGTTGCGGGCGTCCTCCTGGGCGATGTTGTGTAAAACGGCGACGGCAACATCTGCGGCAGAGACCCCGCCGGCGGCCAGAGCAGGGAGATCCTTCCTCTTGCGGAGCGGCAGCGGGGTCGGGTCGAACGAGGGGAGCGGGGGAGGGGTCGCGGTGATTGAAGCGACCGCGATCTCGCCCCCCTCGACGGACTCCCCGTTGCCCCTGGCCTCCGCGCCCGCGTCCTCCTGCTGAGGTGGCGGAGGGGGTGGCGGCCCTCCGAGGGTTATGGGACGAAGGATTTTCGGCTCGAAAGTGAGGTTCCCAATCGTCAGCAGCAGGGCTGACATGGAATCCAGCTCTTCTTCTTCTTCCTCCTCCTCCTCGTTGTCGTGGAGGTCGTCCTCCCGCCAGATAGGCGACGTCCGAGTGGCGTTCGCGGAGACCTCCTCCGCCTTTTGGAGGGTCCCAGAGCCCTGGCCATCTGGCGGGACAAAAGCTTTGCTTGTTGACACCACGACCGTGCCAACCCTCGCCATGGGCTCCGCGGGCGCTGACGTCGGTCGCGGAGGGGGCGGAGGCGGAGCCGCTGGGGGAACCGGGTCCGTGGCCTCCCGCTCCACGACGAGCCCAACCGCGTTCGACAATGGTTTCGTCGCAAAGGTGTCACCTTGGATGGATGGAAGGGGTGGCGCCGGCTCGACGACGGTCCTCTGGGCCTGCGGGACCTCGCCAGGGGCAAGCCTGAAGTCCACGGTAAGACAAAACCCGACCAAAAAGGCCAGAACAGGCCACGAGTACCTCCACCACCTCTTTGGCATTGCGAGTTGCGGTTCCTGCGTTCGCGGCACCGAGGCGGTGCTACCGAGGTGGGAGCTTGTGCACCACCATCGTCCTTTTTGTCACGTGTCTGTGCCCCTACCTGCCTCGCGGGCGCGAGGCCCGTGCTCCTCGTTTGGGAAAACGCGATCAGGAGCGTATACGATTCAGATTCGATTTGGGGGGGCAGGGGAACAAAGATGTAGTGGAGGATCATCATGAGGGCAGGATGATGACCGAGCGATGGTGTGGATGTGTGTGGTTTAGGCCATGAAAGGAGAAGGGCAAGGAGGCAGAAGAATACTATTATTACCACTACAACAACAACAAGTGATGAGAATTATTGCAAGACCACCGCGCCCTTGACTGAAGCCTTCGCGTTAAACTCGCTGGAACCAAACTCTTCGTTTACTTCAACGAGAGGCTCCCCTCACAGGCACAGCGTGGTTTGGGATTTCTTGGATCCCAAGGACCTCAAGGACGATGCAACGGACGCGGTGGAGGCGCTCCTGGCCGCCAGGCCGCCAGCCGGGTTTGCGGGCACGGTTCCGCCACCGGCGTCCACGAGCTCCTCGAACTTAGAGAAGTCCAAGAGGGGTCGCTCCCCCAACAAGGTGATCATGTCCGCGAAGCGCTTCCCGTACCCGATGTCCTTTGCGCTGGATGCGTAATGTGTCAGTACCTTCCTTCTTCTGATAAGACTCTCAATATTTTGTCTTCCTTTCCCTACTTCGTTCCCTCACCTGTAATTGTATTTTGCACAAACCTCAGCCTTTGTTGGTTCGTTTGGAGAGAGGTTAGGGGTGGAGAGTCAGTTTTTAGAAGATTGGCTTTAGGTTGTTGTTGTTTTTTGTGTTTAGTCTTACCTGATAAACTGGGTCCAGGGCTGTGAAGGTGCATTGGATCGCCAGGAGCTCCTCCTGGATGGCACCTCCCAACGCCATGACCCGCGCCGCTTCCCTCAGCGGCGAATCCTCATCGATCTTGTGGGTGACGGAGTAGACGCCTGAGACGGTTCCTGGGAGATCGACCTTGATCTCTTCAATTCTCACAAAGCTCTCCCCCTCCGCCGTCTCGTGGTCCCGCAACAAGAAGAGCCTGATGTGCGGGTTGAAGAGCGTGTGGCAGCGCAGATTGCCCAGCCGCAGGCACAGGTGGGGCGTCCCGTCCCTCGTGAAGATGCAGCAGGACTGGGAGAACACCACATCGGCCTTGGGGGACTGTGGGGCGGGAAAAAGGGAGAACTTCGGGGTCAGCTCTGATGCCACGGGATGCCGTTGGGGCGGGCCGGCCCAGGTCGTATCTGCTCACTTGAAATTTCGCCAGCACGGCGGCAAAGACGAAGACGTTGATGAGTATTCCAAGGAGCTGGGACAGGGTGGCAAGCAAGTACCCCCAGTCGCTGGTGGGAAACACGGTGCCGAACCCCATAGAGATCACCTGCAGGCCGGGAGAAATGGAAAGGGGGTCGGGTCAGGGGGCTCGCTGGATGGTGTTTGGGCCGATGGGCGGGAAATGAGGCCTCACATTGCCGGCGGTGAATCTGAATGCCAGGATGATGTGAGGTGGTGGCCCTCCGTTGTAGAAGATCTCTGCCTCCTCCGTGTCGTTATCAAAGTTCAGAGGGATTGCCAGTAGGCTGAGCAGCACCACGGGAAGGCCGTAGACCGCCACCGCCAGGAGGCCGCAGAACCACCACTCCTTCTCCAGGATCAGAAAGTAGAGGGTGGCGGGGTTGAAGCGGAGCATCCGACTGGCCTTGCTCACCGGCCTCAGTGCCCCGCCACCCGCACGGCGCACCAGCGATCGGATCCGGTCCCTCCTGCCCGCCTCGTGGCGCCACCCCCCTGGCCCTCGCCTCGACCCCGCCGCGCCGTCGGCGGTGGGCTCCTCCTCCTGGGCTCTGCTGTCCCCGAGGCAGAGCACGGCCTTGCCCTCCAGGTGGGAGGACACGGAGAGGGCGGACGCGGCCGAGAGCCCCAAGGCCTCCCTGTCCAGCGCCCGTCCCGTCCCGCCCCTCGCCCTCGCCAGGGCCGGCAGGATCTTTCCGTCCAGTAGCTCCGGGCAAAGCTTCGAGAACTTGCCGCACACCGTCCTGATGGTGACGGCATCCAGCTTCCCTGGGCGCACCTCCCTCCCCTCCCCGAACACGAGACGCCAGGAACTCCTGAGGGAGAACCTACACAGGTACGCGAAGCTCCTGGGGGCAGCCTGCTCGAAGGAGCACCCCAAGCTAGCCAGACCGCTGTCGATGAGCTGGTAACTGGTGAAGAGCTTTGAGACCAGCCTTGCGCGCGGGGCGAATGGGAAGGGGGGAAGAGAACAAAGTCAGTCGCCAGGCGCAGTTGGATTGATTCCGGTTCCGACTTGGCTCACCTCGCGTCCAGGAGCCCCGGTCTGCTTCCGCACAGGTAGTCCCTGCTGGCCAGTGCCTCCTCCCACCTCCCCAGCACTTGCCTCTGCCTCTTACGCAGGGCGAGCACCACCCCATGAACGTCCTCCTCCTTAGGATCAAGCCCGTGCTTCGACAGTAGGAAGTCGCGCATCTTGCTCGGCCCAGCAAGCGCCATGAAGAGGGCAAAGGAGCACATCTGCGGGTCGAGGTGCTCTCTCGCGGCCGCCCCCTCCGCTGGGCAGCCTGGCGGGGTACAGGTGGACAGGGCGGCGACCTCGCGAACATCGGATGCCAGCATGTCCACGATCTTGTCTGTGCCGTGGATCCACTCCTCTTGGTGTGCAAGCCTTAGCGACGGGGTTTCCATCTTGGGGTTCACCTGCGCGTGCCAAGACGCCTTGCCACCCAGGTCCGTCTTGTACATCTCAAACGGGACGTTAGCCTCCGCCAAGAGGAGACAAAGGCTGCATGAGTACGAGCACTCGGGACGGAGGTAAGTGCGAGGAAAATTTCTGTCCAGCGCTGGGTCGCCGTAACTCTCCCTTCCGCTTCCCATGAGGACCCCAACGACTGGGCTCGTCCTGGAGGGCGCGGGGCTGTTCTCCATGTCCATGTCTATGTCGCTTCGCTTGCCTGCCTCGCTACTGTCTCGACCGAAGCCGAGGACCTTCATGCCGGGGACCCGCCACCTCATCCCCATCCTCCGCCCGCTCCGCCCCCTCGTAACGCCACAGAGGCTCCCTCGAAATTGTGCATTTTTTGGGGGGGGGTTGCGAGCGAGGCGCAGAGAAGAGCGAGGCGCAGCGCAGGGCGGTGAGGGAGGCGATCGATTGGGGGGGGGGCGAAGCCGCGGGTCGAGATCATGGCGGACGACGCGGGCGCGGTGCTTGCGAGAGAGCACACCAAGCTCAAGAAGGCGCTCCTCGCCGCGCAGCAGGCGGTGGAGAGGTTGGAGACCACAGAGTCCGTAAGTGTGTCGGCACTGGTCTTCGTCGATATGTATCCCATTGGTCGGGCGTCGCGACGCGGACAACCTCAGCACCCCGCCATGATCACTGGCTGACGCGGACGCTCCGCCTCCCACCGCTTCTACTTCTTCTTCGTCGTCTGCTCCTTCTGTGTATGAACGCACCACAGTCTGCTCACACCCCCGCCGAGATAGACGGCACCTCCCGGGACGTGGGCCAGAAGCTAGCGACCTTGCAGGTAAGAATCGATTTTTTTTGTTCTGGTTCAACTGCCTCTTCTCGTCCTTCCGGTCCGCACCCTAATCTAACGTTTCCTTCCTTTTCCCCTACTCCAGATGCTTCTGGCCGGCTTGCGAGGGGCCTGGGACCAGCACTGCCGCGGCCTCACCATGTCGAAGCAGACGGTTTGGCGGCAGTACGTTTCTCTCCCTCCTCCCTCTCGCGCGCTCGATCGATCGACACACGTCCACTCACTCACACACGCACGCACATTCTCTCTCTGTCTCTGTCTCGTTCTCGTTCCAGGCGTCTGGACCAGACGGACCAGGAGTACTCCAGGTTGAGCACGTCCCACGCGTCCTATCTCGCGAGAAAAGGCGCCAGGGAGGCCCAGAGGCAGGAGAGGCAGGAGCTTCTGCAGAGGAGGGGCGGCGGTGGAGGGGCAGGCGGGTCAGGGTCTGGGTATGGCGGCGCGGGCGGGGCCAGCCAGGAGGCCCAGATGATGGGCAGTGTGGCCAGGAGCAACCAGGCCATCGAGGACATCTTTGGACAGGGCGCCGCCATCCTGCAGGGCATGGGCGCCCAGCGCGATAGGTTGAAGCGGGCGCAGCGGAAGATGCTGGACGTGCTGAACACGATGGGGATCTCCGAGCAACTGCTGAGGAGGGCGGAGAGGAGGATGAAAATGGACAAGTGGATCGTGTACGGCGGCATGGCCGTCTTCACTGTGGTGCTGTGGTTCACATGGAGGCTCCTCAAGTCGTGAGGTGTACGTGCGTGCGTGCGTGCGTGTGTGAGTGAGGAAACATCATGTAATGCACGTTCTCTTAGTTTGCGGCTTGGCGCGCGCACGCGTCTTCAGTCGCCTTCAGTTCAGCCCTCCTGCCTGCAGGCTTGCATGAGCCTGCCGACCCGGAGCCTCTCCTCCATGCGCTCCACCTCCTCCTTTAGCGATATGGTCTCCGCCCTTGCCTTCACGACCCGCAACCTCCTCTGCGCCGCGGGGCCGCACTCCCTCCCGCTCGCCAGCGCCTCGCGGCCCGCCGGGAATGGCAGCACCCCCACCAGCCTGACGTACGAAAACACCCGCTTGCCGCCGTACCTGATTGCGAAGTCAGCGCTCCCCAAGGCCGCCCCTCCTCCGTCGTCGTCGCTCCAGGCCACGACCCTCGCGATCGCCCTCCTCCATCCCCCGGCGCCCTCCTTTGCACTGCCGGCAGGGAACCTCTCGTGGTTCAGCAGGCACTCCTCCACGGTGTCATACACGTAAAACCCGCCCGCGTGGTCGGGCTTGGCCTCGCTGTAAAGGGTGACCCCCCTCCTATACTCCGTGTCCCCGTCGTATACAGAGAAGCAAGTGTCGTGAACGGAATTCTTCCCGTCCTCGAGGTGGTCTTCAGGTCTATTTTCCTCAAGGTCCTCGTCCAGGTCTTCTCGGTCAGGCACCCTCACAATCTTAAAGTACTCCTTCGCACTGGGCGGCGGCGTCCTGCTGCTGAAGACGGGACGCGAGGCCCTACTGGCCACAAACCTCCTCGCCCCTCCCTCCAACTCCAGATTCAGATCAACTTTGAGCTTGAGGTCGAGGTCGAGGTCGAGGCCCTTCCCCTTCCTTTCGACTGTTTTGGCCTTTGCCGTGAAATCCCTCCGGGTCTTTCTCCTCTCCTGCTTCCTGATGTTCTCCTTCACCTGCGCCAAAATGGACGCAGAGACATCCCTCGTGAAGAGGTCGCCCTCGTCCTCCACACCCACAGAGGTACACCCGACCTGACCTCCATTGTTGCCTCTGTCTCCGTCCTCCATCCTCTCTGCTGATGTACCTGTACCTGTTGATTTTGATTTTGCGCCCCAGGGCCCGATTTCCAAGGTCGCGTCTTGGGAATCTTTGGAAATGTCTTTGGAAATGTTTGGCTTTCGTTCCATGACTGTTGACTCCACACAGGAGTGGATCCAAGACGTGAGCAGAACCCTGTGCAAGAGAAGCAAGAGGTCCTTGACGGAGGTGACCGCGGGAGGAGCGCCCGCCCGTAAGGCCCTTAGAGTGAGTGAGCACGAGGAGGGGAGGAGGAGGAGGATGACCGTTCGAGTCTACAATAGGGAGCTGCTGAACGAGGTGTGCGCCGCGGAGGGCGACACAGCGGCGGGGCTCTTGGGGGGACACCAAGGGGAAGACTCCGGGTTCACCTCTTCTACGACGACGGGGTTGTTTTCCGAACAAAGTGGCTTGGCCGACCAGAACGTGGTCCACCCATTCTCAAACAACAACAACAACAACAACAACACAGAGACAGCAGATTATGAGAATCAGGGGGGAATAAAGTCTTCTGGTGGGTTTTTGAACTCGGCCGGGAGCGCCAGGAGCGGGGCGGGGGGCTCTCGGAGGAAGGACAGACAGGGTGAACTCAACCCAAGTTCTCACTCCTCAGCTCAACCCGTCGTGGTTGTCGGTGGAGTCTTAGCGGACGAGGGCAAGTCCACCAAGCTGCAGACCATCGCCGCGAACGAGGAGAGGTACAGGCAGATGCACGAGAAGGCCAGGAGGGAGGCCGAGCGCAGGATCCAGGAGAACGCCAAGCGGAGGGAGCTGCAGTTCAACGAGATGTTCGCCCAAGTGCAGAACGGAATCGACCGCAAGTCTGGAATTTTGAAGGAAGTTGACCAGCTCGTGGAGCAGAGCGACAGGTCCAAGGACAAGAGGGCGAGGGCGCTGTACCAGTCTTGGAACGAGGAGGTCTACAACAACATCCAGAGGCAAATCCGCGACCAGCTCGACACCCTCACGACCGAGGAGCTGGAGACGAGGTTGAACGAGAAGTACGACGCCTTCCTGCAGGCGAGCAACCAGAAGGCGGGCGTCTTCATGAAGACCGCGAGCCTTCCCGCCGCGGGGCCGGGCGCGAGCAAGACCACCAACGGCAACCTGGTGGGCATGACCGCGACGAGCGCAAGGGACGCGAACAACAACAACGCTGGCAGTGCCTCCGCGAGGCCGGACCTGACGAGGGCGTGCAGTAGCATCAAGGTCAGCACCGCGGGCCTCAAGGACCCCCTGAAGCGGTCGCTGCTCAAGATCAAGGAGGAGAAGTCCATCATCACAAGGAACGAGGAGTCGTTGGCCCAGCAGCGCGAGGCCGCGGCTTTAGGGGGCGGGGGAGGAGGAGGAGGCGCGAGGGAGCAGCTCGGAAGGGAGTGCCTGGACACCACCCTGTGGTGCGAGGAGAGGCTGAGGCACACCCCGTACGGCCACATCCACAAGGCGTACTACGACCCTTCGCTGGGGAGCGAGGTGCACATGAACCACTTTGCATACCCCAAGGGCAACAAGGTGGCCTTTGAGAACTTTCCCAAGGGGAAGAGGGAGAAGCCCGACCAGACCAAGAACTCGCGGGACACCTTCTCCCTGATCCAGATGGGCGACGCCTACAGGACCCACTCGGACCTCGTTGGCAAGGGGGACCAGAAGGGCGACATATTTTTGCTGTCGCGCGGCAAGCTGATGCTGGCGAGGGAGGTGCAGGCCAAGAAGGGCGACAACATGTTCCACCTGGTGGGGCACACGTGCAAGGACTCGCAGCCCGGGGTCACGGGGGGGGACGCCTGGCTCGAGGCCAAGGGGAAGCAGAGGAGGCAGGAGACCTGACCTTGTGGGGTTGTACGCGCATAGACACGGCCTAAACGACAACAGCGACTGTAATTTATGCTCATCTCTAGCAGACTAAATCGAGCGATAGCCGCGCGCCCGATCCTCGCGCGCTCCAGGTGCGCCTCAGGGCGTTATTTGTGCCTTCTGACGGTAACCGCCTGCCGCGGGAGCGTCCGCGGTGCTGGTACCTTGGCGGGAGCGGCCCGGGAGAGGCGGTCGAGGCGCCCAGACGGTCGAACGGGATCCATCAGGGCACCAGAGACCGGTTGGATCGATTGACGATCCCCGATCCGCGCGGCCCATGGACACATCACCTACATCCTGGGGGCCGCTGCGGTGGCGGGGGAGGGCGTAGATGGGGGGGGCAATGGGTCGACATGAGGGGGTTTTGTCCGGGTTTTGTGCACCCAGAGCGAAGGTGGGATACCCTTCGATGTTCTTGACCATCGGTTGTGGCCACCAGATAAGCGGGCCGCACAGGATTTGGGTTGAGGTAGGCTCATAGGGGATGCCGCAAACAGGCAAAATAAGTGAAAAGACGACTTTCAGGGTCCTTTTTTTTCGATCTCCGAGGGCTTGGCGGTTTTGTTTGGGGTTGCATGGCTCGGTCGGATGTCTCAGGAGCGCTGGTGATCCTCACCCAGATGGCCAAAAGTAAGCATAAACTTTTTTGTGTATATTTTAGAGCAAAATAGCTGTCAGTTTGTGCGTGTAATTGTGCACAATTTCACAAACTTTATGTGTATTTTTTTTTTCAGGATTGACGCAGACGGCCACCAAAATCAGTGGAGACCTTCTTCCACACCCACAAACACCTTTCATGAAGACAGAACTCCGTTTGGATGTCTTTCTCTCACGGCATTGTTCCTTTTCTGTGC
>Ga0160423_10004325_pt1 | contig 11681 bp, 8 predicted proteins | sample CRUFie14St8metaG_FD_108191 | JGI IMG/M metagenome (GOLD analysis project Ga0160423, IMG submission 108191) | Marine microbial communities from the Costa Rica Dome - CRUD Field 142mm St8 metaG | ecosystem: Environmental > Aquatic > Marine > Oceanic > Photic zone | place: Costa Rica: the Eastern... | reverse complement strand
GGCTGCCGTAATCAAGACTCAATTTGGCATGGCGACCACCAAAACCACCCGTGATGCCTTGAACCAATACCTTTGTATCTGAATCAACTAAAATAGACATGAAAGTAATCAGGAAAAAATTTAAAAAGGCAAGCTAACACACTACCCGACAGCTGTGACGATCTTCTGTGCAGCGTCTGCCATCGAATCGCCGCTCGCCAGAGACAGACCTGAGTTCTCCAAAATTTTCTTGCCAATGGTCACATTGTTTCCTTCAAGCCGGACGACCAAAGGCAGCGAAAGGTTGGTCTCTTTTGCAGCAGCGACGATACCTGCAGCAATGACATCGCATTGCATGATCCCACCAAAGATATTTACCAGAATGCCTTTGACATTGGGATCGCTTAGAATGATACGAAAGGCCGCAGTCACTTGTTCGGTTGTCGCACCACCTCCCACATCCAGGAAATTGGCAGGGTCCCCACCGTAATGCTTGATGATGTCCATGGTGGCCATAGCTAGACCTGCACCATTGACCAAACAAGCAATGTTACCATCCAGTTTGATGTAATTAAGATCGAATCGACTAGCTTCAATTTCCAGCGGTGCCTCCTCGCCTAAATCACGCATTTGCTGAATGGCCGCATGCCGGTAGAGTGCGTTTTCATCGATGGAGATTTTGGCATCGACAGCTGCCATGGCCTGCGAACCATCGGCTTTCTCTACGATACAAAACGGGTTGATTTCAACCAGGGAAGCATCGCATTCCCAGAACGTTTGGTAAACCCCCATGAGACACTTGGCCGCCTGACCAATCAGCCCTGAAGGCAGCTGAAGTTCCGCAGCAATGCGCCTGGCTTGGTGAGGCAAGAGGCCCATCGCAGGATCTACTTGAAGCTTGATGATTCTTTCCGGAGATTTTTCTGCAACTTCTTCAATGTCAATCCCCCCTTCGGTGCTTGCCATGATCAACGGCTGGGAAGTCTCACGATCCAGCAGAACCGCCAGGTATAGCTCAGTGACGATGCTTTCAGCGCTGGCGACTAGGAGTGTTTTGACCTGCCGCCCTTCAGGACCCGTTTGTTTGGTCACCAAAACTTCACCCAACATGGACTGGATCTTGGTGCTGGCGTCCTCAAGATTGCGGGACAGATGAACGCCTCCCTGAAAGCCACTTTTGAAAGTGCCCTTACCGCGGCCTCCAGCATGAATCTGCGACTTGATGACAATCATTGAATGACCATCGTCAAACAGGCCCTTGGCAACTTCTACGGCCTGTTCCACCTTCTGACACGCGTGTCCCAGCGGAACCGCCACTCCGTTTTGGGCAAGCAGTTCCTTGGCTTGATATTCGTGAATATTCATTAAAAAAAGATTTTGATTGCAGCAGGGTCTTTCTGGCACTTGGCCATCATTCCCTGATCTGTGCTCGAGCGCAGGATGTTCAACGCGATTCGATGGGAGTCGCTTTGAGTCCTTCGGGGCCTATGTAATCACTTTGAGGCCGAATCAATCGATTATCCGCAAGCTGCTCTAGGATGTGGGCACTCCACCCCGAGGTCCTAGCAATTGCAAAGATGGGAGTAAATAAATCAATGGGAATGTCCAGAGAGTAGTAAACACTGGCAGAATAGAAGTCGACGTTTGCATGGAGTCCTTTTTTCTCCTGCATGATCCCGGCAATCTTGTCGCTCATTTGAATCCACTTGGGCTCAGCAATTTTTTCACCCATTTTTTGGACCATACCTCTAAGTTTGACAGCGCGAGGATCAAGGACTTTATAAACACGATGTCCGATACCCATGATCTTCTTCTTCGTCGCCAAACAATCTTCGATGTAAGGATCGACATTTTCCAGAGAACCGATTTCCTGAAGCATTCGAATCACAGCTTCATTGGCTCCGCCGTGGAGAGGCCCTTTTAAAGTACCTATCGCACTTGTAATGCCAGAATAGATATCCGACAAAGTGGCCACCGTGACCCTGGAAGCGAAGGTGGAAGCATTCATGCCATGATCGGCGTGAAGGACATAACACATGTCGAGAGTCGCAACACTCTCAGGATCTGCCTCCTCTCCACCGTTCATCAGGTAAAGAAAGTTGGCTGCCTCTGATAAATCATCGCGTGATTCGACGAGAGGTTTGCCCTGACGATGGAGATGAAAATAGGCTGTGATTACGGGAATTTGCGCGATAATTTTTAAGGCCTTTTCCTGCAAAGGTCCGGGCTCGTTGTTGTCGACATCCGAGTCGAAACAGCCAAGAGCTGAAATACCTGTTCGCAAGGCATTCATTGGCACTGTATCTTTAGGGAGGGAGGTGATAAGATCAATGACCCCCTGAGGAAGTTTACGGTAGCCAACCAGCTTGGCTTTAAGATCTTGAAGCTCTGGCACATTTGGAAGGCGGCCTTGATGCAGCAGGAAAACCGTCTCCTCGTATCCTACGTTCCCGGCAAGCTCATTAATGTCATAGCCACGATAAATCAAAACCCCAACATCGCCTCTCACATCGCTGAGGTATGTTTTGGCTGCGACGATTCCCTCCAAACCTTTGGTTCCTGTACTGCTCATATTACCTTGCTTGCTGTTAGCTTATCCTTTTATTGAGGTGATGAATACTAAAAGACACTCATGAATCTAGGAAAGCAAATTTGACACCGTCAATTACTTTCAACTTTCCTGATCAAAAACCAACGCAAAGGTGTCCGAAGATCACCGCTCGAAGGATACGACATAAAAAGTAAGCTGAGTATATAGGTCGGCGATCTCTTTGCAATGTCAAGGAGATGAGGGTTGTTTTCTGTATCTTTCAAACTTCAAAGGGCGCCCCAAACCTCCAGATGCGTCTTCTGCAGATCTCGGCATGCGATTCCTCCGAATGAGCAGTTCGGTGGTTAAAAAAAGCCAACTGAAAAGGGAATCCGATTGGTTCGGTATGTCTAATTTTGTTCACTTCTATGTTGTTCAGGAAATTTATATTTTTTTATCAAATCATTATCACTTAAACACCAACGTTTTAGGTGTTTTAATTAATCCAAATAGGAAATTGGCATCCTGAGTGCTTTCGTCATCTTGGTTATTTTTTAGGACACACAGCACATGAAAAAAATAGAAGCCATCATCAAGCCCTTCAAATTGGAGGAAGTTAAAGAATCACTCAACGAAGTGGGTGTCGAAGGTATGACAGTCACTGAGGTCAAAGGTTTTGGCCGTCAAAAAGGACACACCGAGATTTATCGCGGTAGTGAATACACCGTCGACTTTCTCCCTAAGATCTTGATTCAGGCGGTCGTGCCAGACGAACGATGCGAGGCAGCTGCTTCAGCCATTGTGAAGTCGGCAAAGACAGGAAAAATTGGAGATGGAAAAGTCTTCATTTACCCGGTCGAGGAAGCAGTTCGCATACGCACTGAAGAAAAAGGCGAAGAAGCACTTTAACCCCTAACCCAAAAACGAAAACACTATCAACTGAACTTATGAAACGATTATTGACTAGTATTGTATTATTAACCGCTCTCTTGGGGACACCCATGCAACTGGTATTGGGACAAGATGAAACTGTAGCCGAGGTTGCGGCTGAAACAGAAGCCGAGGCACCAGCGTTCACCACCATGGAGGAATTTCAGTCAATGCCTCTGGCTTATCCCAAATTTATGGTAGACAATTTGTGGATCCTCATTGCTGCAGCACTTGTCTTCCTAATGCATCTAGGTTTTGCAACCATCGAAAGCGGACTGACACGTCAGAAAAACACGGTCAACATTCTCTTCAAGAACGTTTTTATCATTTCGATGGGTGTTTTGACTTATGCCTTTTGGGGCTTCAATTCGATGTATCCCGGGGATTTCAACGGATGGTTTGCATTAGGCACCCCGATAGCAAATGGGTTTGAGGGAGCTGATGCGCTTGCTAATATGACCAGTAATTATGCTGACTACACCTACTGGGCAGATTTCATCTTCCAGGCAATGTTTGCAGCTACGGCAGCCACCATTGTATCAGGCGCTGTCGCAGAGCGCATCAAACTCGGCTCGTTCATGATTGGTGCCACGGTGCTAGTCGCCATCGCCTACCCTATCACAGGTTCGTGGAAATGGGGTGGCGGATGGCTCGATGTAGCTGGCTTTTATGATTTCGCTGGGTCCACATTGGTTCATGCTTTCGGAGGATTCGCTGCTCTAGCAGCTGTGATCTTGCTTGGTGCCCGCAAGGGTAAATACGTCAATGGTCAAATCAAACCCATACTGGGGCACAGCATGCCTTTGGCGACCATTGGTGCATTCCTACTTTTTCTAGGATGGTTTGGATTCAACGGCGGATCGGTTCTCAGCGCTGACCCTGGCTTGGTATCTCTCGTGTTCGTAACCACCGCAATGGCTGGATGTGCTGGAGGGCTCGCAGCAATGGCAGCTTCCAAAATATTTCTTCAAAAACCTGATCTGTCTATGGCTCTAAACGGACTTCTTGCAGGATTGGTCGGCATTACAGCTGGTGCTGATGTTATCAGCCCGATGAGTTCGATAATTGTGGGCGCGGTGGCCGGGGTTCTGGTGGTTCTGTCCGTTGTTGCGCTTGATAAGGCCAAGATAGACGATCCAGTAGGGGCCATTTCGGTTCATGGAACCTGTGGCATTTGGGGCACCTTAGCGGTGGGAATCTTTGGTGCTGGAGATTTCACCTTCTTCACCCAGCTTAAGGGAACTGTGGCAATTTCACTATTTGCCTTCTTCGCTTCACTGATTGTGTTTGGACTCCTGAAGTTCACCGTTGGGTTGCGGGTTAGCGAACAGGAAGAGGAGGAAGGATTGGATGTAGGAGAGCACGGCGTTAGCAGCTATCCTAACTTCCAACCGGCTGTGGATCTTTGATTCACATCTTCTCTAAGGAAGGTTGAAGGCGAGCCGCCCGGATTTTCCGGGCGGCTTTTTCGTGGTCTTACCCAGCAGGGTATTCACCAAAATGGTTAGATCAACAAGATAAAGTCGATCCTGATCGCAACTAGAATCTATGCGAGTAAGTCAGGCCTAACCCCATTCCAAACCCAATCTCGAGGTAACGGATGGTTTGTGCCATTGACCAGCAAAACAGGAGAACCTTCTATGGGCGATCGCTCCCATGAGCGTGAATAAAAAAACGCTCAGCACCAGGTGCTGAGCGTCAAATTTCGAAATAAGGATCGATGGAATTAGGCCAATGCAGCTTGTGCGGCTGCCAGGCGTGCCACGGGCACACGGAAAGGGGAACAGCTTACGTAGTTCAACCCTAATTTGTGGCAGAATTTCACGCTGCTGGGCTCTCCGCCATGCTCACCACAAATGCCCAGTTTAATATTCTTTCGAGTGCTGCGTCCTTTCTGGACGGCAATTTCCATGAGTTGCCCCACACCCGTCTGATCGACAACAGCAAATGGATTGTTAGTGACAATTTCCTGCTCCTGATAATGCGGCAGGAAGGACCCGGAGTCGTCACGGCTCATACCGAGAGTCGTCTGCGTCAGGTCATTGGTTCCGAAACTGAAGAACTGTGCTGTTTGAGCAATCTGATCCGCAGTGACTGCGCCACGAGGCACTTCTATCATGGTCCCCACCAGATAGCTCAATTTAACTCCCTTCTCCTTCGAAACTTCTTTGGCCACTCGGTGGATGATCTCAGCTTGAAGCTCAAGCTCCTTACTGAAGCCGACCAGAGGAACCATGATTTCAGGTTTCACCTTGATTTTCTTCTTTTGAACGTTCGCAGCCGCTTCGAAAATGGCGCGGACCTGCATTTCAGCGATTTCAGGATAGGAGATCGCAAGGCGACAGCCCCGGTGACCGAGCATTGGGTTGAACTCGTGCAATTCATGGACCCGTTTCTGAATCTCCGCGGGCTTGACCTTCAATTTTTTCGCCAAATCAGCAATCTGTTTGCTGTCATGAGGCAGGAATTCATGCAAAGGCGGATCGAGCAGGCGAATGGTCGCGGGAAGGCCGGCCAAAGCCTTGAAAATACCTTCAAAATCTTTGCGCTGATAGGGCAACAGCTTCTTGACGGCCTTGCGACGGTCTTTTTCGTTTTCAGCAAGAATCATTTCCCGGACCGCATCAATACGATTGCCTTCGAAGAACATGTGCTCTGTGCGGCAAAGACCGATGCCAGTGGCACCAAAGGAAACAGCATTTTTGACCTGTCCAGGAGTGTCTGCATTGGTTCTCACCTGCATCTTGGTGGCTTTAGCCGACCAGTCCATGATCTGCTTGAAGTTTTTGTAAGTACGGCTGCGCTTAGCTGTTGCTTTGTTTTCTAGCAACCCTTGAATGACCTCTGAAGGAGCCGTCTTCACTTCCCCCGGGTAGATTTCACCGGATGTACCGTCGATAGAGAGGAAATCGCCTTCCTTGAAGTTCAGCTTACCGATCTTCATGGTTCGTTTGGCGTAATTGATTTGCACTTCGGCAGCGCCGCACACACAGATCTTACCCATCTGCCGAGCGACCAACGCCGCGTGTGAGCTGACTCCACCGCGAGCGGTGAGAATACCGTTGGCGGCAATCATGCCCCTCAAATCTTCCGGAGAGGTTTCCAAGCGGACTAGCAAGACTTCCTCACCCTTTCCTTTGGCAGCCTCAGCACGATCCGCATTAAAATAGACTTTACCCGTTGCCGCTCCAGGTCCGGCCGGAAGGCCCTTGGCGATCGCCTTGACTTTCTTGACGGCTGATTGATCAAAGACGGGAGCCAAAAGCTGGTCCAGGTCATCCGCTGGAATCCTCTTGATGGCATCTTTCCAGGTGATGAGCTTTTCCTTAACCATTTCACAGGCAACACGCACAGCAGCCAGACCAGTACGCTTACCATTACGAGTCTGCAACATGTAGACTTTCTCCTCCTCGATGGTGAACTCAAAGTCCTGAACATCGCGGAAGTGCTTCTCCAACACCTTGCAGATCCGCATCAGCTCCTTGTGCGCACTGGGCATGACCTTTTTTAGGTCTGCCACAGGATTGGGAGTACGAACACCCGCTACAACGTCCTCACCTTGGGCATTCATCATGAACTCACCCCAGAAAACATTTTCACCAGTAGCTGGGTCACGGGTAAAGGCCACACCGGAACCTGAATTTTCGCCCGTATTGCCAAAGACCATGGATTGAACATTCACCGCAGTCCCCCACTCGGCCGGGATGTTATATTTTCTGCGGTAAACAATGGCACGATCGTTCATCCAACTACTGAAAACAGCACCGACGGCACCCCGCAGTTGATCCCAAGGATTGTTGGGGAAAGCCTTGCCGGTACGCTGTTTGACAAGTTTTTTGAACTCATTGACCAGGACCTTCAAGTCGTCAGCAGACAAAGCTGTGTCCTCAGCGTGTGCGTTTTTCAGACGCTGCTTCTTGACCTTCTCGATAACCAGTTCAAAAGGTTCTTCATCTTCGCTAGGTAGCTTTTGGACTCCCATGACCACATCGCCGTACATTTGGATAAATCGGCGGTAGCTGTCCCAGGCAAAACGTGCATTGCCACTGGATGTAGCAAGCGCTTCGACAGTTTCATCGTTGAGACCCAGGTTGAGGATGGTGTCCATCATACCGGGCATGGATTCGCGAGCACCAGAGCGAACCGACAGAAGCAGAGGATTGTTCTTGTCTCCAAATTTTTTACCCAGTTGCTTTTCCATGCGGCGAACACCCTCCTCCATCTGAGCCTGAAGGACCTTGGGATAGGTTCGCTTGTTGGCGTAGTAGTAGGTGCAAACTTCCGTGGAAATGGTGAAACCTGGAGGCACGGGCAACCCGATACGGGTCATTTCAGCCAAATTGGCTCCTTTGCCACCGAGAAGTTCTTTCATCTTCCCGTGGCCATCTGTCTTGTTTCCGAAGTGATATACGTATTTAACCTTAGAGGTTACTGATGCTTTTTTAGCCATAATTTTTGTGTGCGGTGAATCTAAAGAAAGATTGCCGAAGTCCTGACGCAGCTTGAACTTTAAAAGCTCAAATGAGCGGGGAAAATATCAGACGCGGCGTAGCTGTCAATGTTCGAGTTGACCATCGCTTGTTCCCACCTCTACCAAAACTGCCAGGAATTCGTCCACACTACATAGAGACCCAGAAGAGCGTTGGTGATCGCATGGGCCGTCATGGCGTCTCCTAGATACCCTTTACGGAGCACCAGCCATTGGAAGGCAGCGCCACATAAAATGCCAGCCAACCATTCCTGGTGCACCACACCGAAGAGAATGCTCGTCCCTAAAAACGCTTTGAAGTGAAAGCGGTTCAGCAGTACCGATTCGATATTTGGAGCCACCCAATAACGATAGACGGCCGATCGATAAAAAACCTCCTCCAGAGGGGGCACAATCAGCGTAGATCCAAGAATCCGAATCCCTACGAACGTCCACGCCAAAGCTGGGTGATCCGTGAAGAACTCGAAGGGATTCCAGTGCCACGGTTTTTCCTCGGCCGCGTCTCCAAAAAGAGCTCCTAGACGCGGAATCACGCCATCCAGACCGACCCAAATCAAAAAGCAGGCAAGTCCGACGCAGCAAGCCTCCCAACTCATGCGCCAGCGCATCTCCTTCACCTGGCTCCACATCCATGTAATCAGACCGACCCCAATCAACGTCTTAACAGCATAAAACCAAAAATGCGAGGCAAGCCCGAAACGTCCCTGACACGTTGTCAGAATGAGAAAAAGAATGAATGGCAACACTCGGGTCATGAACGCGGTTTGCCACCACTGAGGTTGGGCCTGAGAAGAAGAGGGCATGAAAAATTAAAGGCGATTCATCGAATGGACTTGGCACTTTTTTAGCAGTCCAACTGCCAGCGCTCGAACTCACCACGCATGCGATTGAGCAACTCCACAGAAGTTTTTGAAAGGTCATAAGCTTCCTCAGGATCCTGTTCCAAATCAAACAGCATCTCCGTTTTACCTTGATCGGGGCTGTAGTATTTCATGGCACCCTTCATCCAGGCAAACTGGGGGCCCGACTGAAACCCAATGACCCTTGTGGCCATGATGGGTGATGGGGCATCCTTCCCCGAACCCACCAAAACCAACCGAAGACTGGCGCCATCGTAGGGCTTATCCGGCAATTTCACCTCACAGAAATCGGCGATCGTTGGGAGGTAATCACTGGTCACTCCAGGCACTCGGGTTCTCCTGCCAGCCGAGACCCTTGCTGGCCATTCCACGATGGCCGGAACACGAATTCCCCCCTCCAACAGGCTGCGTTTGCGACCCCGAAAAGGCCAAGCAGAACCAGGTGCAGAGAAGGATCGACCTTCAGGACCATTGTCGGAAGCAAACCAGATCATGGTCTGATCTGCCAGCCCCTCCCGCTTGAGAAAGGAACGCAACCGTCCAACCTGATGGTCCAAGGCTGAAATACATCCGTAATAATGTTGATGGTAAGCGCCCAGGCTCTGATAGCGCCCAGACCATTTTTTGCCCGTAACTACTGGCAAGTGATGCGCATGGAACCAGATCACTGTCAAAAAGGGCACGTGATGAGCATTGGCGTCGGCCATGAAAGCTAGGGCCTGGTCCATGATGGATGCAGAGTCATCCCCATCAAGAGCATCCTCCACGCGCCCCCCTGGCGTCCAGTAGGCCGTGCCGTAGGGCTTGCGGCTTTCCGTGCTCAATGGGAACCACCAATTACGATTGGGGGATTTCGGGCCCCACATGGGATCCCAGGTAGGGACTTTTGCCTCAGTGCTGAAAAAAACATCAAATCCGTGTGAAGTTGGCAGCGTATGGTGCGCATGGTTCCGATCGCCCCCTCGATTGGAATCACTCCCCTCCAGGGTCAACGTCCCCAAATGCCACTTTCCAAAATGCCCCGCCCAATAACCCAGCTGACGAAGGCACTCTGCAAGGGTCCACTCAGATTCCGGTAAATGACCGAAGTTGGCAGTGCGAATCCCGTAGCGATAGGGATGGCGGCCAGTCAGACAGGAACCCCTGGTTGGGCTGCAGACAGGCGCAGCGGAATAAAAGCGATCAAAGACCAAGCCATTATTGGCCATGGCGTCCAAATGGGGCGTCTGAACCACTTGATTGCCGTTGAACCCAACATCCCCCCACCCAAGATCATCAGCCATGATGAGAACGACATTTGGGAGGGTGGCTCCATTGGCCCCTCGGGAAACAATCTCTCCCACGGACTGGCTAAATGCGAGAAAGAAAAGGACAAACGTCAAGCCTTGTAAGGGAGGCACGAGGAGCTGACGCTGGGGTACAATAAGCACCATGGCTTCGCATGTTGTCACGAATTTTACCCCGGTTCAACCATGGATGGTTTTGAAAGAAAATCGTCATTTGAACCCACCTTCATCGGTGCGAGGCCGCCAATCGATAAAACCGGTGCGATTTGCCGGGAGCCGTCGAATCAATCCAGCTTGCCGTTCCATCGTTGCCCAGGGAAACATCCGAGGAAGCCTCTTGCCAAACACTTAGGTCATTGGAGTGGGAGACGGACCAACGAGTATTGGGCTCTCCTTGCAACCTCAAAACACATTGTCCATCTGAAAGTAACCCTACAACCAATATGGAGGGTATGGGCAAAGCGCGGTTAATGGATTCCAAACGGTAATCATCAAACACCAGAAAATTATCTCCGGGATTCCTTGGATCATAAATTGCCCATATGGCATCCATGTCTGCCAAATCGAGCCGATTTCCTTGGGTGGTCATGGGAAGTGCATCGACAACAACCACACCACCCATGGAGGCTGTCCATTGATTGGATTGGAAATCCATCTCCATCGTCAGGTCATAGAACAAGCTATTCTCAAATTCATAACCGGTGGTTTGAAGAGGTTCCCCATCATCCAACGCGAAAGCGATTTCCTTCGTCTCATTGTCAAAGTCCAGCGTAAAAAGTCGAAATCCCTCGGTGTTGTAGGCGCTCCATCGAAAGTTGTCGCGTTGCTCATTACTGGAATCGACGATTGACATCACGACGGAAAAACGCAGCCGCTGATTGCTGACAAAATCACCGGAAGGATAGTCAAAAGGCCTCAGCAAACTCAAAAACTCGGTATTCAGTTCTGGGTCAGGGGGTAAATAGCCAAGGTAGGCTTGCTGACCACCACCCTCTAAAAATCCATCTACCAAGCCCGAAGATCCATTCACCGTGCTTTCCAGAAAGCTATCCCCGCCATCGAAAGCTATCCACCCCATTTGTCCAATAAGGTCTGCGTCCAGCTGATACCCCTCTTCCTGTTCAAAGCCAGTCTCGAAGACAACCTGTAATGTTTCTTCCGCAGCCCGGGTCACCCATGTTCCACACACAAACAGCAAGCATAGGCACCCCTTGATGGAACAATGTAGATGTCTGGCAAAGGCACTCATGCTTTTCACTGTCTTGGTCGGGAAGTGACCGAACCAGTCGATGGACGACTAGGCTGTGGTCGACTATTTGCCGAGGAACCTGGGCGCATACCGCCGCCCAAGGAGGGTCTGGAGGCCGGCGAGGTCATCGACGACCTTGGATCCATGGATCGAGAAGGCGGCGATGAAGGTCGCCTTCCGATACCTCCCGATCGGGTCGTGATAGTTGGCCGGCTACTTGAGGTCGACGGCCTTGGGGAAACCATGCGACTCCCTCTACTACTTGATCGGGTCGTGATGCTTGGCCGGCTGCTTGAGGTCGACGGCCTTGAGGAAACCATACGACTGCCGCTACTACTTGATCGGGTCGTGATGCTTG
>Ga0160423_10004323_pt1 | contig 11684 bp, 9 predicted proteins | sample CRUFie14St8metaG_FD_108191 | JGI IMG/M metagenome (GOLD analysis project Ga0160423, IMG submission 108191) | Marine microbial communities from the Costa Rica Dome - CRUD Field 142mm St8 metaG | ecosystem: Environmental > Aquatic > Marine > Oceanic > Photic zone | place: Costa Rica: the Eastern... | reverse complement strand
ATGAAGGCGCAACACTCCCCCTGCAATCATGGCACAGGCCCCTGATGGTTCGGGAACCGCCCCGGTGAGGATAACCAACTCATCCACCTCGGTTACTAGTGGGGCCGGTGTTACTCAGAAATTAGTTGGAGCGGCCATTGCTTTTGGTAATGTCCTCAGGGGGACGTTTGGCCCCAATGGCTTGGATAAAATGCTGTACAAAACAAATGGAGAAGCAGCTGTAACTAATGACGGGGCAAAAATTGTCGCAGAACTTCTTGTAAAGCACCCGGCAGCCAAAGCATTTGTTAGTCTAGCAGAAAGCCAAGAAAATGCTTGTGGCGATGGAGTGACAGGCTGCATTCTGATGGCCAGCGAACTGATGAGTGAGGCGGGGCGCCTACTCGAAAGAGGCCTGCATCCTTTGATACTGGTGAAAGGGTATCAAATGGCTCTCGCACACACAATCGATGAAATTGAATCAAGGTCTAAAACGGTGGGTAAGAACCTCGATCAAGTCGCCAGGACGGCATTAGTAGGGCGGTCGACAGAGGTGGCGTTGGACCATCTTTCAAAATTAATTTCTCAAGCTGTTGAAATGATCCCCGATAGTGACTTTGAAAGAGTTAGAATGGCAAAAGCAGGAGAAGGTACACCTTCGACATCTAAACTTATTCAAGGAATAATTCTAGAAAAAAGACTAGCACTAGAGAGGATGCCTCGAAAATTAGAGAAATCAAAAGTTGCAGTACTATCATGCCCTTTGGAATTGGAACAATCCGTTGTTTCAACTGAAATAGAAATTGAAACTCCTGAACAGTATGAGCGTTTCATAGATGCAGAACAAGAAAAAATTGACCAAATCATTGCCAATGTAAAGTCCACTGGTGCCAACATAGTTTTTTCTGCGGAGGGAATTGATTCAAGAGTCCTTCATTCTCTAGCAGACTCCGGTATTTTTGCATTAGGCGGTTTAGAAAGAGCTCTTGCAGAGGATGTAGCCAAGGCCTGCGGTGCAGAATTATGTGACCATCTAAGTGACATATCTTCCAGTTTAGGTGACTTGAACAGCCTAGAGCATCAACGTCTAGAGGGTGCTGAAGGAGTAAAGGAAAGGATGATCCTTGAAGTTGGAAGAGATGCAGGAATAGTAACCATTCTTGTTGGTGGTACTGACGGTATTGCAGCAGAAGAAACTATCAGAGGCCTATTTGATTCACTTCGTTCAACATGTCTTGCAAAAGAAGACAATTCAATAATTCTAGGAGGTGGTAGTCTCCACATGGCAGCCTCGCTTAGAGTTCGCGAGGCTGCTGAAAATTGCTCAGGTAGAGAACGACTCTCAATGGAAGCATTTGCTCGTGCAATAGAGAGCATTCCAGCAGCTTTGGCGGAGAACGCAGGCGAAGACAAAATTGATGCTTTACTTGAATTGCGCTCTCTACACAGAAGCGGCAAAATCAACAGTGGGATAACTCAATCAGGAAAACCGGGCGAAGCAGAGGGGGTATGGATTCCAACATACACACTTGAACATGCAATTTCGGCTGCCTGCGAGTCTGCCTGCGGCCTATTAAGAGTAGATCAGGTAATTTCCGCAAGAGGAGATTGAGTCGGCACCTTCATGAGACTCGCCCGAATCCCTTTCCTAACGGGTACCACACATGGAGTCGACCTCCCGTCCCCGGGCTTTGCTATCGGTTTACGATAAAACAGGAATAATTGAATTTGCAAAAGGTCTAGACAGCCTTGGATATGAATTGGTTTCAACCGGTGGAACGGCTCGGAAATTGAGAGAAGCAGGACTCGATGTTATCGGAGTCTCAGATGTTACAGGCCATCCCGAAATTTTCGATGGTAGAGTGAAGTCTCTTCACCCAGCAATACACGGGCCGTTATTATGCAGGCTTGAAAATGAAAGCGACGCTAAAGGCCTGGAAGACCTCGGTTATCCAATGATAGAAGTCGTTGCTTGTAATTTATATCCATTTAGTGATGCAGCAGCAATCAAACCACCTCTTGAAGATTTAGATTTACTAGAAATGGTAGATATCGGCGGACCAACCATGGTCAGAGCATCCGCAAAAAACCATGTAAATGTTGTAATTACTTGTGACCCTGAAGACTATACTTTAGTTCTCGAACAGTTGCAAACAGGTAATGTCTCACTAGAAACAAGAAGAAATCTTGCACTAAAGGCTTACGAGCACACTGCAACATATGACAGTGCAATTGCCAACGAGTTAGCTAGTAGATGGAAAGGCTTGCCAGAGGATAGCGATGACACAGAAGAACAGTCTTTACGCCTACCAAATTCTATGACAGTAGCGGCACACAGAATGCAAACGTTGCGATATGGTGAGAATTCTCATCAAGCAGCAGCGCTGTATGTAGACCCAAATGCTCCAGACGGAGAAACTCTTGTAACAGCTCGAGTAGAAGGAGAAAAGGCGATGAGCTACAACAACTATTCAGATGCTGATGCCACGCTGAGATTATGTCGTTCACTCTCTAGTGATGAATGGCCTGAAACTCCACACGCTTGTGTTATTGTAAAGCACAATAATCCCTGCGGTGCTGCATTAGGCAAGACACAATTGGAAGCTTATGAAGCGGCACTAGCAAGCGATCCTGAGAGTGCATTTGGCTCTATTATTTGTGTAAATGAGCCAGTGACAATGGAATTTGCTGAAGCAGTAGCACCTTTGTTTCTCGAAGTATTAATGGCTCCTGCATACGAAGAGGGGACTAAAGAAGTTCTGATGCAAAAGAAAAACCGCAGAATATTGACAATTGATTCTCCAAATAATAGATTAGCACCTCTTCCCAGAAAAACCGTACGTAAGCCCATAGAAGGAGGTTGGCTAATCCAAACGGAAGAGGCACCAGTCATCGATTGGAGTAAAGCAAAAGTAGTAACAGAAATCGCTCCAACAGATAGTCAAATAGCATCAATGAAATTTGCAGTTCGTGTTTGTGAACAGGTTAAGTCGAACGCAATTGTCATGGTACAAGGATTGGCTACTGTTGGAATAGGACCTGGCCAAACAAGTAGAGTTGAGGCGGTTAGAATCGCTGCACGTAGGGCTGGTGATAGGGGCAAAGGTTGCGTTCTGGCAAGCGATGCATTTTTCCCATTCAAAGATGGAATTGAACAAGCAGCAGCTGCAGGGGCTTCAGCAATTGTGCACCCAGGTGGGTCGATAAGGGACCAAGAAGTAATCGATGAGGCAAATGCAAGAGGCATTGCGATGCTATTTACTGGGCACAGATTATTCAGACATTGATAATTTCAAAGCCGAAGGCATATTGATACACCGGCCCTCGCAGGTGCATGGCAGAGGACTGGAAACTTCCTCGAATTGGAACTGTAGATGACCCACTGCGTCTTGCAATTCTAATATCTGGATCAGGTTCTGGCATGGAGGCATTGGTACGCCATCAACAAAAGGCAGGATGTTTGCACACAACAAGCATCGTCATAAGTGACAAACCAAATGTTTCGGGTTTGTCAAGGGCGGAGTTGTTAGGAGTTACTGTATTAGCTATACCATTACCTGATGTAAGTGATCGTCTTGAAAGGCGCCTACTTCATGAACAGGAATTGACTAATGCATTAGAAAACCATAATGTTGAGGTGATAATTTTATCCGGATATATGCGAATCCTAACCCCGTCTTTTGTCAAACCATGGGCTGGCAGGATATTCAATATTCACCCATCTCTTTTACCAGATTTTCCAGGCGCACACGCTCACAGGGATGTGATTGCTGCTAAGGTTTCAAAGTCAGGCTGCACTGTCCATTTTGTGGATAGTGGGATGGATACTGGGCCAATCATAGCACAAGAAGAGGTGGATGTACTCCCGGAAGATGATGAAAAATCTCTGGCTGCAAAAGTCAAAATTAAGGAACATATTCTGTACCCGGCGGTAATAGACCTACTCAGTTCAGGTAAGATTGAATCTCCATAAGTTCCTCAGGAGTATTGGTGTTTCTAGCTTTTATTCCTCCTTCGCAGGAAGGAATTTTTTTGAACATTTCAGAAATTTTTTCCGACGAGGTCAACGGTGAATTATCGGATAACCGAGCAAGAAGTGGCTGTCTGTTTCCATAGTCATCTGTAGGGACTCCTCTTATTTTTGAAAATAAAATTGAGTCTGCTAAATACGCATCACAAGGAGCCAACTGGATAGTACCTCTTATTTTTGCAATTAGGTCCAGTAATGATTCAGCGAGAGATTCTTTAGAATCTGCAACGCATTCTTCATCGAACAACTCAGCCCTGTCTTTGCTTCCACACATCACAATTATGCGATCACAACCAGCCTTTCGCATTTCATTTGCAAGCCTTTCTACATTGGAATTAATTAGGGATTTATCTTCTCCCATCCGGCTTGATTTGCCTCCAGCAAGAATAATCCCTGTGTGCATTAAATCTCCTCAGTGCATCGAATCTAGCCCATCTAGGGACAATTCAACTTCGCTAAGAAGCTCATGAACTCTAGAGAGAAGAGCTCTTCTTTCTTTCGAAGAACGTGCCAATGGCAACCATTCTAACAATCGCCTAATATCTTGGGCATCCCTTGCAACGGTCCAGTTGAGAACTTCCTCTAAAACAGGGTCATCTGCGGGAAGGAATCTGTCTGCCATGACCGTACGTGTGGCTAGGCACAACAAAAACTCACGCATTCAAAGCGCGCGTCCTGATGCGTTCGAACAACTCTCCACCTTTCGGGGCATTTCGAACTAAGTCAATATATTCGTCCTTCATATTTAGTGAAGCAATCAACATAGCATTTTGCATCTGAATTTTGCTCGTATTTTTCTGTTGTAAAAATTCCACCTGTGGAACTTTTCGTCCAGAGCGTTTGATTTCTTCTGCCATTTCCAATGTTAAATCAAGAGGTATGCTTTTGTCAATTAAATCCAGCATTTTTGCCCAAGCGTTACCCTCGGTATTAGCGATTAGCAATCCGATTAGTTTCACATCCTCTCTGCCACACCTTTTCCACAATCTGTTGATTAAATCATCAATTCTTTCTTTGTAATTTGTTAATAGCCATGATGCAATTCTACGCATTGTGGGGTCGTCTGTACCAATATGAAATGCAAGCCCGCTTTGCTGCAAAACCTTGTCTGTAATTGAGCGGTTTACCAATCCCTGCGATCCACAATCGTAAGCGGATTTAAGGAACGTAATCGATTTACGCCCTTTTGGTAAACCCCTATCAAAAAGAATGTCTAGGTCTTCGACCAAGTACTCACCTCAGGCGCTTTTTGTTCTAACGCTATCAAATAAACTTCCCACAAGTGATACGCTATCTTTGAGGGTTCCTAGTAACTTGTCGACAACGTTCTCATCTTCGGTTTTCTGTCGAATCATGTCGCGTAAATCAGCTTCAATCCTTTCATGGTCCCCATCATCTATATTGAACTGATTTCTAAGGTGGGCTAGCACAGCGAATTCATCCTTGGATAGAGATGCGTTTACAATTGCCACTTCGAATACCCTAGTGTAAACTAAGCGTTGTTCGTTAGGAGTAACTTCTCTTCCCGGTTCAGTTTTTTTATTTTCACGAATTGCTGAATATATTTCTGCAGGTTCTTGTGGTGATAACCCCAATGCATTTGCCAGTTTAATGATTAGACGTTTTTCTTCGCGAGTTAAAACACCATCACGAAGCATTACTTCAGTGGTTGTCCTGAACACAGTTAGTGCCCCCACATTTTCCCCGCTCACAGTTTACCGAGAAACTCTTACCACTTGAACCTCATTGCTAAAGAAAAAATCATCATTTTGCTGATTTTTTATGGATAGGATTCAAGAAGGGTTGGCAAGTGGGAGTACTGTTCAAATCCAATTCACGACCGGAAAACGCCCCTAAAAAAGGCGTAAATGGTCACTCTGGAAATGTGCCGAAAGGCTCACTGCAAGGAAGTGTTTTGGATAGGACAAGGAGAGATTCTTATGGGAAGAGGAAAACACAACAATGGAGGTAAAGGCGGCGGCAAGGCCAAGGCCATGAAATACCTCATAAAAGCAGACCTAAAGGTCAACGGAAACGTCCAGCGCAAGGATATCATCGGCGCAATCATGGGGCAAACAGAAGGTTTGCTTGGAGAGGAGCTAGAACTGAGAAAATTGCAACGAACTGCCAGAATTGGCCACGTTGATGTTGAGGTAAAGACCAGCGGCGGCAAGGTAAACGGAGAAATTTTGATACCAAGCAGCATGGATAACGTAGAGACAGCAATCATTGCATCAAGTTTGGAAACAATCGATAGGATTGGGCCCTGCGCTGCGAAAATTACTGTTAAAGAAATACAAGATGTAAGGTCAACGAAGGTTAACGCTGTAATTGATCGTGCGAAGGATTTGTTATTGGATATGGTAAATTCTGGAGATGCTGCTACAAAGACAGTCATCGAAGAAGTCCGCAGTGTGCTCACTGTCGGAACAGCAAAAAGTTTCCACGGATTAACATGTGGACCAAACATCGAATCAAGCGACTCATTAATTGTAGTCGAAGGTAGAAACGACGTTCGTAATCTGTTAAATTTCGGAGTTAAGAACGCAATATCCTGCGATGGAGCAGGCTCAATAAAGCAAGAATTAATCGATTTGGCAAATGGCAAAGGAAACGTCATTTTGGCAATCGACGGCGACCGTGGAGGAGAGATGCTATTCCGTCAATTAAATGAAACTATGAAAATCGACTTCGTTGCACAAGCACCGGTCGGACAGGAATGGGAATTACTCCCACAAAAGACTGTCACAAAGTGTCTTTCACAGAAGGTCGAGGCTGACAAGTTCGCTGCGCAGTTGCCTGAAGATGAGCCCACAGAGGATGCCGACGCATGGTTAGATGACATGCCAGAATTTGAAGAAGCACCTGCAGAGGTTCACGAATACTTCGATCACATTGCTGAATTGAAAAAGAACAATGCAGTATTCGTAAACGTAGATGGGACCATTTCAGATGCTGTAAGTCCAGCAAAACTGGCTGCGGCTGCAGAAGAAGCAGATGGCGCAGTGGCCATCGTATTCAATGGACCAGTAAGCGACAGAATACTCGACATTGCATCCGAAGCAGCAATTGAAACAGTTGTTGGAACAAAAGAAGGAAAAGGTTTCTCAACCCGTGACGATGTTAAAGCATGGCTCACAGAGAAGCACGTTTGAGACTAATTCTTGCTTAAAATTCATCAGTGTATTACCCTCATCACCCAATTATGGGCGATGAAGAGGCCAATGCTGGTTCGCCAGCGCCGTCAGTTACGGTTGAGAGAAAATCAGGCTCACAGATAGCATTAGCCCTTACCGTTTTGGCGTTGGTGTTGGCATCAAATTCAATAATTAATGAAAAATGGTTGACCCAAAGTCAAACTCAAGCTACCCCTTTTGCGCAAGTAGAATATAACCAAGAGTTTGGCTTATTCGAGGCTAAAAACGAATTGTGTTCGAACGACGATTGTGACGATACGGAAACGGTTAATTTTGGCGAGCAATATGATGAATGTATAGATGATCTTGACGGTGCCTCATCTTCAATAAAAGAAGAGACATGTGGTCCTTTTGCAGATTTCCATAATGCCGGTTTTGTGACAATGATCATGCTAATATTAGCCGCTGTTATATTGCTTGTAGCAAGTGTATTACAAGTCCGGTCTATGACAGGAAACAGTAGCAGGGCTGCAAATCTATTTTCGGGAATTTCAGGATTATGGCTTATCATAACTCTTCTTGTTTGGTATTTGATGATTCCAGAGGCAGATACTGAATATGAATGGAGCCAGGGCGTTTGGATGGTATTAATCTCTGCAACGTGCGGACTAATAGCAGGGTTTAGCGGAGTAATACAATCTTGGATAGATGGCCCGCCTCGAATGAGAGCAAGAGGGGTAAGATCTGGTACAAACATGAGTGAGTTTGTTTTGAAAGAATCTTCATGTGGAGATCAATCTTTGTCAATTCTTGTAGATTCAGACCTAATTCGTATTGCGAGAGTGAAGCGAATAGGGGCTGCAGTATCAGTAGAAGACATATTAGCGACCCGCCGCGACTCTTACACCGGATTCTCTCATCAAAGATTAGATTGGTTAGACGATTTCAAAGGACTTTGGTGGGTAGTTGCTGGCTCATCATTAATATCTTCATTTATGATAAGCAGTCTGTTTTTAATTCCATTTTCGATAGCAGCAATTCTAGCATTTCTGCAGCTTATGGATCCTGAAAGATTTGTTGTATCGACAAACTCTGGTAACCACCCATTTTTCATCAACCGTTGGAGATCAAATCGAGAACTAACAAATCTTGCCATGGACTTAGTTGATGACGCTATGATTGCAGTTCTCAGAGGAGACGACTTGGATACAGCAAAGTTAGAAACGCGCGCAGAAATGATTGCTGAGAGATTTGTTGCTAATAGAGAATCGAAACGAATTGAACGGGCTGCTATAGATGCTGAGAAAGCGAGTATGATGCAAGCTGCATCGTCTCCTCAAATAACTCAGATTCCTGCACCTCCTGGGGCTCAATCTTCAGTTGATGCTCCAGAACCGTCAGAGGACGTAAAGGAAGTTTCAGTATCAGAAACAGCACCTGAAGAAGACACATCTCCTGAAGCGGAGATAAGCACAGAGGCTGCAGGTGCACCTAGCACAGATCACGTTACTGAACCGGAATCAGATTCCGATGATGATGAATTAGATAATTCAGAGTTAGAAGAATCGAAAGAAGATAACGAAACATCTGTGGAAGAGGAAATTGTTGATCGAGAGGATGAACCTGAAGTGCAAACAACAACTCCAGTTTCAATTCCAGCGCCACCGCCATTGCCTACTTCTATACCACCTCCTCCGTCATCTCCGCCAGAGTCAGCGGTTACTGAGACGCCCGCACCTCCTGTAGCAATACCCGCCCCCCCGGTAGCGGTACCCGCTCCGCCAGTGCAGATCCCCTCTCCTCCAGTGGCAATACCGGCCCCGCCCAGTTCACCGGCCATACAGCCACCAATTCCTATACCAATACCGCCCCCACCCTCCAGCGGTGGTATGCCAGCACCAATTCCACCACCTCCTTCAACGGGTGGAATCCCGGGGCCACTACCTCCAATGGGAGTTCCTCAGCCAATGATGCCCCCTCCACCAGTTCTGGTACAAGCCTCCCCTCGAGAAGACAATCTAACAGATGATGAGAAGGACGACCTCTTAGGAGATTTATACGATTGATTACCTTACTCCGCCAGAGCTTGAAAGTAAGACTCTGCGCTTGAGAATATTCACTTCATCAGAAAGCCCTTCGATGTCATCCGGAGTAGGTAGATCGTGATCATCAGCATCTAGCGGCAATGGAACTCCTGGCCCTGGTATGCGATCTAGGGCTTTACCTAAAGTCAAAGAATCCTCTAGTAAGTTTCCTATTGCTCCGCTGTGCCTTGCCTCTAGACGTACCCTTGTCCATTTTGATAATTCACTAGCCAACTCAGCGAGTGTTGAAAGTAAAACAAATCTCTGCTCATCCTCATCATCGCCTTTGGGCATAAGGCGTAAAGATAGCCGTAATAGCCGATCAAGTCTAGTATCTCTTGGTTCTATACCGACATAAGGTGCTAATGATCTCCTAGTAGAGTTAATATCACCATTATCAGCAATCATATCAGCTTCCTGTTCTAGGCCTAAGGCTCGCAGCATTAGCTCGATTGAGGAAGAATCAGCCGTAATAATATCTTGAGTTGTGGACGTTTTTTTCTCCTTGTCCTTTTTCTCACTAGAACTGCCTGCTAAGCCATAATTTGTAACCCCGAGTCTGTCTGTGACTCCTCCTACAAAATCACCAATTGCTCCGAATTTACCGACACCGTCTTTACCTCCTCCAACGAATATGTCCTTGATACGGCTCCCTTTCTTTTTCGGCAATTCAGCCTTGGTATCTTCTTCTTCGTTTTCGGCGGCTGAATCTTTGTCATTTTCCAATTTTTCAGTGGCTTTCAATTCAGTTGACAAATCCTCTTCTTCTGGTATTTCAGCTTCCATGTCTTTCAAAATAGCTTCCATTGCATCCTCTGCTGTATCTTTTGGAATTGTAGTAGATACAGGCATTGATCGTGCTCTTGGTCGCCATGGGATAAATTTGAAATCAGCATCTTCGACATTGTTTTGTGCAAGCTCCATCATCAATTGTGGTATTCTTGATGAAAGACCAGCCAATCTATCTGGCATAGATAGATCAAGGTTCACTTCGATCGACAAAATAGGAGATCTGGTCCAATCTAGGGCCGAAACTCTTCGACGCAAACCTTCGTGATTCGCAACCATATCACGCATTGATGCTATGCGCAAAGCAAGGGCGACAGGATTTTCATCAAGCATTTGTCTAAGATTATCTACTGAAAAACCCTGTCGATGCCATTCATTAATTTCCTCTTCAATCCTCTCTTCAAGTCGATCTATTGGAATTCCTAAATTTTGTTTATTTGTTCTTGAATCGGCTAACAGGTTTTCAAATTCTGCAAGCGTTAGCGAGGAAGTAGGGCGGTCTTCAATCAACCCTTTTCGAACCAAATCCATCCAATCTGTTTCTAACATTGAGCGGTGTCTTGCCGCTCTTCTGACTTTAGTTTCTATGAATGATCTCATTTCCTCTAACAGGTCACCATCAAGATCAAATTCTCGCAGAATCGACATCCTTCTGACAATTTCTTCTTCTCCGTCAATAGATGCATCAAGAGCCATCAAAGCATCAATTAGAGAATTTGCTGTATTGTAATTCATTTCCTCGCGTCTCAACCAAGCTATGGTGCTTCTTGGCTCTTCAGATAGTCTACTTCGCCAAATATCCATCACGAAGCCCCTATCTTCCCAGGAGCCAATTATTTGCATGCCTTCTAGCTCTAGTTCTCTCCATTCTTGATCCAATGAATCTACTAAGTCGACGAATTGTTCCGTCATGTCTAATCTGCCCACTAATGAAGAATCTATACATCTATCAGGCCAAAGTGTGGCAAAGTCCTTCCATCTCTCCAAAGCGCGTAAATGTATCTCAACGGCATTCTCTATTTCAGGCAGACCTGCTTCCCAATCAAGCAAATTGTGGGGTAAGATTTTGCCACTATCTGGGAATTTCACACCGAGGTGCTTCCATTCCTCTATCGTCGATGTTAGTGAAGACAACCTTTCGGAGAGATTGTTAATAATTGCATCAACTTCTTCAGTTAAGTCTTCACTATTTTTCTCTAATAATCTCCTAGCCAACTCTTCATCATATGGCCGGATTTCTTTTTCGATTCTGAGACGATTATTTCTAGCATCATCTGCTCTTGATTGTAGAGAGGATAAAAACTCCAATGCATCATTTATCTTCATGCCTCTGGCATCTGAAGCATCAATTCCTTCTTTGTCGAGGAGGGCGACCATTTCATTTACGATGTCCCGCCTTCTTTTCTCATCATTTTCAATTTCATCAATCATCGCAGAAATTAATGATTCGCTACTTACATCATCGAATAAAATCAGTAGTGGCTGGCAAGCTGAGTATGAAGAAGGATCTAGAGCATTCAAGCGTCTTATTATGGCACTCAGACTACTCCTTTTTCCTCTAGCCGACCATCTCTCTTCAGCTCTGTGAATGTATGGCTCCCATGGACGATTAAGCGACGCGTCTTGTTTCCATCTTTCGAGCAACGAGTCAGTATTTTCTACGTT
>Ga0160423_10004322_pt1 | contig 11684 bp, 11 predicted proteins | sample CRUFie14St8metaG_FD_108191 | JGI IMG/M metagenome (GOLD analysis project Ga0160423, IMG submission 108191) | Marine microbial communities from the Costa Rica Dome - CRUD Field 142mm St8 metaG | ecosystem: Environmental > Aquatic > Marine > Oceanic > Photic zone | place: Costa Rica: the Eastern... | reverse complement strand
GTTTGCAGACATTATGATTAGTTTTGATAATGTTATTGGAGTAGTTGCTGCTGCAAAAGGATATTTTGGATTTATGATATTTGGCCTCATGCTTTCAGTCGTTTTAACTGGTGCACTAGCTTCTTACATGGCAAACTATATTCAAAAACATATTTGGATAGCCTATGTTGGTTTAGTTTTTATTTTAATAGTTGGCCTTCAACTTATTATTGGTGGTATGGCTGATTTAGAAATAATAAATATTAATGAAGAGTTTAAAAAATATTTTTAATAGGAGTATTTTTTAGTTGGATATTTTTTAGAACTAACTTCAAATTTGAATTTTTTAGCTGCATTTCTTATATAGCTTCTTAAATCAATATATTTTTTAACAAATTTAATCTTTGATTTTGTTAGCCCTAAAATATCGTCTGTAACAAGAATTTGGCCATCACAATTATTTGAAGAACCTATACCAATCGTTGGAATTGAAATTTCTTTAGTAATTTTTTTTGCAAGGCTCTTTTCAACACATTCAAGAACAATCCCAAACGCTCCAGCTTTTTCTAATATTTTTGAGTCTCTAATTATTTGTTTTCTCTCATTTGTAGTTTTACCTTTTGATTTAAACTTACCTTTTACAGTTTGAGGCATAATTCCAAGGTGTCCTAGAACAGGAATTTTGTTTATAACTAAATGTTGAACTATATCTTTAATCTTATTTCCGCCTTCAAGCTTAACACCATCACACTTTGTTTGTTTCATAACATTTTTACAGTTTCTTAATGCCTCAGCTTTTGTTCTGTAAGTGTTATATGGCATATCAACAATCAATAGACTTTTAGATACACCTTGTCTTACACTTTTAGAATGTTCTATCATCATGCTAAGAGTGACTTTTCTTGTAGTGTTATAATTATACAACACAGAACCGAGAGAGTCTCCCACCAGAATTAAGTCACTATATTTATCAATTTCTTCTGCGATATTTTTTGAATATGCAGTTAAACAAATAATTTTAGATTTATTTTTCTTATTAAGAATGTTTTTTATTTTTGGCGACATTAACACTTACCAGGTGCCAGAATTTTCCATAGAAGTCCAAGGTTCTTTTGGTTCTAAATTTCCTTCTTGAAGAATTTCAATTGAAATTTTGTCTGGGGATCTCACAAATGCCATATGACCGTCTCTTGGAGGTCGATTGATTGTGTAACCCATATCCATTAATCTTTGGCAAGTTTCATAAATATTATCAACTCTATAAGCTAAATGACCAAAGTTTCTTGAACCTTCACCTAAATTATCTCCATCCCAATTGTAAGTTAATTCAATTTCAGCCTTCTCATCATTTGGTGCGGCAAGAAAAATTAAAGTAAATCTTCCTTTTTCATTTTCCATCCTTCTTGTTTCTTTTAAACCCAAGCCTTTGCAGAAAAACCTTAAAGATTCATCTACATCTTTAATTCTAATCATCGTGTGCAAATATTTCATAGATAATTTATATATTCTTATTACTCTAATTCAATAGTGCTTGGCGGTTTTGAGGTAACATCATAAACAACTCTATTTATTCCTCTAATATTATTCACAATCTTATTAGAAATATCCTGCATAAACGATTTTTTAAATTCATAAAAATCTGCTGTCATTCCATCTTCTGATGTAATCGCTCTCAGTAAACAAAGATATTCATAAGTTCTGTTATCTCCCATAACACCAACGGTTTTTACTGGTAATAATGCAGCATAAGCTTGCCAAATTTTATCATATAAATTATTCGACTTTAAACCTTTGATAAAAATATAATCTGCCTCTTTAAGAATTTTTATTTTTTCCTTTGTAATTAATCCTGGCATTCTTATAGCTAGTCCTGGACCAGGAAACGGATGTCTTGAAATAATTTCTTTGTTTAATCCAAGTTCTAAACCTAATTTCCTTACCTCATCTTTAAATAAATACTTTAATGGTTCTACTAATTTAAGATTCATTTTTTTTGGAAGGCCGCCTACATTATGATGTGACTTTATTTTTGATGTTTGGCTTCCAGTTACAGACCTGCTTTCAATCAAGTCAGGATATAAAGTGCCTTGAGCTAAAAATTTTACATTTTTGATTTTTTTTGCGTATTTTTCAAAAATTTTAATAAATAAATTTCCGATTATTTTTCTTTTTTTCTCAGGATCAGTAACATTCTTTAGTTTTGATAAAAATTCTTTCTCTGCATTTACATAAATTAAATTTATTCTAAAACGTTTTTTGAATGTATTTACTACTTGTTTTTCCTCATCTTTTCTGAGCAAACCTGTATTTACAAATATACATGTTAATTTTTTTCCAATAGCATTAGATATTAGCTTTGTAACAACGCTGCTATCTACGCCACCTGATAATGCACATATAACTTTTGAGTTTCCAACTTGATCTTTTACCTGTTTTATAAGTTTTATTTTTTGATCTTTAGGTGACCAGTTTCTTTTAATTTTACAAATATTTTGAACAAAATTTTTTAAAATGATTTTGCCATTTTTTGTATGAGTTACCTCTGGATGAAATTGAATTCCAAATAATTTCTTTTTAGAATTCTCTACAATACACAATTTAGCATTATTTGTTTTCCCAATAACTTTAAAATCTTTTGGAAGTTTTGTAACTTCATCTGCATGACTCATCCATACATTATTTTCACTTTTTAAAAAAAAGTTTTTTGTAAGAATGCTATTTCGTATTTTTTTTACTTTTGCTAAACCAAACTCTCTTGATTTAGATTGTTTAACTTTACCTCCTAATTCTTTTGAAATTATTTGGTGGCCAAAACAAATTCCAAGAACAGGAATATTTGAGTTTAGTAATTTTTTATTAAATTTTACCTTTTTACTTTGATAAACATTTAGCGGCCCTCCAGATAAAATCAAACCACCGACATTACTATTCAACAGTTTAATTTTATTTGATTTATGGTGACTTATTATTTCACAATAAACTCCAAGCTCTCTGATTTTTCTTGCTATTAATTGGGTAAATTGTGAGCCAAAATCTATGATTAAGACTTTCTTAAGATTGTTCTCAAGAAGCATCTTTATTTTCAAAATCTTTTAATCTTGTATCAATAGAACTTATTTTTTCACAAAGTGATGTACTTATTTTTTTAAAGTCTTTTTTTAAATCTTTTACTTTTGAAAAATTTGATCTTTCTAATTCTAAATCAATTAAAATATACATTGCTTCTTCATTTTTTGGATCTAATAGAAGTGCTGTATTAATATTTTTTTCTTCTTCTTTTTTATTTTTTTCAATTTTGAAGATTTTTCCAAGATATAGATAAGAATTTGAATGCTTTGGATTATAAACAATACTTCTTTCAAATAAAAATTTAGAGTCTTCATATTTCTCTTGATCAAATAATTTTTTTCCCTCATTAAAAAAATTATTTTCATTTGCTTGTGCAAAAAAACTCAATCCAAAGAAAAGAATGTTAAAAGTTATTAATCTAATAATCATTTTTTAATTTCATCTATATTATGTACCATACTTTCATAAAATCCGGCTTTGGTAATTTTTACAAATTTAGGTTTTTTTCTTAAATCTACAACTCTTGGGGAGCCAAGATAACCCATTGAAGATTTTAGACCACCCACTAATTGATATATAATTTTGTTTACCGATCCTTTATATTTTACAAAACCCTCTACTCCTTCTGCAACGTATTTAGATGTATCTTTTTGTTTGGTTTGAAAATATCTATCAGCCGACCCTTTGTTCATTGCTCCAATTGAACCCATTCCTCTAAAGCTTTTAAACAATTTTCCATTTCTTTTAATTATTTTACCTGGAGCTTGATCAGTACCAGCAAACAAAGAACCTATCATAACTGCATCTGCTCCTGCCGCTAAAGCTTTAGCAATATCTCCTGAAAATTTAATTCCACCATCTGCAATTAAAGTACATTTACTTTTATCCATCCCTTTTTTTACATTTAAAATAGCACTCAATTGAGGAACACCTATACCAGCTACTAATCTTGTTGTGCAAATTGATCCAGGGCCTATACCAACTTTAATTATATCTACTCCTAATTTTATTAAAAATTTTGCTGCTTCTGCAGTTGCTATATTACCAGCACATAGTGTTGTTTTCTTTGGTTTTATTTTTTTTATCTTCTTAATAATTTCAGCAACTTTTTTGGTATGACCATGGGCTGTATCAACAACAATTAAGTCTAAGTTTTCTTTTAAAATTTTTTCTGCTCTTTTATGTTCTTGGGGACTTGCTCCAACAGCAGCACCAACTTTATATTTTTTAGATTTGACTTTTCTTATTTCTGAAATTTGTGTATCTATTGTCAAATTTCTGTGTATAACACCTATCCCACCAAGCTCAGCAATTGTAATAGCCATTTTTGATTCTGTTACGGTATCCATTGCTGATGTAATTAGAGGTATTTTTAAAGATAAATTTTTTGATAAATTTGTTGATGTATTTACTTCAGAAGGAAGCACCTTTGAATAATTTGGTGCTAGAGTAACGTCATCGAATGTGAGAGCTTCTTTAATGATTTCCATGTCCTTGTATAAACGATTCTTGAAAAATTAAAAGGATGCTACCTTAAATTTTTACAAATTATAAAACTTTCCTTAGACTCTTTTCTACTTGAAGGCGGTTTGTATACATGAAATTCCTTAAAATTCTTCTTAGCGAGTTCAACAATTTCATTAAAACTGGCTCCCATGAAAATTTTTGATATAAAAATACCGTTTTTTTTCAATGTTTCTATAGAAAAATTCATAGCTTCCATGCTTAATTCGCCTGTCACAAGAGAATCTAAATTTTTATTTCCTGTGGTATTAACGGCCATGTCTGAGACTACTAGATCTATTTTAACATTAAAGTATTCAAGTATTTTAGTCTTATTTTTATTATGAGTAAAATCACCTATAATTTGAAATGTATTTTCAATCGGTTGCATTTCTTTTATATCAATAGATAAGATATTTGTATTTTTAAACTTCCTGGACATATACTCGCTCCAGCTTCCTGGTGCAGCCCCTAAGTCAACAATTGACATACCATTTTTGATCAATCTGTACTTTTCTTGAATTTCTTGAAGTTTGTATGCAGCCCTAGATCGATATCCCTCAATTTTTGATTTTCTTACATAAATATCTTTTTTTTGCTTATTTATCCAATTTTTTGAAATTTTATTTTTTTTCAATTATTTCTGAAATCTTAAAGATTTTAAAATTGTAGTATTAGAAAGAGTTTTTAAAGAAATTTTCAAATTTTTATCTGTCCTCATATCTCTGTTATCTTGCCAAATTCCAGATGCTAAATGAATAATTCCAATTTTTTGATTTGGTAAATAAGGTTCTACAAAAACATTTTTACCTTGATCAAATTTTGGCATTAAATTACTTACAATCCAGTTACAATTATGTGGTAAAAATTCTGTATCTACATCATCAGCATAAACACACATATTTATTGCAAGTTGTTCAGATCCAAATATTGGTCCATTGGCAAGTGTAATGTTTAAGTTTTTTTGCCAATTTTCCCAACATTTAGAATTTTTTTCCAATGAAAAAACACCGATATTAATATGAGGTGCAAATGCTAGTTTTCTTGCTTTATCAATTCCAATTTTAGATTTCACTGCGTGTTTAAAATTTTGTGATTTTATTATTGCCAACTTTCCAAAAAGCCAACTTACTTTGCTCATAATTCTATATCCTGGAGTAAAAGTTTGTGTAATTCCTAATTTCCCATTTTCGCAAGCTTTAAAATATAGTTCTATTGAATTCCAGTCCTGAACCCAAGCATCACAATCAATCCAAAGATATTTTTTATAGGTAGGGAAATATCTTGGGAGGAAAGCTCTCGAAACTTGGCTTTTTAACCACTCTTTTCCATTTATTTTTGATTCTGGTACTTTTATGTCCCATTCTGCTTTTTTAATTTCATCAACTTTTTTATTTAAAATTTGAATTTGATCATTTGTTAAACCAGCATCCAGTATACAAATTGCAGTGTTATTACTATTTTCAAATTTTTGTATCGAGTCAATTAGCTCTTCTAATAAATGAAAATAATTTGCGTCTGCTAAAGAAACTATTACATTTTCTTTCATCTATAATACATCTTCGTGATGGTCAATTTCTTCCTCTAGTTTTTTATTTTTTGATATAGAAAAATAATGAAAAGCACTAATAGGGACTAGTAAAAGATATACTGCACCAGCTATAACAATTGTATTAAATGTGTAGATAAATAGTAATCCAAAAAATAGGACAATTCCAAATAACAAAAATATTGTCATTTTTCTTGGGACAACAATTTTTTTTAAAGAGTATGTTGGAATTTTACTAATTAACAATATTGAAATTATTATAAACAATGATGGTACTATAACCTGATAATTTGGGTTAAATAATTGTATTTCACTTAAACTATAAATTAAAGGCATCAATACCAATATTCCTCCCGCAGGTGATGGAACGCCTTCAAAAAAATTGTCTTTCCATGATGGGTCTCCTCCAGTTGTTATGTTAAATCTAGCCAATCTTAATGCAACACATACGACATAAATTAAAGACACCAGCCATCCAAACCTTCCTATTTCAACTAGTGACCAAAAATACATTATAAAAGCGGGTGCTACACCGAAGCTAATTACATCTGTCAATGAATCTAATTCTTTTCCAACTTTAGAGGTTGCTTTTATTAATCTTGCAATTCTTCCATCTAATCCGTCGATTATACCTGCAATAATTACCGCTATAATTGCTAGCTCAAAATTGCCATCAAATGCAAATTTGATTGAACTAAGTCCTATACAAACTCCAAATAGAGTTAAGATATTTGGTAATATAACTCTTGAATTTTTATTTGAGACCAATTTAATATTTTCATTAGGTTTTTGCATAAATTATCTTTTTGCAACCAGTGTTTCTCCTGCTATTGTTTTTTGATTGACCTTGACTAATGGCTTGTAATTTTCAAAATATAAATCAGCTCTACTTCCAAACCTAATCATTCCAATTCTTGATCCTTGTTGAATATCATCATCTATTGAGGTATCTGTGACTATCCTTCTTGCAATTAAACCGGCAATTTGAACAACAACTATATCTTCGCCATATGAATTATTAATTTTATAATAATTTCTCTCGTTATCTTCACTTGCTTTATCTAAAGATGCATTAATAAATTTTCCTGGTTTGTATAAAATATCTGTTATTTTTCCTGAACATGGGGATCTATTAACATGACAGTCAAATACATTCATAAATATACTTACTTTTGTATATTTTTTATCTTCTAACCCTAATTCTTTGGGGCCTGTAGTTTCCAAGACTTGTAAGACTATGCCATCTGCAGGACTTGTTAGATAACTTTCATCGCCAATTGAAATTCTTTCTGGATCTCTAAAAAAATAGTAACACCAAATAGATAATATAAGACCTACAAATCCCAAAAAACCATTAATAAAATATAAAACAATGGTGGCAAAAACAAAAATTACAATAAACTTGTAACCTTCGTTATGAATTTTTGGAAAAACTCTATCTAACATAAACATCCATTTGATAATTTTCGATTAATATGTATATAAAAAGCAGAAATTCAATTAATAAGATACATCAAAAAGTGAGCAAAATAAGTGTTAAAAATCCAGTCGTTGAGCTAGACGGAGATGAAATGACCAGAGTGATCTGGGAGTTTATCAAAAATAAATTAATACTTCCTTACTTAAATTTAGGCATTGAATACTACGATCTTGGAATGAAAAGCCGAGATAATACTGATGATAAAATTACAATTGATTGCGCAAATGCTATTAAAAAAAATGGCGTTGGAATTAAATGTGCAACAATTACTCCAGATGAAGCAAGAGTAAAAGAATTTAATCTAAAAAAAATGTGGAGATCACCCAATGGTACAATAAGAAATATCATTGGAGGGACTGTTTTCAGAGAGCCAATAATTTGTAGTAATATTCCAAAATTAGTTCCATCTTGGACTGATCCTTTAATAATTGGAAGACATGCATTTGGTGATCAGTATAGAGCAACTGATTTTTTAGTTCCTGGAAAAGGAAAACTAGAAGTTAAATGGACATCTGAAGATGGAAATGATGAACAAAAATACGAAGTATTTAACTTTCCTGGTCCAGGAATTGCACTATCAATGTATAATCTTGATAAATCAATAGAAGATTTTGCACGTTCTTGTTTCAATTATGGTTTAATTAAAAAATGGCCAGTTTATCTTTCAACTAAAAATACGATTTTAAAAAAATATGATGGAAGATTTAAAGATATTTTTCAAAAAGTTTTTGATGAAGAATTTAAACCTGATTTTGAAAAAAATAACATAGTATATGAGCATAGATTAATTGATGACATGGTTGCTTGTGCTATGAAATGGAGCGGTAAATATATTTGGGCATGTAAAAACTATGATGGAGATGTACAGTCAGATACAGTAGCACAAGGTTATGGATCATTAGGTCTTATGACCAGTGTTCTATTAGCGCCAGATGGAAAAACAATGGAAGCTGAAGCTGCACATGGAACTGTTACAAGACATTTTAGAATGCATCAACAAGGAAAAGAAACTTCCACAAACCCTATTGCATCAATTTTTGCTTGGACAAGAGGTTTAGCTCACAGAGGAAAATTAGATAATAATGATGAATTAATAAAATTTGCTAACACGTTAGAAAAAGTTTGTATTGACTGTGTTGAAAGTGGATCTATGACAAAGGACTTGGCTATATTAGTTGGTCCTTCAACAAAATATCTTACAACTAATCAGTTTCTTGATGAAATTGATGGAAATTTGAAAAAACAATTAAATTAAGCTTTTAAGTTGTTTAAAAGCCTCTTCTATTTTACCAATTTCTGTTCCACCTGCTTGTGCAAAATCTTTTCTTCCACCACCACCTTTACCACCGATTATTTCTGATCCCAATTTTGCAAAGTTAACAGCGTCATATTTCTCAGTTAATTTTTCTGTAACACCTACTGCTAATCCAATTTTGTCATCCTTATTTGCAAAAACTATCACAATCCCATCACTTAATTCTTTTTTACCTTGGTCTACTAATTTTCTTAAATCTTTTGGTGGTAGCCCGTCTACTTTTTGAAATCTTACTTTTACTTCATTAATTGTTTCATCATTTATTATATTTTTAGATTTATCTTCTAAAATTGATTTAACACTTAATTGATCTAATTGTTTTGAAAGATCTTTAATCAAGCCTTTTTGATCCTTATTACTTAAATCTGGTTTTCCACCAACTTTAGTAATTTTTTCAGACAGCTCTTTTATTGTTTCTTCATCTTTTTGTGCTGTTAGATCAGATAATTTTTCTTTATTCTTTAAATAGTCATCTAATTGTCTATCTCTTAAAGCTTCAACCCTTCTTACACCAGCTGCAATTGATGATTGGCTAACAATTTTAAATTTACCTATATCTGCAGTATTTCTCACATGAGTTCCACCGCATAATTCTGTTGAAAAGTATTTATCTTCCTCATTTCCCATTGATAAAACCCTAACTTCATCACCATATTTTTCTCCAAATAATGCTAAAGCACCATTATTTACAGCCTCTTTTGGCGTCATAATTCGTGTTTTAACCTCAGACTTTTTATTAACCATTAAATTTACATACGTTTCAATTTTATCAATTTCGTCATTTGAAATTGGTTTCATATGGCTAAAATCAAATCTAAGTCTATCTGGTTCAACTAATGAACCTTTTTGAGTTACATGCGTTCCTAGCACTCTTCTCAAAGACTCGTGCAATAAGTGTGTTGCTGAGTGATAAGCTCTAACATTATCACGTCTTACAACATCAATTTTCATCTCTACATTTTCATTTGTTTTAATGGATCCTGATTTAACTTTTCCGTAATGAACAAATAAATCTCCAAGTTTTTTTTGAACATCTTCAACTTCAAATACAAAATTTCCTGCAACAATTTCTCCTTTATCGCCAACTTGTCCACCGGACTCGCCATAAAAAGGTGTTTGATTAATAATAATCATTGCTTCATCACCAGCTTTAATTTCATCAACTTCTTTATTATCTTTTAATAAAGATAAAATCACTCCTTCAGCTTGATTGGTTTCGTATCCTAAAAATTCAGTAGCACCTAATTTATTTCTTATGCCAAACCAAATATCATCAACCGCACTATCTCCAGATCCTTTCCAATTTTTCTTCGCAATTTCTCTGCTCTCTTGCATCAATGAATGGAATTTATCATTATCAATTGTTAATGATTTATTTTTTAAAATATCCTGAGTTAGATCTAACGGGAAACCATAAGTATCATAAAGTTTAAAAGCAACTTCACCAGGTAAAACTTTATCTATTTTTGAAATTTCTTCATTTAAAATTTTAATTCCTCTATCAAGCAAAACTAAAAATTTTTCTTCCTCCATTTTTAGAGTTTCTTTAATTAAAGATTCTGCTCTTTGAACTTCAGGATAGTTTCCTTTCATTTCATCCATTAAAGTTTTAAAGATATTGTAGAAAATTGGTTCCTTAGATCCAAGTAAATGAGAATGTCTCATTCCTCTTCTCATAATTCTTCTTAAAACATATCCTCTTCCTTCATTGGATGGGAGCACACCTTCTGCTATTAAAAAAGAACTTGCTCTTAAGTGATCTGCTATAACTCTAAAACTTGATAAATTATTTTTATCTGGTTTTACTTTTACAGCTTCAGAAATTGAATGAATTAATTTTTTAAAGTGATCAGTTTCATAATTATCATGCGTTCCTTGAAGTAAGGCAGCAATTCTCTCTAACCCCATTCCAGTATCAACAGATGGTTTTGGAAGATTTATTCTTTTATCCTTTGAAACTTGTTCAAATTGCATAAAAACCAAATTCCAAATTTCAATAAATCTATCTCCATCTTCTTCTTTGGTTCCTGGTAGTCCTCCATATAAATGATCGCCGTGATCATAAAAAATTTCAGAACATGGGCCACAAGGACCTGTTTCACCCATCGACCAAAAGTTATCAGAAGTTGCAATTCGAATTATTTTATCGTTGCTAAAACCCGCTATTTTCTTCCAGAAATTAAAGGCTTCATCATCTTCATGGTATACTGTCACATAAAGTCTATTTTTATCTAAACCAAAATCTTTAGTGATTAAATTCCAAGCAAGTTCAATTGCTCTTTCTTTAAAGTAATCTCCAAATGAAAAATTACCTAGCATTTCAAAAAATGTATGGTGCCTTGGTGTGTAACCAACATTCTCTAAGTCATTATGCTTACCGCCTGCTCTTACACACTTTTGAGCAGTTGTTGCTCTTTGATAATCTCTTTTTTCCAAACCTGTAAAAACATTTTTAAACTGGACCATTCCAGAGTTTGCAAACATCAATGTTGGATCGTTGTTTGGAACTAAATTTGAAGACTCAACTATTTTATGATCATTTTTTTTAAAATAATCTAAAAATGTGGTTCTGATTTCGTTTAAGGTTTTTGCCATATTTTTTTAAAATACAGCATTTTTGAATGTTGTCTACACCATGAAAGGGAAAAAAGGCGCCCTTTCGGGCACCTTTTTAATAACTAAAAGTTATTCTGCTAATTTTTTTTAGTAGGAACTTCTTCTGCTTTTGTTTCTGCTTCTACTTTGTCATCATTCAAAGGGTTGCCTTCGATTTTTTTTGAAATAACACC
>Ga0160423_10004319_pt1 | contig 11686 bp, 7 predicted proteins | sample CRUFie14St8metaG_FD_108191 | JGI IMG/M metagenome (GOLD analysis project Ga0160423, IMG submission 108191) | Marine microbial communities from the Costa Rica Dome - CRUD Field 142mm St8 metaG | ecosystem: Environmental > Aquatic > Marine > Oceanic > Photic zone | place: Costa Rica: the Eastern... | reverse complement strand
CCCTCTGCCTGAACAACATCAAAAATCTCAGGATCGCTGACAGCGAGGGAGCTTCCTGAAGCCTTAGCGATCCGATCTACATGGCGTCCACCCTCAAAAGGAGTGTCAAGGAAAGCTCTCACAATACTCACTGCCTCATCCCCAGTCAGGTCCCTGGCTCCAAGACATGCGATGTTGGAATCATTATGACCTCTAGTGATCTCGGCATCTTCTACAGAACATAGGCGTGCAGCTCTGACGCCCTGCACCCGGTTGGCCGCGATGCTCATACCGATCCCAGACTTGCAAACCAGCACTCCGAAGTCGGCTTTCCCCTCGGAAACACTTCGCGCTACCGTGTTCGCGAAATCCGGGTAATCCACCGAATCTTCGCCTTTAGTTCCGTAATCGACCACTTGGTGTCCGGTCAGCTCAAGCGCCTCAAAAATGGCACTTTTGACCTCTACTCCCCCGTGGTCCGCCCCTATCGCGATTCGCAGACTAGCGTTATTCATTTGTCTAAACTCAGTCCCTCCTTGGGACACCCATTCCTTGGCCCTCTTCCCAGGAAACGCAATAGAGAAAACCGATCCGAGAAATTATTCTTCAGAACGAGCTCTTTCGGAGCGCAGAAACCCAAGAATTCCCTCCATTGCCCGATCCAGAAACGAAGCTACCTCCTCGTAGGCTCGGAAACCACCGCCTATCGGGTCCGGGACATCCCTGCCCACGACCCCGTCGATTTCCGCAAAGTCGCAAACGAGATGAAATTTTCCTTTTTCCCCAGGAAAGCGGTCTTCGAGAGACTCCAAGTGATACTTCGTCATGCAAAAGACATGACTGGATTCTGCCAGAATTTGCTCATCTACCATCCTACTCACGAAGCCCTCCAGTCCAATTCCCCGGTCCTGAAGGATCTCAACGGTCTCTGCGCTGGCACTGCCACCCTCATAAGCAGCGATCCCTGCGGAGCTCACCATCAAAGAATCAGACTGCCCCTTCGCCCGCAGCAAGGCCTCGGCCATGGGGCTCCGGCATGTGTTTCCCGTGCATACGAAGAGCACGTGCGCGAATCGATCTGACATGCCGGTATGCTAGGCTTCTCCCCCCTACCCTCGTCAAACAGGCAATCCCGGGTATTCGTGCTCCTGATGCTCGCCTGCGGCCTCTGCCCCGCAATATCTGCCGGTTAGATTAGGAGGACCTAACCATTAATTTCCCCGCCCTCAAAAAAAACAGCGGCCAGCATCTGAATGATTCGCTACAAATTAGACGGTTATGATCCTCGAGTAAAAGCTCCCGGGGTCGCGGCTTGCCCCCTCCATCCAATGGGAATACCGAATGGGGTTCAATTATGTCACCAAATCCTGATCTCGGAAAAACACTCAGCGCTGCTCGACGCGCATTGGGTTCTTCCATTGAGGATATTTCGCGGCAGACCCACATTCCCGAAATTGCGATCCGACATCTCGAAAAAGGTCAATTCTCCAAGTTTCCGAGTCCTGAATACGCAAAGGGATTCCTCGCCCAATATTCCGCGCACCTGGGCCTCTCTACCCTAGAAGAGCTCAATTTTCTCGATACCAGCGACAATGGACTTGGGATTTCCTCTGAGGAGAGGAACTACAATCGCCGCCTCACAAGGGTCGCAGCTGCTGAAAATCGCCCGCTGCCTATCACCGAATCCCACAATACCCGCCGAGGACTCCTGCGGCCCAGAAACCAATCAGAGAAGGATCCGAGAGAGCCTCAATTGCATATCAGCAAGAGGCAGCCTCTCATCGTATTTATGCTAACCTCAATCCTGATCGCCTGCTCGCTAGTTGCGTATATGAGACTGAGCGCTGATTTTGGTCAGGAAGAACCGTCTTCTGCACAGAACCCCTCTCAACCCTTGGGCGCAATTGGAGGCCTATCAGCACAGACACCCAGTAACCCTGTTTTTTTCAACGTCCCCCGAGCTCTCCCTGTCTCCCCGGAGACCTCCCAGCCCATCGCGGCAAATGATTCGGTCGAAGGGACCAACATCCAGAATCTGAGTGCTTCGAACGTAACCCCATCGGTAACCTTCGAGGGATTTTCTCTCGAAAGCCCACCGCCCAGAGCGGTTATCGTTGAGGAGTAAACCTGGGGCAAAAGATCATCGTTTCCTCTGATCGAGTTTGATCAGGATCGCTGTCTGATAAGCTCGAGAAAAGGCTTGAGAAATCTCTCAGCTTTCACAGCTCCTACACCTTTTATCGTCATCGCAGCGTCAACCGAAGTTGGCCGCGACCGAGCCATAGACTCCAACGTCTTGTTTGTGAACACACCATAGGCCGGCACCCTGTATTGCTTGGCAATGTCATTACGAAGACCCTTCAACTGAGCGTAAAGACCCGTGTCCAGGGGAGGAAGCTCTCCATCTTCCTCGCCTGCCTTCGAGTCTGCCTTGCCCTTTCCTTTCCTCTGTTCAGGCCACACCAGACTATAGCCACCCTTCCCCTTCATGACCTGCTCTCCCCTGTCCGTCAGGGTCACAAGAGGAAATTCACCGGTCTGGGTGACTAGAAGTCCTGCAGAGTGCAGCGCGTGGAAAAGCTCGTTGAGATAGGCGGTCCCCTTTTCTTTCAAGATCCCGTAGGTCGAAAGATCGTGCAACCTTACCCGCAGGATCTCCTGTGATTTACTACCGGTGAGCATCTGTACAATACGGCCTCTTCCAAAGATTCCCTCCCATCCCTTATCTGTTCGTCGACTCATACGGGCCACCCCACTAAGGGCTTTGCGCACCAGAAGATCCTCCCTTTCCGTCGGCTCTCTCCGATCGGTCCCATAATCACTACGACATACATCACAGGTGCCGCACTCTCCCGGCTCACTCTCTCCAAAGTATTCAAGAATGGCCTGCTGGCGACAGGCCGCGCCGTAGCACAGAGCCACAATCGCCTTCAGTTTTTTCCGATCGCGATTTTCCTTCTCTTCGAGCGCGTTCCGGTCAATTGCCAACTGGCCAGGTTGAACCTCAGGCCGCTTCAAGCGTGTTCCTCGCCTTCGCTGCCCCGGTAGATCAAAGCGTTCCGCATAGCCAAAGCGTGCCAGGAAGGAAAGAGCACTGCTTACCGCCATGCCATTCTTTACCTCCACCGCCCCGGCAATCTCCTCGATAGTGGCATGAATCTCTCCCTGCTCGTCGGCCTCCTGGTAAAGATGCTCGTAAACCTGGCAGATTGTCCCATAGCCCGGGTTTGCCCCCTCGAGGAAAAATTCCTGGGTCCGGGTATCCGCATAATTCCAGAGAAGCTCACAATAGGCGGCCTCTCCATCGCGACCAGCGCGGCCGGCTTCCTGATAGTAGGCTTCTATGCTGCCCGGAACTTCGAAGTGAATAACGAAGCGGACATCTGCACGATCAATCCCCATTCCAAAAGCATTAGTGGCAACTGCAACATCCACCTCACCACGGATAAAGCGATCCTGGGTTTCCTCCCGTTCCTGTTCCGTCATCCCACCATGATACCCAATACAATTCACACCCCAGCTGTGAAGGGTTTCTGCGACTTCCTCCACCCGCTTACGTGTCGCACAATAGACAATTCCTGTTCGATGCTCCTCGAGAATCTCACGGGTTCGCCGAAACTTGGCCGCCTTGGTCTCGACCGGGTTGATATTAAAACTCAGATTGGCTCGCGCAAATCCAGTTACGGTCTGAAAGGGCTCCCGTAATTTGAGCACCTTCACTATATCCTCCCGGACCACTTGGGTGGCCGTAGCCGTAAAGGCCACACACTGAGGATCCCCCAAGGCTGCTCGCGCTTCTCCCAACCGAAGATAATCCGGCCGAAAATCATGTCCCCACTGGCTCAGGCAGTGCGCCTCGTCGACAGCGAGAAGTCCCACTTTTACTCCACGCATCGCCGATACGAAACTTTCCGCGCGGAACCTCTCGGGAGCCACATAAACCAGCTTATAGTCTCCCCTGACCATGCGATCGATCCGATGTCGCTGCTCTACATGAGAGACGGTTGAATTAATGAGAGTCGCTGCCAGCCCCTTGTCCACCAGTGCATCCACCTGATCCTTCATCAGGGCGATGAGGGGACTCACCACCACTGTAACACCATCAAGACAGAGAGCTGGGAGTTGATAGCAGAGGGACTTCCCTCCTCCGGTGGGCATTACCACGAGGCCGTCCTGCGAACCGAGAATGTTTTCCACGATCCCAGCCTGACCGTCGAGAAACTCCTCGAACCCGAAAGCCTTACGCAACATCTCTTTCGCAAGGTCAGGCACAGGGTGAGAGTGCACTGCCAGAATTCCATGTTCAACCCAAAGCGCCTGCCCAATCCCCCCTCGTCCTGCCATTCCGGCATCTCCACCAACATCTTTCCACTGGTGGACCCTGCAACAAGTTGGAAATATAACGCCTTACGAGCTGAGTCATGATGAATTACAGGCCTCTTATTCTCACCTGCCTGATCACCCTGTCATCCCTTTCATCCCATGCGAGGATCCGAGCTGGGGCTGCAGAGCAGGAAATCACCCCAAGGCCCGGGCTGGAGATCCAACACTACTTCCGGAAGAGCATCGGCGTGCGAGACCCTCTCTTCACCCGCTGTCTCTATCTCGAGGACAAATCAGGAAATGCGGTCGCCATCGTGGGACTCGACCTCATCATGGCCAGCTTCGAGACCTGTGACCAACTGCGGGCTGAAATCCGGGAGAAGTGTGGAGTCAAACATACACTTCTTAACTTCAGTCACACCCATGCCTCCGCCGCCCTCGGCCCTCGCGGCCGCTCCACCGTATCCAACGACGAGGGCTCCAGGTGGAATGATCGTACCCTTGACTCCATCATTGCGGTGGTAGCGGAAGCTCAAAAAAAAGCCAAACCAGTCTCCCTTCGGGCCGGACGCTCTAAGGTTCAGATAGGCTTTAACCGACGTCTCACCAACGCCGAAAACGGTCATGTCTTCATGGGAGTCAACCGTGTGGGACCAGCCGTTCCATGGGTTAACGTCCTCGTGGCGGACAGTCTCCGGACCGGCAAACCTCTCGCCGTACTTTTTGAGCATGCCGCTCATCCAGTGATCGTTCCCCACACCAGTAAGCTCACCAGCGCCGACTTTCCGGGAGCCGCGGGAAAACGGATTCGGGACGTTCTCGGCCGCAATGTCATTACCGTCTTCGGTCAGGGTTGCGGTGGAAACATCAATGGCTTCCCCCTCCGCTCCACTCACGAGAAGGCAGAGGAGGCTGGCCGTCGACTCGGGGATGCTAGCCTCAAAGCCATTGAGGATAGCAGGCGCATCGTGGCCAGTATGCTTCACGTGACGTCTACCACAGTCACTCTTCCCTCCGCTCCCCTTCCAGACCGGGAGCTTCTTGCTGAAATGATGGATCTCGAAAAGAACAATGAAGGTCGCATGAAACAACTACGAAAAATTGACCGTCTCATCAAACAAGGTAAGCAGCCTCCGGGCCGTCGATTTGACGCTCACGCCATAATGCTGGGGCGCGAATGGTGCCTCACTGCCATGCCACATGAGATGTTCTGCCAGTATGAACTGTGGATCGACAAGCACGCTCCTTTCCGGACTACCATGACTTTTGCCTTCACCAATGGATATGAGGGCTACGTCGCGGTGGATGAAGCCCTCGCCCTCGGTGCTCGTGGAGGTTACGAGGCCGGCCGGCTCCCCAACTGGGGCGGCCAAGTCTACACGAGGCATCTAGGCCCTCCCGCAGTCGGAACTGAGAAAATCGTGAAGAGGACCCTTTCTTCCCTGTGGCCGTCCGACCTTTCTCCATCTAAGTAAATCCTGTACCACGAACACACGAAGCCCGGCCCTCTTCAGGACCGGGCTTTTACCGCAGGACGATTCGCGAGGGGCTTATGCCAGTGGGTTATTCAGGCATCGCAATTACCCTGAAGAGAGCCATATTCTTGGATCGGTCGACTGGAAAATGTGCGGAGCTGGTCATATTCACCTGAGGAGCGAGCTCAGACCTGCTTTCAATCACTGGCGCCAAGTCGGGTAAAGACCGCCATTCCGACATGGGGAAGGCCGTATTTCCACTCTGCGGATCCTGACCTTCCGGGTCTCCACTCCATTCTCCCATCGGATATTCCTGAGGAGCCTCCTCCCAAGCTACCCCTGTAGGGAACAATTCATCAACGCGAGGAACTTCGTGCTCGCCAAGATTTTCCCGGATCCATGCCTGAGGAGAAGCATTAGTCTCGAGGGTATAATTCATGCCAAACACCGTGTTCCAACTCACAATCAGACGGTTCTCCTGTAAATTGGGAACCATCTTCCACTTCCACATCTTACCAACCTTTACCTGGTAATCCTCCACTTCTCCACCAATCTGGTGTCCCGTGTAGAAGGAACCCCCATGACTTAAGCGGAAGCGGGCTGCCGTCTTGAGTGGCTTTTTCACTTTTGGCACCTTGAAGGCCAGAACCTGCCCCGGATTCACAGTCTCGCTGTTGAAGATACGATTATTAGGCTGAGCCCAGCTGCCATCTCCGTCGAAGTCGATCCAAGCATCCAGAATGCCCGTCATGGTTGGCAGGACTCGCACGAGAGCATACGACCCGGAGATCATCGGAGTCAGGAAGATGACGCCATCTTCATCATCATTACCGTCGAGATCATCGCCGAGGCTCATCAGGCTGGGTTGCCCGTCAGGCTCGGAGTCGATGGCCTGACCAAGAAAGAGATCATCGATCTGATGGGAGGCTCCGACACCAATCGACCCAGGATTCGACAGCCGAGTAGGAAATGGCTTTGGCGCGTCGCCCCAGTCCACAAAGACGGGTGGCTGGTTGGCCTTGATGTAAACGAGATGGTCCTCAACCTCTCCGTCGCTGGCAAAGCCAGAAGGCCCAAGTCCGCCGGTTGAATTGATTCTTACCCGTGCCACCGTGTGCCCTGTTGCGGCTGAGGATGGGACCGTGAAACTATAGCTGTTGATTCCGGGATTCGCGACCGCATTCAGCACGATCTGCTCGCCGGCACCCCAGATCCCATCCCCATTGAAATCAAGGAAGGCATTGATATACCCCGAAGCGGAGGCGATCACCGAGACTACGGAGACAGTCCCTTGCTGCAAGGTCGTGAAAGCAACGCCGTCTTCGTCATCCCACCCGCTGTTGTCATCACCTTGCGCTGTGGGATCAGGCTGTCCATCGCCTTCCGGATCGCACATGGCCCCAAGATATATTCCATTGTTAATCATATGAACGGCTCCTCCGTTAGCAGCGAGAGTTGGATATGGCGCAGGAGCATCTCCCCAATCTAACTCGCCATTCGGCTGGCCCGGCTCAATACCGATCTGGTAATCCTCTACCTCTCCATCAGAGGACCCACCATCTGGCCCCAATCCACCACCTGAACTAATCCGGAATCGGGCATAGGTTCCCCCCGTGGAAGCTCCCGCGGGAACCACGAAGTCCATATTGTTCACCCCGGCAACAACTGGAGAGCTAACAAATACCTGTTCACCGGCATCGTTCCAGTCCCCATCCGCGTTAAAGTCCACCCAGCCGTCAATCCGGCCTGGCATACTTGCCACAGCCTGAAGAGTGGTATTGTTACCTGTTAAGATCGCAGAGGTAAAGGTGATGCCATCCTCGTCATCGATAGCGGAATCTAAGTCATCACGAAGGGCGCTGCTACCCGGGATTCCATCGGGTTCCGAGTCTACCGAGGTTCCTAGCATAAGGTCGTTGGTCAAGAGATGGAAGGCACCGCTGTTAGCCGCAGTTACCGGGTAGGTGGCGGGGGCATCACCCCAGTCCGTCTCCGGATCCGGATCCGGATTGGACCCTCCCTCAATTTCAATCAGGTAATCCTCCACCTCGCCGTCCTGAGCTGTTCCCACAGGAGCAAGCATCCCCTGTGAACTGAGGCGAAACCGAGCATAGGTCAGCCCGCCTGGAGCCGGAGCAGGAACGGCAATACTCAGGGTGTTCAGGTTTGCAGCCAACGGCTCACCGGTGAAAACCTGCTCACCCGGATCCATCCAGCTTCCGTTACCATTGAAATCAATCCAAGCATCGAGCCGACCCGGCCCCGAGGACCAGACCTCAATTTCAGCTATTCCACCGGGCTGCAGGGGACTGAGAAATGAGACTCCATCCTCATCATCAAATGGGCCAAAGGCATCATCCCCAGTGGCAAAAAACGTTGGCTGACCGTCATTTTCAGTGTCAATCCGTGAACCAAGGGTCAGCAGAAATCCGTCCGCAGATGGCGCCACCAAATGGCGCGCACCATCGTTAGCATGAAGGGTCGGATAACTAGGATCTGGCGCATCTCCATAATCAAACTGCTGAGCGATCGATGGAATATCTGGGATATCCGGAATCCCGGGAATCTCCGGGATCTCTACATTAATTCCAGCGTCCAGCAACTCTGTGACGCGGTCGAGGTCCAGTTCAGGGGTTTGGCCCCCTGCAATTGGAATAGTTCCGAGCAAGGCTACCAGTGAGAGGTTGAGTAAGGCGTTTGATTTCATGGCTGTAATGTCTTCTTCCGACACCCCAACCGCAGTCCCTTCGCTCGATTTTCAAAAACCTCTCAATTCTCGCTCCACTATTTATGTCATCTCAAACCCCTTAAATTGTCGACCTTCTCTGGTGCGGGAGACCAAATGAGCTTCATCGAATAGCATCGCCCTGAGCGCCTTCCTGACAGAAGCACTCGCTGGCAACCGCTCTGCTTAGCGGCCACCCTGAGAGCTCCCCTCCAGCAGCCACGCGTTGTTGAAGCGCGCCATCCAGTCCTTGTTGGAAAGCAGATAGATCATGCCCTCGCTGGGCGTATCTTTCCGGCCCACCGCCAGCCACGTGTAATTCCCCGGCCCCTCCTTCAGGAGCCGGCTAATAGGCCAGGTTGCTCCTCCATCGAGGCTCGCCCGAATCGTAATATCGTCTCGCTTATCTCGACGTCCCGGAGCACTGAACAGCAGAACCTCTCGGCCCTTGTACTCAAACTTGGCGAGGGCGCCCTTGCATCCATAGACATCAGGGGGACCGTCGAACAGCTCATCATCCTCTCGAGCCTCCACCCAGCTTTCTCCACCGTCGAGGCTCTCCCCCACCAGTTTATTTCCGGGCCGCGAATGGGCTCGGGCGTTGTAATAGATTCGACCATCCTGCAGTTCAAGAAGACCCGGTTCGGAGCTGCCTAGGAGCGGAAACGGATCACTCGGAAGCCACGTTCTTCCTCCGTCATCACTGTAAAGAGAATTACTGTAACGCCTTGCGAAGAACTTGCGCCCTTGCCCCTTATTAAGATAGGTCCTGCTCCCGTCCTTGTTCACAGATCCTACAAAGACTTGGGACGGCATCAGGAGCCGGCCTTTCTTCCTCCCATGCTTGAGGGTAATTCCCGGATCGCAACAGTAAGTGGTCGCCAGCCAGCCATCACCGTCAGCCTTTATCAGAGTTTTCTCGGTCCGCCACGTCTTGCCATGATCCACGCTCCGGTAAAGCGTGTTGCTTGGAGCCAGCCCCATCGCAAAAACCATGATGTCACCGGTGTTCTCGTCCACCGTGACATTCCCAAGCTCGCTCCATCCCACGTGCTCGCCCTTGTATCGTCCATCATCGGACATGTCGGCACCGATCGCGACTCTCTCTCCCACTACGATCGGATCGCTCCACGTCAGACCTCCATCCTCACTGCGCTTCACTTCCACCCGTTTCCTCTCCCGCTCCTCCTTGAACACCAGCACCGTACCGTTCATTGCCACCGCCAGGTGCCCCATGAACGGCACCTGTTCCTCCCAGATCTCATGAAAAGGTTTCTCCTCCTCGGCCTGCACAGGAATTCCCAGTATCCCTGCCACAAAAAGAGTGGTACAAAGCTGTTTGCAGAGATTCATTTCCCAACCGTGGCGAGATTACAGGAAACTGACGAGGGGAAAGAAGACCTCCTGTCGCATCGTCGGACTACCCAGCCCCCATCCGAAAGCGGATTTCCCGCTTATCTGACTGGCAGGAATATGCGACACTTCGGCTAATCGTTGATTCAACAACCGATAAAATTACAAGAGCCCAGAAGTCACAGCCCCAATGAGTAAGCGCCGATTCAAGAAGCCCACCTCCCTGACCCGCAGGGACCTTCTTCGCGCTGGAGCCTTGGGCATGGGCCTGCCGGGCTATCTTTCACTCTCAAAGACTGCCAATGCTATCGGGCCCCATGAGACTAGCGGATTCGGCAAGGCTAAGAGCTGTATCGTCGTCTTCGCCTGGGGTGGCCTGAGCCATATCGACAGCTTTGATCTAAAGCCTGATGCTGGCAGCAATATCAAGAGTGCCTTCGGATCTATTCCTACAACCATCCCGGGCTACCATGTCTGCGAGCACCTGCCCCTGCTCGCCAAACAGGTTCATCGTATGACCCTGATCCGCAGTATGCACCACGATGCTCCCTCGCATCGCTCCGCAGCTTACTGGAACCTCACCGGCCATGCCCCTGCCAAACCGGACAAGAACTGGCCGCGAACCCGCAAGGACTGGCCGAGTATCGGATCCATGGTCGCCCATGCCCGGCACGATCCCAAGAGTAAGCTCCCTGGTAACGTCGCCCTTCCTTATCCCATCTATGATGGCGGATGGGCCAACGGCCAGCACGCAGGATTCCTCGGGATGAAGTATGACCCGATTATCATGAAGCCCGACCAAGGGAAACCTTACGACGGGAAATCTCCGGTCTCCGGGCATCTCTCCTTTGACTTCATCGAGGGTGTGAACGAGCAACGTCTCGCAGATCGCAGGAACCTCCTAACTCAGCTTTCCGGTAGCGCTCAGCCCACCGAACCTCTCGAACACTATCAGCAGCGGGTCTTTGACATGCTTCTGGACGAAGAAACCAGACGAGCCTTCAAAGTTGATGATGAGCCTGAGCGCCAACATCATCGCTATGGATCTCATGTATTGGGACAAAGCCTTCTCACTGCCCGGCGACTCACCGGGGCGGGGGTTCCTCTCGTCACAGTATATGCCGCAGCGGGGGACTTGAACGGTAGCGCCGGGGCTCATTTCGACACTCATGCGGATGGATACAACCGCCTTAAAAAGCAGATGCTTCCACCCTTGGATCAGGGCCTCTCGGCCCTCCTGGACGATCTACACGAAAGTGGCCGTATTGATGACACTCTCGTCGTCCTGCTCACCGAATTTGGACGCACGCCAAAGGTCAATGGTGCGGGTGGGCGTGATCATTACCCCAAGGTTTACACCGTGGGACTGGCCGGAGCCGGGGTAAGTGAAGGCCTTCTCTATGGAACCTCCGATAAGAGTGGCGCCTTCCCTGATAGCGCAGCCGCGACCCCCGCTGACCTCCACGCCAGCATATTTCATTCCCTTGGAATTCCTCCGGAGCGACGAATCCATGATCTCGAGGATCGCCCTTTACCTATATGTGACGGGTCGGTCCTTCCCGTTTTTTCCTGACAAGCTTTCTTACCGCCTGGGACTCAGATCACCCAGGACTTGACCGCGGGTCTCCGGCCCAGAACTCTGAGTGCGATGATACAAGTGCGCTCTGCAGCCGTAACTCTTGCCGGACTAATTCTATCCTACCTGGGAGCCTTCGCAGCTGAACCTGCTGCTGGAAAGATGATCAAGGTCACTCCCAGTCAGGGTGACCGTATCCCCTACTGGCTCTACCTCCCAGAGAACGCCGCCGAAAAAGATGAGAAGCTTCCCATT
>Ga0160423_10004318_pt1 | contig 11687 bp, 11 predicted proteins | sample CRUFie14St8metaG_FD_108191 | JGI IMG/M metagenome (GOLD analysis project Ga0160423, IMG submission 108191) | Marine microbial communities from the Costa Rica Dome - CRUD Field 142mm St8 metaG | ecosystem: Environmental > Aquatic > Marine > Oceanic > Photic zone | place: Costa Rica: the Eastern... | reverse complement strand
TTAGCCTTTGTCATACTTGTCGACACTGGTGGCAAACAGAGCTCGTTCGGTTGAGGATGCGCAGCCTGCTTGAGAAGAAGTCGCACTTACATTTGGTGCACTCCAACGTGGCTTTTGTCCAGTCCCAGTCTAACTCCCCAGTCAGGTATTCATGACTGCTGCAAGCACAGACACAAAACCCACGCAGCCTGAAGTACTTGTCGTCAACTCTGCATAGCTTGTAAATGATGATGTAGCTCGTTGCTTTTCTCTCTGTCTTCCAATTGAAGCAACCGGAAGCGTCACATCCTCTGCGCATCATACTGATGGGAACTTCTGAGTTCATCAAACAATTTGTGACGGCGGGGTAGTCAACGTAGCCACCTACTGCGATGCATTTTTCAAGCCACTCCTCGTGACACGGTGCGAGCCAAATTGATGTAATCGGGACCAAAAGGCGATTTGTTAAATCGGTAACCTCATAGTCTATACGGATCTCCTTTGCCATTTTGGCTACAATACTGATTCTCCTTTATAGATGGGTACTGTGGGCAAATATTGCTGGCACCAAATCACTTGCAAGTCGGCTTCATCAGGATTTCCGCAAGCCTAGGGGAAACTGCGTTTCCTACACCGATTGCGACCAGCTCTTTGTTCCATGGTAGATGATAGTCCGGAGGAAAAGTTTGTATGAGTGCTTTCTCCCAGCCCTTGAGATGTCTCAAAACAAGTCCGTTTTTGTCTGCCCACTTGCAATGCCCAGTTGCAAGTATAGTAAAGCACGGTTCGTCTACGGATCTGATCTGGTCCTTGAGTGGAACTTCGACATGCTCTCCAGTTTCTGGATCTGGTCGACTGTAGAGAGAATTCCTCACGTATTCTCGTGGTGGGTTTGGAAAAACGTCGCGTATAGAGCGTTTGCGCTTGCACGTGAATGTGCGCAAATTTGCAATCAAGAACGGAGACCCAGCGATGACTCTCCTGCGATGCTGTGGTACACTGTAATCCGCTGCGTCTGCAACAATCCAGTCTACCTTTAAGGGGTACTTGCGTTTGAGTTCGTTGAGAAGGTCTCGAACTCGCTTTTGGTTCACCTGTTCCATTGTCCAGCTAGTCGCGGTGCTGTCAAGTGCAAAGTTCAAGTACCACTCGACCATGTCGACTGCTTCTTGTCTAACGTCTTTGGGTTGGTTGGGCTGCATGATGCTCAGCTTGGTACAGGGTGGACTTCCATGCAGGTGCCACGAACCCGAAGTAGGTAATGGGAGATCGTCACGCGGAAGGGTGCAGCATACATGCTCACAGTCCGTGTTGTTTCTGACGTGCGTAAAAAGCAAAAAGGGGTCCGAGTCCACCGCAAGAACAACCTTGTGTCCAGCTTGTTTGGCACCACAGCTAAAACCGCCTATCTGCAAACAAACACGTGGTTTAGCTTTCGGATATAATGCTTTAGTTGTACTAGACGTACCCCACAGAATAGATCAACGACTGGTGTTCCTGGTTTTAGCTCTCCCTTTGCAGCAAAAGAAAAGATTGATGATTGCTTCATTTTTAAGAGGATACCTACTAAACGAGTCCCGTGCTTAGCGAAACAGTGTCCCTCATTGGCACGTTCGTACCCTCTACGAGTGTCCCCGAAACTCTTGTTTGACATGAATACTCTTCTAATCTACAAACTTTAGTGCGCATTACTGTGCCACATACACCAACTTCATTCTCTCTGCTATTGTTCCCGTAATTGGGGAAAGGTGGTACGGGTCCGACTTGAACGACAGCTGCAAGTCGGGCTTTAACTCCGACGGACTAAACAAAGGCCGTCCTGTAATACCTGCCGTGCAGTTTTGCATCATGTAATACGGTGTCATCGTCAGGCCACGTTTTAGGCTGTCGATCTGCTTGAGCATCAGCTGTGCAAACTTTATGTTTGGCACCCAACCTTCTAACACCTCGTCTACACCAACAGACGTCTGCATCTTCTTGTAGATTTGCAATGCTTTTTCAAGTCGCGATACTCGGTCGTCGCGTGCTTTGTAAAAACTGTCTTCGAGGCGCTTACACCTGACCCGTGTAACCTCCCAGTCATTGAACACGGCGTCGCTTTTGTTCATGAGCTTTGTGCGGTTCAGCTTTTGTGTGTCCATTTTGGTATCTCTGCGCTCGTCAATGATTTTGACCTTGTCGACAAGGGACATGAACTCTGCATGCAGCATGATCTCGGTCTCAAAGGCTACAACGGTCTGTCTACTGAGATCTTCAATTACTAGCGTGTTTTTCTCGCCGTAAGGATGCACAACTGAAGGTCCAGTGGACGACAGCAAATTCCAAATTTCTTCAGATGAAGATCCGGGAGTGATACTCACACCTTTGGACTTCTCCTCTTCTGAAAAGGGAAACTCCAACTCGCTCACCGCAAGAAGCTCAGATGGAAAACGTTTTGTTGCTACTTGTGTTACGGCAAGTGCACCAGGACCGGGAATCACAGCCTTGTCAATCGACGCCATGCCTACTGTTAACACATGATCCGGTGTCAAACCTTATCGGATTAGCGCGGTCACCCGACTTTGAACGCCACCCACAAGTTACTAGCAACAAACAAACCGGCTCCTGCCATTCTGGCAACAGCCCTGATGCCATCTTTCAAAGAGCTGACAACGTCTTGTTGTTCTCCGATGGCAAAGACTCCGTCTGTTTGCTCTGCAAAGGGTACAATGCTGGAAGAATACGTGGAGGTGTTGGTGGAGCGTGGTGGTATTGGCTGCATCGCCAAATTGTCACGCGATGGCACAAGCCTAAAGGGAGCGACTGCAAGCTCCGGTGTCATGACAGAAGAGGCGAATTGCGCGTCTACAAACCTCGACAGTTCTGTAGATTGTCCTTGTGGAAGTTGTACTGCAAAAGAGCTGTTTGTCAACGAGAGCGGTTGTGACTGCATCCCAGAGACTTGGTCTCTGAGTGCGGCTACCGTCTGAACAGACAGAGCACTCGTGTTGATCGCCCCAAACAAGACCAACTGCAAGAAGAAGTTGGAGGATTGGTACGCGCTTCTCATGGCCAGTGCAGACTGACCGACGTCGGTGATGCAGTCCAAGCGCGACGTACTGCATTCGTCCCAAATCGACTGGTCGGTAGTTGACCGAATCCATGTAATCCCAGTATCCGCCGTGGACCAGTTTGTGTTGAACGGCAAGTCGAACAAGAAGTTCAAAGCGAAGCTGATGCTTTTCGACTTGTCCAGAAGAGTGTCGCCAGGCGCCATGTCCACAAAACGAGACATGTCGACGACACCTCCCAGTGTCATAGTGCCGTCCTTTTGAGGCGGTAGCTTGAAGCTCAACATGCTGACGCGAGACGTGCGGTTGGGAGACGATCTCATCTTGTAGGGAAACAACTTTCTTCCGTCTTTTACAGCACCGTCAAGAGCTTTGCAGAGTTCGTGAGTCAACCCGTTGTCGTTGAGCATCATCAGAACGCCGCAGAAATCCTCATACTCACTCAAAGACCTCAAAGGAGCAGTTGACATGAACTTGTCCACTGCCGTGTAGAATCCCGACTGTGTCAAGAACATCGAGTTCAAAAAGTATTGCCGTTGGTAACGAGGTTCCCGTGCGGCAAGTGTCCTAAGCGTGTAAGTGCTGACACCAACAGCGACGGTCCCGTTTGTAAAGTCTGGGTAGTTTGCGTTTCTCCTGCCGGTCCACCTCAAGTCCCAGTGGGATGCTGATGCGGAAGCGGCGGCACTGAGAAACCCACCGGCAGCAGCTTCGAGCCAACCACGCCCAAAATTGAACCACGAGTCTTCGTTTGTAGAAAAGGGACGCATAGCAGCAAGAGCGGTGTTTTCTGCAGGAGGATCAATTACCAAGGATCTTCCTGGTGCAGGCGCGGGGTCCTCGGCATTTTCCATTGCGTCTTCAAATACGTCTTCTCCTTCGTCTTCTTCCATTGTTTCAAGACCTTTGTCTTCTTCCTCTTCGCCTTCGCTGTCATCTTCTTCAATAGCTGTGAGGGTAGTACGCATCTTGTTTTTTGGCACAGGCCTTGCCTTGTTTTGCGTGACAGTCGGGGGAGCCTTTGGAGCGTTGACTTTGCGTTGCAGACGCCTTGCAAGCAATCGAAGAAGAAGACCGTCACTGTCGTCTCCAACAACGTTTCGCATGAATTCAAATCTGTCAAGACGTTGCACATCAACGTCAACAAGGCACCTAGAGTTTGTTCCCGTTGTTAGTCTCTCGTCGACGACTCGTCCAATCCTCCATGCTGCCGTAGTAGAGAAGAGATCAAAACGTGTAAAGTCTGAACTTTCTCCGCCGGGCTTGGTCGGTGCAACACCGTCTGGAATTCCTGATTGAATCAGCAATGAAATCTGTCGGCTTGATGCCGTTTTGATCTGAAATTGCCAGCCATTGTCATCTGAATAAGCTACTAGACAGGCATACAGAAACTCGCCAGCCCCAACCGCATCGTCAAAGAACTGTGGGCGTTTTACTAGCTTTTGATTTCTCACTGGACATGGCCCTTCAACACACACATTGAAGAGCATGTCATTGTCTTTGCTGTATGACAATAGCTTTTTGATGCTGTCTTCTCCATCTTCGACGCCGTACAATATGCCGTCCAACCTCCACGAGGAAAGTACGGGAACTGCAAGCCAATCAAATTCGGGCCAAATGCGTGTTCCGCGCATGCCCGACAAGGCCTTCTCAGCGTCCAGTACCGCACTTTCCACGATCGATCGAAGCCCTGCAACCCTGTTTAGAGATAGTGCGTTGTCAACAGACCATTCCTGGTTGATTCCTCTGCTTCGCATGTGCTGTCTCTGTTGCAGCATGTCTTCGTAAATAGTGTCTATGCTTACAAGAAGACTCTTTCTGCAGTCGAGCAGCCTTCCGACAAGGGATGGGTCAGAGTCGCGAAGATAGTTGGCGGATCCAAGGAGCATGTTGTTGACTTCAGCAAGCGTTGCGCATCTAGACATCCTGTTGGTGCCAAAGCCAAACTCTGTAGAGTGTTTGCCAACAAACACAATGTCGCCTGGTGTTCCTTCTACACCTTCGACTACGCGTTCGTTTGAGAGACGAGAGTATACGATTGGCACATTGGTGCCGCGGGTAGGCCTCTGCGTACTCGTAGGTATTTTGCGTCTACCAAGCCCTTTCACATCGTCAGTGAGCGCCTCTTGCTCAAGACGAGGGTTTACAGACCGTATGTTTGGCGTAGATCCTGGTCGCTTGGAAGAAGCATACCCAGCCCTAAAGTTTTCGTAACGAGAGCTGGGCTCTACGTGAAGCATGAAACCGCTCTATTACAACAGCAAACCAGAAAACATATCACAAATAGCGGACCCAGGAGGGGAGTCCGGCGGGCCTTTGCTGGGCTTTGAGCCGATCATCGACGGAGTGTGCTGTGTGATGAACGGCTTCTGTGTCTCTTACATCGGCGAGGACGGCAAAAACAAGCAGGAGATCCTTGGCCTCGACGACATTGTTAAGATGAAGTTTACATGCATCTCTTTGGCTCTGGCACACACGATGCGCCTCGCAGACCCAGAGGCTGGGAAGCGCGCCATGGAGCAGGTGCCCGTGGTCGCGAAGATGCTGAAGGATGCCGGCGCCCCGTCTGGTTGAGTGGGTAGCTGACACTTGTATTTGATATCTGGTGGCGAGGAAAATATTGGTAGTCAAAGAAACGTCTAAAATGACCAGTCTAACCTTTAACAGTCTCAACTCCGGAGGGAAGTGGGGGAAGAAGTCGGGGTCCATTTACAAAACGGTCCCCTTTGGGGCATCAGACGGGGACTCGGAAAACCCAATCATTGCAACCGTCGAAGCGGCCGCGCGAAAGCGCTTGGACGAGCTCCTTCAGGAACAGGAAGTTCCAAAAGATCGCAAGGCTCCAGGGGAAGTGATCAGTGTCGACAGCCCGGGGGGTCAGGCGATCATGCGCGCCTACCTGGACCTGGTCAACGCGGCCCACGCTCTCAACACTGCGGAATACAACGGAAGCGCACTCGACCTCGGTCTGAAGGAATTTGTATGGAATCGTAGCACGGGAGCAGCCACGACGTGGTGCTTTGTATTCTCAGCGTTCGTGGGAATTGTCTTTGTTTTGCTCGCCGTTCTCATCTCCACCTGGGGCTTTGACGTCCACGGAGTCCCAACCAAAAACATCACCGCTCTTGCTGCATACGTCGATGGTGTGCAAGTGTCCAGCTCCACTAACACGACATGCTCCATTGAGGCCCAGAACACGTTCAAGCTGGACAAGTTCCTGGGGTATCCGGACACAAACGTGTTTTGGAACCTGTACGGAGGTCTGGTTCTTGGGCTCATCTTTGGGTTCCTGGACAACTTTGGTCTCTTCTACGGCATGGGGGCTCTAGACTCCTTCTTTTATGGCTTTGGCTCCAAGGTTGCCGCCGGACTCATGAGTCTGTTCCGTCCGAACTCCAAGTCGTCGGAGGACGCAGCTGTACTTCTGATTGACCTTCACACTGTCACAAGCGACTTGATGGCTGGACTCGGAAACACGTTCTCAGGCGCGCAACTCCAGGTTCCACCCAGCCTTCTGCTACACGCTGACCCACATGTCCTGTTGCGCAGACCTTCTGGGGGTTGCCCTTGGCACCGCCGCCCTCGAAATCGCCAAGGCTGGACTAAACGTGGAGCCGGCCTTCTGGGTGCTCGACCTGGTGGCCATCGTGCTCGGCTGCCTCCTAGGGTGTTTTATGCCCGTCCTCGTGAAACACAAGGCGCTTCTTGGAGGCGGATCAAACGACAACTTGATTGCAACAATCGCTTGGATCAACATCTTTGGACTTTTTGCGGCGGTCTTCCTCGCGGGAGTGCCATACCTTACGTTCAACGTGATCTCCGTAGTGATTGTTTGCATTAACATCACGTTCCTCGTGCTCTTGCTTTCGGTGACATACTTGAGCGGAGCATCTGTGCTCAGCAATGCTGTCGCTCACCTTAAAAATAGTCCTGGGCCCTGAGGTTGGTAGGCGCTTCTGGCGCCGGAACCTGTGACGGCGACCGAGACAGCCCCGCCCCTAGAATGGCCAAGTAGCCGGACGATGTGCGTTGTTGAAAAGCTTTTAATGACCACCGACTCTCCTTCTCCCACTGCAACACCTTCACAAATTCACGGTCTGGCGCCGGAGAAAATTCAGTTACTCGAGAGTGCGTGAAACGGCCACGCTCCGCGAATGGCGTCGTGCACAGCGCCTCAAACCTTCAACCTGTGACATTGACCGTCATTGTGTGCCTTGCGTTTGCCAGGGCTTTCCATTCCCATCCTGAAGAGCTTTGAAGATTTTCAAACGTACAACAAGTTGCAGCTTGCGATGCAGCAGTCCAACCAGGAATACATTGAGCATGATTTCGCCACACGGCCCGAATTTTCGCACATCAAGGATCGAGCTCAACGCAAACGCATGGAGATCATAGAAGACCGACAGTACCGTGCAAAGCTGAAAAGGCTTAAAAGGGATTGGAAAGCGAAGAAAGGGGTGTTTGATGATTGGAAGTTTAAACACATGCCGGAGACGGTGTGTGCTTGTGGCTTGCGCCTCAAGAGCAAGCGTAGCAAGGTGAACACTCGGACCCTTGTGTGCGAGATGTGCATGGTGTATGAGAATGAGATTCCCGGGTGGAATGCGAAGTGAGAGTACTACTTTTCGGCTCTTAATATCATCTCCATCTTTTCCTTAGCAGTCTTCGGCTTCGGTTGCTTCTCCAGCGGGGGTTGCTCCAATCTTGCCTTTTTGCGAGGTTCTGAGTACTTTTCATACGCTTCGACTATCTGGCTGTTGGACATGTGGAAGGCCTTTTCGGTGTCTTCTGGCAGGAAGGTCAATACCTGGGTCACGTTCGAGTTGCGAAGAGCCATCACGTACCTACCCAGAACAAACCCGTCTTCTCCAAGGTATTCAGTCTCTGACATCACTTCTTTCGTCAAATCTTCGTCGTCGCCGGCGTCGTACTTTTCGACGTCGTACACTTGCAGCAGGATGGAAAAGTAGGCTAAAGCCTTGCGAATTCTTGAGGTCCAGTCGTCGTCTGGTGGGAGAGTTCCGGCAATGTAGTAATCCTGCTTGATGCTTTTTTGGGCCCATTTAAAGGTGTATTCTTTCTTGGCACGCTCCATTGCCGCGTCATCTTTTTGCAAGTCGTGGTTCTGTGCTGTGTTGCCCGACACTGGGAGTGACAGGAGGGGCAGCATTGTTACATGCTTAAAACACTCTTTTTCGTGCTTATTGGGTTTCTCGCGATTTGCATGATGTATGAGAATGAGATACCCGGGTGGTAGGTGTATGTGCGCCATGTTGTGTGAGATTTAAACGAGATTTTTATACCAAATAAGGAAATGCGAAGAAGGTGCTACAATCTTCTCACGACTGGCAGAGTTCCGGGATCCTTCGGTCTGGCGGAATGTGCGCGGAATCAATCTACATGCTGTTTCTCACTCAGAATGTGCCTCGAGGTTATCATCAGCCTCGGTAATCCTGAGGTTGTCAGAGCCAAGAATAGTGTCGCACGAATAGAATACATTGCATTTGCGTCTCCGAAAATTGATCTGGTCATGGAGTATGCAGCTGGCGTGACAAACAAGTCACATACGTTGATTCCGAGGATTGCACTTTGTATGCACCATGTGACACCAGCATACAGCAGGAGGAAGCAATAGTCGTAGCGACAATCTACCTTAAATGTGGGGTACAGTGTTCCACAACACGCCGCGGAGAATGCACATCGTGTGACGACAATGATGCTAACAAGGAGTGCAACTAGCATCCTAGCTGTAGGATCGAACGAGCTGCTCGAAACAGCCATAGTTGGTGGCTCGGAGAATGCTACCATGACCGCCGCAGTAGAGTCGACAATTGCTGTTGAGCCACCAAGCTTGCTAATGGGAGCCTCGTCGTCGTCGTGCATCAAGCCATTGTATCGTAATGTAAAGTGCAGGGCTGATAGAGCAACTCCAACGTACTCGGCGACACAAACTCTGTTTTGTCCGTCTTGTGAAAGCACAGACACTCTTAGAACGGTGACAGTAAGTCTTCCCAGTATTGCAACAGCTCCGACAATGCGGTCCTCGAATACATTCTCGGTTGCGCCGTCTACAGGATGTAAAGCCCCCTTGTGCTTAATAATTGAAACACAGTTTTTGAAGAGCCAACTGCTGCTTGCAGTCTTCTTCTTGGATCGCACAAAGACGACTGCGGCCGCCAACGTGATTGCTGACATTTTTAGCAGGCTAGCATAGAAGGCATCCGCGGAGTTGGCAAGCCTAGGAAGGTTGAAGAGCGTTGGGTCCAACTTGGTTTTCAAGAAGTAGCTTCCGGGAGTGATCAAGTTAATGAACACCGACGACGTAGCTGCGCGTCTAAACGGAATGTTGCGATAGTCTCTGCATGAGCTGTACGGCGTACAGTCCAGCTCGTAAAGCGTCAAGTCACGCTGCATCGAAGAAATGTTTGAAGCACATGAAACTCCTATCTCGGCAATGATGCGCCTGTAATCAACCCCGTCGGGCTCACTGTTGTAAATGCCGGTATCGGCAATGGAAAGCCATGTGGTCTCTACAGAAGCCAGCTCTGGGAACAGTGTGACGACGCTGCCATCGCATCCGCTTTGAACGTCACCTCCTGCAGGGGTTTCAAAAAGAACAGCGTCTATGGCTAGATCCTGTTGGTTTGCTTTGAGCGCCCCATTGTCAACACTTACTGGCACTCCAGTGCTAGATGTTGCGTTGGGAGCGTAGCAAAGATGCGTGGACGTCAGCCAGTATGCGTTTCCTTCTCTCATGAAGAATTCTCCCACAACCCCTCTTACAGAAGAAGCCGTCGTGTACATGGCCCTCTCAACAGACCCATGGCGATACCCAAACTCTGCGTAGTTCAACTTAAGTGTATCTCGCGTTCCGTCTGCCAACAATACCACGTCTGTGCAGTAGCCGTCCAAAGAGCAGGAAACCGTCTTGGATTCTACGATGTCTTGCGAGAAGAACCTAAGAGCTCGTTCACCTTCACCAACTCCTTTGATACCATCAAAACGCAACAAAACAGACATCTGCGTTGGAGGGGTGCCTACAGATACGTCGACGGTTGAGTAATCGGCGTGTCGGGTTACTCTTAAGCATGTTGCTGATTTAGGAATTGGAACGTCGGCAGCGGAGTGCTTGCTCTGTGGAGGAAGCGCGAGAACTACAAGTCCGGAGGCTACATGGCAAAGTATTGAAGCAAAGAACAGCCAACTAGCAAGTGGCCATGAAAACAAAAACCTAGACAAATTTTCAAAGTTGAAGGTTGACTGGTCTGTGAGATCTTGATACACAGGTTTCACACCCGACCGAGGGTCCACCTTAGCCATCACACATCTTCTACCGTTTACCACGGGGTCCGTATTAATCACCCGATGTTGAAGTCCTTTCTTTAATCGCCTGGTTTTGCTTGGGACGGAGGGAACTCATTTAGTCAGTAGACTTGTATGTACACGTACAGTCTCCTAACGGGCTACACACCGGATGCAGACAGAAATGGTTCGGACTCCAAACGAACAGTTTGTTTGTCAACTCCCTTCTCCTCTGACTCCATAAGGACGCGTCTTTCTTTCAGAAGTTTGTCAATGCGTAGATTTCGTGCAGTCGATGCTTCCTCCGTTTGGTTTAGCAAGCGGAAAAGATACAAGGCGAGTGCAGACCCGACTGGCGCGCAGATGCACAGTGCCATGCCCACGATGATTGCAAGTATAGAAAAAATGAGCCCCCCGAGCTGTGAGAGTCCGCACAATATGACGGCACCGCGTTCTACTTCAGTTGGTAAGTCTGCTCCAGACGTAGCTAGATTTTGCAGGCTGTCAATTCCTTCAGCAACACGTAGAATCGCTCCAAACGGCGCGGTTGTGATCGAGTTGCTGGCCCAGTCTTGGCCGAGTGCGCCTAGAACACTCTTGACTGCATCTGACCTGCATGCCTTTTCAAACTCAAGGTCGTCAATGTTTAGGTTTCCAAGTCCGTAGTAGGTTTTAAAGTCGTCCATCTTGCTTGGGCCAATGGGGATCTGTGCGTGCAATCGGACAGAGGGAAACACATCCAAAAAGCTGAGGGGCTCAGGGCGTGTGAAGAGTTAGGGTCGCTGGTATCACGTACCGACGGGAAGCACATTCTATCTGTTCGGTGTGTAGTGATTCTTGTGCCATCACCAAAATCACCGCCGTCGTGCGTCTCATCTGGGGAATACAGGTAGCAAAGAGCAGTATCTGCGCAAACACACACACACGTCTCGTGATGAAGTTGTTTGCCACTTCAATGTTGTGGTGCAATGTGTGATAGATGTGCGTCTGTGTGGTGTGGTCGGAGAAACGCTCACCGTAGACCAAGTATCGAATGACCTCGTTAAAGTAGTTGACCCCGCCGTCGGTTGCTTGGTAGTTGCTGTACTTGTTCGACACAGTAGTAGGCAGCAAAGGCACCGTTGCAGCCGCTCCCAGAAACGTATCGGCTAATCTCCGCGCGCGAGACGTTCTGTGGTGATTGCTATTCTCCAGTGTGTTCCACATGGCATTCACGACATCGTTGCCAAGTACAGACGCTTCTGCTGCCGCTCCCAACACCGACTCGTGGACGTCGTTGCTCTTACGACGCGGACTTGTACGTGATTCCTCCATCATGCGGGCGTGGTCTTTGCGCTTCTCCGTGGACTTGTGTCT